>WBZO01004852.1_pt1 | contig 14190 bp, 13 predicted proteins | sample 5204261 | NCBI WGS metagenome assembly WBZO01 (sample SAMN12412400, study PRJNA552823) | activated sludge metagenome | isolation source: activated sludge from anammox sidestream of wastewater treatment plant... | place: USA: North Carolina | collected 2017-09
ATTACACGTTCCAGTTCTGTTGGGGCGACAAAGACCTCCATCACGCTGCCGCACTCTGGTGTGGTCAACCCTTCTATTGCCACCCGACCACAACCCGGTTGAAACCATCGGGGTACGTTCATTATGCCCCAAACGGGAGCGAGTTGTTCTACCACCGATGCGCCCCGGCGGCGAAGTGCCCTTGGTTGGCAAGCCGGCGCTCTATCCTGGCTTCCATTGGAATGGCAATTGCCTGCGATTCTTGGAAGAGTGGCGGTCATGGAACGCCGCTCGCCGATTTCGGGGCCGCGGCTGAGCCTTGTCATGGTGGTATGCAACGAAGAGGCCCGCTTGCCCAACATGCTGGCAGATACCCGACCCCACGTCGACGAGGTGGTCGTGGTGGTGCAGCAGTCTCAGGACGGGACCCTGGAGTTGCCCGAGCAATGGCAGACGTGGTGATTGAACACCCCTGTCATGGGCGCTCCGGCCCGAGTATGCCCGCTGCCGTCGAAGCCGCAACCGGCGATTGGGTTCTCGCGTTGGGCGCGGATGAACGCCTCTCGGACTTCGCCAAGGCAAACCTACGGACATGGATTCGCGCGTCGGACGTGGACTTCTACCGACTCAGGGAGCGCAGCATGGTCAACGGAGAGTTGCGCGAAGACGAGTTGCACAACCGCCTCTGGTGTCGCGGGAAGAGCGAGGTCGGAACGCAACTGCACCAAGACAACCAGCCGGCCGCCGGCGCTAGGGTTCGGATCATCAATGCCCAGGTCGCAATCGAGCACCAAAAGACAGCCGCGGAGCAAGCGGCCGATGATCGTCGCTATCGGACGTTGTTGACGCCATGAACCGGAAACGCTCCTACCGGCTGCCCTGTGCCCAAGAAGAACCCGCGAAGCTCTCCATTCGGAAGCGCGAGAAGGACATTTCCGGCCATGACGACAACAGGCCGAACTTCAATCGACCACGTTTTCGGCCAGTCTCGGGTCTTGACTGGGTTTCCAAACCCCATGCTGCCATCTGCCTTGAACTCGCAAGGCACCTCCATCGTGCGTTTGGAGTCCCAATAGACATACCACGTCCTTCCCAGCAGGGCCTCGCGGAAGGTGTTCAAGTTGGGTCGGCTGCTCCTGTCCAACTCCGCCTTGACCTGTTTGAGTTCCTCTTGGAGTTCCTCCACAAGCCGAAGCTCTCCGCTGCGCATGGTCCGCTTGATCGTGGCCTCGTAGGTGGCGACCAACTTGTCGGCCGCCGCGGCCTTTGCCTTGTCTGCCGCTTCCACTTCTTTGAGGTACTGGTCGATCGCGCCGCCCAGCTTGCGACTCACGTGGGCGGGGGCGACGGTGGATCGGCCCGGCTGCTGGGCGCGGGCGGTTTGGTCGGTTGGTGTCACGCCGCAGACCACCACGGGCGTGAGCACAACGAGGGCAGCCCACCGGGCGCGGGCAACGGGCGGGACGTGCATGGCAGTCGCCTCCTTTGGCAGAGTGAAGGGGTACGAGAGGCAGGCTGCTTTCTTCCTCATACCGCGCAACCCGGCGGCGTGCAATCGCCCCGGCACGGAGGACCGTGGAATGGCGGACGGCTTGGCTGGCGACGGACAGGTTTTCGGCAACGTGGAGGCGTATCGGTGCCCAGGGTGCAGGCTCGTTGTGGTGTACCGGCCGTGCTACGTCTGCTGGCTGCGGTCCTGGCGGCGGGCGAAGGCGGCCGGCAAACCCCTGCCCAAGTTGCCGCCTTACTTGCGACAGAAGCCCAGTCGGCCCCGCCGGGCCGATCATCGGCGACCCAACGGCCGTCGACCAGGCGGTGGGCCAGGGGAGGCAGCCGGCCACGGGAACGCACGACGCCCGCCACAACTCTTCGGAAGGCCGCCGGGCGGCCTTTTTAGCCGGTTGGCAAAAGAACGCAACAGAGGGCGTTCTAGGGGCCTTAAACTCAATGAGAAGATAGGCAAGATTCCGGGCGCACGGAAGTCGCAATGGCCCGCGGAAGAGCCGTGGGAGGTCGAAAACGCACCACCGAACCGCACCCACGGCCGCCCCACGGGCCGGAATCCCGGGGCCGGAGCGGTTTTTTCGGGTCCCAACGCGGCCCAAAATCCAACGCCCCCACTTGACACGCCCGCATGGGGCGGAACATCATGGGGGCGTTCAAAAAGCCAAGGTGTTCAAATGCCAAGAATGAAGGGCCTCACGGCTGGCAGGTGTGGTTGTTCCGCAAGGGCAACCGGGCGGCTTGGCTGCCTGAACAACGCCTGTCGGCCGTGGGGCCTTCTGTTTGCGCGCACGATGCGTGCGTGCAGGGAGGCCCCAATGTCTCGGTCTCAGTCTTCGCGGTCGCGGTCTGCCAGGTCACCCCGGTCCCGACAGCCCCAGCCCCGGCCCCGGCAGCCCCGGTTCCCGGTCTTTGACCGCCCCCCGGCGAGCAAGGTGCTGCTGCTCCCGCGGCGGCCCATTGAACTGTTCGCCGTGGTGCTCCCCATGAAACACGTTTCAGCTTGGGTGGTGGCGCAGATCTTCACCAGCCAGCACCAAGGGCAGGCGTTTCTGCGGTCCTTCCACCACGGCGACGATAACGGCCCCTATGGTTTCCTCGTGCGCCTGTCGTGGTCGATCGGCGAGGGCTGCATGCCGGCCGCGATTGGCGGGAGCGGCCCCACGCACGGCACGCAAGACACCCACGCCGCCCACGGCGAGCAGGGCACCGCCAACGGCCGCGCCGCCGTTGCCTGACGTTTCGCAAGACCCTTTGCCTCAACCGGCCGCGTCCCCGCCTGGCAACGGGGCCGGCCGGCTGAGGCTTGCCAGAAAGGAACCCCTCGTCATGGCGAGTCTCGTTGCAAAGCCTGGCGGCCGTTGGGCCGTACAGTTCACCCTCTTTGCGGGCGACACCCGACGGAAGACCGTTCATCTGGGCGCGATGAGCCGGCCCCAGGCTATGGCCGTGCAGGAGCGGATTGAGGCCCTCGTGCAGGCGATCCGTTCCGACAGTCCGCCCGACCGATCCACGGCGCAGTGGGCCGCGGACTTGGACAACGCCATGTACGCCAAGCTGGCCCGGGCCGGGCTGCTCGTGCCCCGGGCCGGCATGGCCGCCGAGCCGTCCACGCCCCTTTTGGGACCGTTTTTGGATTCCTACGTCGCTTCGCGCGGGGCCGACACCAAGCCGTCCACGAGGATCGTGTACGGACACACCCGCCGCTGCCTGGTGGAGTTCTTCGGGGCGACCCGGCCGCTGGATCGGATTGCGCCAGGCGAGGCCGAAGACTTCCGGCGTTGGCTCACGGCCGATCCAAACGGCGAGGGCGGCGGCCAAGGGCTGGCCAGCAACACGGCCCGGCGGCGTTGCGGCATCGCCAAGCAGTTTTTCCGCAAGGCCGTCAAGCTCCGGCTGATAGTCGAGAACCCCTTTGCGGACGTGGGATCGTGTTCGATCCACGAGAACCGCGAGCGGGACTACTACGTCACGCGCGAAGAGGCCCAGAAGGTCTTGGACGCCTGCTCAGATGCCCAATGGCGGCTGCTGTTCGCCCTGTCGCGGTTCGGCGGGCTGCGCTGCCCATCGGAACACCTGTCGCTTCGGTGGAACCACGTCGATTGGGAGCGGGGCCGGCTGACCGTGACTAGCCCCAAGACCGAGCACCACGAGGGCCGGGGCTCCCGCGTGGTCCCCCTCTTCCCCGAGCTGCGCCCCTACCTGGACGACGTTTGGGACCAGGCGGAGAAGGGGGGCAGCCCCTACGTCATTACCCGCTACCGGGACACGGCGACGAACCTGCGGACGCAGCTCACGAAGATCATCCGGCGGGCGGGCCTGACGCCGTGGCCGAAGCTCTGGCAGAACCTCCGGGCAACCCGGGCGACGGAGTTGGTGGCCGCTGGCTGGCCCGAGCACAAGGTCTGCACTTGGCTGGGGCACACGGAGGCCGTCGCCCGCAAGCACTACTGGCAGACGACCGACGACGACTACGCCCGGGCCGCCGCCCGTTGGCCCGGCGGTCCCCGCCGCGCTGCAATTGGCGCTGCAATCCGGCGGTGCAAGGACGCGCAAGGACGTGCAAGACGTTGGCATGGTTCAAAAAGGGGACAGTCCCCGCGCAAAAACGATCTGTGTCGCGAATTCTGGTCCAGCCTTGGAAGGGGACAGTCCCCTTTTTTGAACCATGCCAAGACGTTTTCCGCTCTCCGGCCGCAACCTCCGACGTTGCATCATCTTGCATTAACTTGCACGACCTTGCATCAATTGGGGTTTTTACCCCAGTGGGCGGCACTGGACTCGAACCAGCGACTTCCACCGTGTGAGGATGGCGCTCTAACCAACTGAGCTAGCCGCCCGGGATTTTTTCTTGGCGAGGCTGCGCGTCGAGCCGTGGGTGGACGTTGCTTCACGGGGCGATCCACCGGGCCGTGTGCGAGACGGGCCTTTCGGCTGCCCGCTGTTGACGCGATCCTCTTGATTGCTATCGAACTTCCTCGCTTTCGGCTTCAGCCGTTGTTGTCGACACCGGGAGGCAGGACTCCGGTTCGCTCTTGGGTGGTTCGAACTTGGGGGCCGTGGCCTCGTCGCGGTCTTCGGCGATGGTCCGCGACTCGGAGCCGTAGGAGTGTGGCTCGGACGACGTGGCTTCGGCCCGCAGGGTGGACTGCAACTCCTCCTGGATGCTGTTGAGCCCCTTCTTGAACTCCATGAACTGCTTGCCCAGCGTCTTGGCCACCTCTGGCAGGCGCTCGCCGAACAACAAGACCGCGATCACCATGATCACGAAGATCTCGCCGAACCCGAATTCCAGGAACGCAAAGAGGGGGTCCATGAAGGTGCCGGTCGCTTAGCTCTTGGCCGTCTGGTCGCCGTTCTTCTTGCCGGCAGTGTCGATGTCCTCTTCGATGTCCGACACGCCTTTCTTGAACTCGACCACGCTCCGGCCGAGGGACCGCATGACGCTGGGCAGCCGGTTGCCGAACAGAAGCAATACAATCACGCCGATCACCAGGAGTTCGGTGTGGCCGATGCCAAACATGGTCGTGTCCTCGCAAAACAACGGCGAGCTAGTGGGGGGTGGGAAACGTGCCGACGGGTCAACTCTTTTTGGGGGTGTCTCGGGGGAGGGCCAGAATGCCAGGCGGGTGCGTCAGCCCTCTAAGACCATTGTAATGGGGGCAGGGGCCCTGTCAAACGGGGATCGGACAGACTACCGTGGGCCCCCCGGCGCTGGGGCCGCAATCGCGTAGAGGGGCAGGAATCGGTATGGCATCTCCAGGCACAGGGCCGAGAGGGCCGTGCTATATACCCGGCCGCCATAGTTGTCCCAGCGCGTGTCGGGGTTCCAACTACCGGCCAGTGGGCCGGACTTCTGTTGGCGAGCCAGAAGCACGGCCTGAAGCTGTTCGTTCCACTGTCTCCAGTACGCCCCTTGGAGCTGGTACATGCCCAACGTGCCGTAATACCAGTAATAGAGGTTTGCCTCGCCGCGGCCCGGCATTTCGAGGAGCAGGTGCTCGCCAGCCTCGCGGCAGGCGGGGTCGCTTGGCGGAGCGCCGAGGAATTGGCGGCAGACCAGGGCCTCGGCGGTCATGGGGCGGGTGGCCTTCTCGGTGGGGCGGTACGCGGCGAGTCCTCCAGCCCTTCCGAGCGACACGCTTCGCAAGTAGCGTGCGGCCCCTTGCTTGGCCTGATCGGGAATAGTCAGGCCAGCGAACTCCGCGCTCTTGAGGGCCATGAGTTGCCAGCCCAATTGGCTGGTGTCGCCGGGGTCGCCGGGCTTATAGCGCCAACCGCCGGTCTCGGTGCTTTGGGCGGCCAGCGTGTAGGCGATGGCCCGGCGCACCGGCTCGCGGAGCCGGGTGTCCCGGTCGCGGGTCATGGCGTAGGCTTCGCTGAGCGCCAGCGCGCCGATAGCGTGGCTGTACATGAAAGCGAAAGCCGACGCGCGGCCGCCGAGATTGCCGTCGGGGCCCTGCGCGCGGATGAGGAACTCCAGGCCGCGCCGCACGTGCTCCTGGTAATCGCCTTCCAGGTGCGTGTGGCCGGAGGCCAGAAAGGTCAGCAGGGCCAGGCCGGTGGCGGCCGTGTCGGCGCCGGCGCCGGCGCCCTGGCGGTCGCGCCCGTCTATCTGGAGCTCGCGTCCTGCGCCGTGGCGGCTGGCATCCCAACGGCCGTCGGGCTCCTGGTTGTCGGCCAGCCATTTGAGCGCGGCCTTGACCGCTTCTTCGGTCTGCTGGGTGGCGCCCTGTTTTTCGGCGAGCTCGGCGCGGTTTGGGGCGGTGCGGAGCTTGTAGATGTCGGGCACGCCCGACTCGCTGCCCGGCCGGGTCCGCGGCATGACCGGCGGACCGACCAGGGCCGAGCCGCTGGCGGACAGGTCGCCTGAGACCCCGTCCGACGGCCGGCGCGCGGCCAGGGCGGCGAGGGACGGCGGGGCCAGGCGCCCGCTCGAATCGGCCGCCCCTGCGCCGGGCGAGCCCGCCCCCGTCGGACCTCCGACTAGGTCGGGCTGGGCGCCCACCGACGGGGCCGGCGACCCTCGCGGCGTCATGGCCTGGAGGTCGGCAAACGGGCCTGGGACGCCGCCGGGCTCGGGCGAGGTCGGGGCGTCGCTCATCCGCGGCAAGGGCGCAGGGGCCTGGAGCAACGCCGAAGGCAGTCCCACGGCGGACGTTCGCACCGGAGAGGTCTGGGTCCCGGCGGCCGACGGGTCGCGGCCCGGACCGTGCGCGACCGGGACATTGGTCCGGGCGGCCTCGCGGCGTTGGGCGGCGGGCGCCTCGAGGGCCTCCGGGGCCCTGCCCGCGGTCGCGCGCGGCCGCGGGGCTTCCTCCGCGATCGCTCGCGGCTGGTCGGTCACCGCGTCGGCCGGGCGCAGGTTTTCCAGGGGCGTCTGGTTGGGGATTGCGGCGGGATCGGCCGCCGGCTCGCGCTTCGGCTGCGGCGTGTCCGGGGTTTGCTGGCGGGCCATGTCGGCGGTCTGGGGCGAGGCCACGTCCTTGGCAAACGACTCCCAGGGTTTGTCGGAGTATGCCGGATCGCCATCCGACGCCGGCTTCTCGCCCTCGTCGATCGCGACGCTCATGGCCGGCTTTTCGGCCTGCTCGACGACGGCCACGTAGATCTTCACGGTGACCGAGTAGCAGACCAGGAGGAGGTGGGCCAGCAACGAGAGCACGAGGCACTTCAGTAGCGCCCGGGACCTGCCCCAGCGCGTCAGCACGAGGGCGAACAGTCCGATGGTGAACAGCCCCAGGCCCGCCCAAAGCACGCCGAAGACCAGCACCAGGCCGGGGCCGGTGAGCCATTCGAGCACGTGGTCGAGGCGCAGGGCGAGCATGGATCATTCCTTGGGCGCGATCGTCTTCACGGAGATCCCCAGCTCCTTGATGCCCGCCTGTTTGCAGGCGTTGAGCACTTCGGCGACGCGCTGGTACTCCCCCTTGGCGTCGCCGCGCACGAGCACGCCCAAATCGGCGTACTGCCGTCGGACGGCGGCGAGCCGGGCAGCGAGCTCGTCCAGCGTGACCGGCGTGTTGTCCAGCGTGATCGTCCCGTTGCGATAGACGGTGACCACCATCTTCTCGGGCGCCGCGGCCAGGGCGCCGCGGTCCACGACCTCGGGCAGGCGGAGCGGTATCTGGAAGCTCTGCTCCTCCAGGCGCGAGGCCACCAGGAAGAAGATCAACAGCAGGAACACGCAGTCGATCATGGGGGTCATGTTCAACTGCGGCTGCTCGTCGAGATGGGTCTTCAGCGGCATGTCATTGCACTCCGGACTCCTGGCGCCCGGCCCGGCGGCTCTTGGCCACGGTCTTGGAAGGGCGGTTGCCCATCTCCTCGGCGCAGATCAGCGGGACGAGCTGCTCGCCCAAGGCGTCGATCTCGATGATCAGTCGGTCCACGCGGCTGACGAAGTACAGGTAGAGGATCAGGGCCGGGATGGCCACGGCCAGGCCGAACGCGGTGGTCAGCAGGGCGTTGGCGATGCCCTCGGCCAGGAGCTGCGGCCTGGCGCGCCCGGACGGGTCGGGCATGGCCAGGGCGTTAAACGCCTGGATCATGCCGAAGACGGTCCCCAGCAGTCCCAAGAGAGGCGTGACCGTGGTCACTCCATTGAACACGCGGAGGTAGCGCCGCAGGCCGTTGGTGACGCGCTCGCCCGAGTCGATGATCGCCTGCTCGACCTCGACCGCGGGCCGGCCCCACTTGCGGACCGCGCCGGCGAAGACCTCAGAGACCGGGCTGCCGTTCTCCTCGCACAGGTTCAGGGCCGTCTCGCGGTCCAAGGCCCCCTCGCGCATCTGCTCCAGGAACCGCGTGACGAACGGCTTGGGCACCACGCGGCCGTGGCGCAGGCTGATTGCCCGCTCCAACACGAAGGCCAGCATGATGACCGAGCACGCCGCGATGGGGTACATCAGCACGCCGCCTTTTCGCATGATCTCCAGCAGATTGGTGGTCGGGACCAGGTTCTCCTGGAGGCTTGGTTCCCCCGCGGCGCCGACGGGCTTGACCTGGACGGTCGGCTCGGCCTCGGCCCGGGCCAAGGGCGTGGACGTGCCCGGCGCGGCGAGACAGGCCAAGACGCTGGCCAGGACCAACCACGCGGCGACTCGATGCGTTTGCCTGCAATTCATCTTCCGTGCTTCCTATGGCAAGGGGCCCTGCGGCGCCGGCCGGCCGGCCAGGCGCTGCCGCGCCTCACTGAGATACTTCTTGGCTTCGTCCTTGTGGGGCGAGTCGGGAAAGTCGCGCAAGAGCCGCTCGTAGAGCTTCACGGCCGCGTCCCACTCGCCCAGCATCTCGCGGCACTTGGCGGCCTCGAACAGGGCCCGCGCCTGCCACTCGGGGAACTTGTAAAGGATCTCCACGCGGAGGTACGCGGCCAGCGCGGCCTCGTAGTCCTTCTGGTGGAAGTAGCTCTCGCCGATGTACCACTGGGCCATGGCCGCCGTCTCGGTCTTGGCCCCTTGGGGCGATTGGGTCACGCGCTGGTAGGCCTCGCGGGCCTCGTCGAACTTGGCCTGCATGGCCAGGCAGCGGCCGATCACGAAATCGGCCTCGTAGAGCTGCTCGAACTGCGGGTATTGCCCGGCGATCTTCGACGCCAGGGCCAGGGCCTCGTCCCACTTCTTCTGCTGGGCCAGGACTTGGGCGCGGCGCAGGGCGATCATGGCCATCCACGGCTCGCTTTGCCCTTGGGTCTGGCGCGCGACCTCGTCGAGCTGCTTGCCCGCCGCGTCGTAGTCCTTCTTGTGGTACATGGCCTCGGCGACCCAGAACTCGGCAGCCCATCGCAACGGGCCGCCGGGGTAGTCCTTGGCCAGGGTCTCGAAGGCGCCCCGCACCTCGTCCCACTTGTCCTGGGCCGCAAAGGCCTGGCCCTGGAGGTACAAAGCGTGCTGGCGGACCTCGGGTTTGGGCTGCGCCGCCAGGACGGCCGCGGCCAGCCCGGCGGCCTTCGCATTGTCGTGGGCGTCCAGGGCCCGCCGGGCCAGCCGGTACGTGGCATCGGGCCAGTAGGGACTCTTCGATTGCTCCTTGTGGATCCGCTCGAAGATGGCGGCCGATTCCTCAGCGCGGCCCAGTTCCTCGAGCACCCATGCCCAGTCGTAGAGCACCTTGTCGAGCCCCTGCGCCTGGGGAAACTCCTGCACGTAGCGGCCGAAGAGCGCGGCCGCGCGATCGTCCTGATTGAGGGCGTCGCGGAGCCGGGCGGCGGCCAGGAGGGCGTCGCCGTACTGCTTCGATTTGGGGTACTTGTCGATCACCCGGTCGAACATGGCCAGGGCGGGGTCGGGCTGTTTGAGCTTCTCGAAGATCGTGCCGCGGACCAGGGCGGCGTCGGCGGCCAGGGCCTCGGGCGGGTCCTTCTCCAACAACTGGCCGAACGTGGCCGCGGCCTCGGTCAGCCGGCCGGCGCGGTACTGGCTCCAAGCCAAGCCCGAGAGCCCGCGAAGCTCCTCGCCCGACTCCCCTCGGCCGGCGGCCAGGCGGCCGAACAGTGCCGCGGACCAGTCGGCGTCGCCCGCCTCCAGGGCGGCCTCGGCCAGTTGCTCGACGGCGGCGGGAAGCGCGGGCGACGTGCCGTGTTTTTCCACCAGCTCGCCGAAGAGCTTCTTGGCCTTGTCGAGTTGCTTTGCCCGGGCGTAGCACACCGTCAGCCGCGCCCGGGCGCCCGCGGCCTCGCCGCCGGCAGGGTTGGCGGCCAGGTAGGCCTCCAGGGGCGCGATCGCCTCGCCATATTGCTTGATGCCCATGCGGATCGCGGCCTCGGTCAATTGGGCGGCAGACTTGAGCGGTGCGCCTCCCGACTGGAGCACCGGGGCGAGTTGGGCCAGGGCGTCCTGGGGTCGGTCCAGCCCTTCGTAGGTCAAGGCCAGCAAATAGCGGGTCTGGAGCTTTGCCTCCTCCTGGCCGGGCGCGGCAACGAGCGGCTCGAGCACCTTGGCCGCCTCGTCGAACTGGCGCCGCTCGACGAGCGACTGCCCACGGCCCCGCAGCACATCGGCAGCCAGCGGGCTGGCAGGCATCCGCTTGAGAAACTCGGCCGCGGCCTGGTCCACCAGGGCATGGTCTTTGGCCTGCAAGGCCGCCTGGACCTTGCCCCGCCATGCGTCGTCGAGCCACTGGTCCTTGTCGCCCGCAGTGGCGATGGCCAGGTCGAACTCCTTGAGCGCCCCAGGCAGGTCACCCGCCCGCATCAGCGAGTCGCCCCGGTGAAAATGAATCGCGGCCACGAGGGGGTGTTTGGGGTCCGCGGTGGGAGGCAACTCCAGGGTCTTGGCCGCGGCGGCCCAGTCCTTCTGCTCGCGCTGGACCATGCCGAGCCAGTAGCGGGCCTCGACGCCCAGCTTGGGGTCGGCCAGAAGCCCTTCGAACATCGTCTTGGCATCGTCGAGGCGTTTGAGCTGGAACGCTGCCCAGCCGCGCACGAGCCGGGCCGTGGCAAGGCGCGGGCTGGCGGGGAATTTGGTCTCAAGCTCTTTGAACGACTCGACCGCCTCGGCGAACTGGCGGAGGTCGTACTGGAGCGAGCCCAGGCGGAATTGGGCCTCGGGGGCCAACGGGTTGCCCGTCTTGCCGGCCACGGCCAGGTACAGGCGCAGCGCCTCGTCGTTCTGGCCTTGCTCCTCCAGGGCGCGGGCGAGTCCCAGCCGGCAATCGTCCTGCAACGGCCCGTCGGGAAAGCGGGCCAGTCCTTGGCGGAACTGCTCGCTAGCGCCCTTGAAGTCCTTCTTCAACAGCGCGATCTCGCCGAGGTACGCGAGGACGAACGCGTTGAGCTTGTCGGCGGGGCGCTTGGCCAGGAAGTCCTTCAGGAGCGGCTCGGCCTCGCCCCCCTTGCCTTCCAGGTAGAGGGCCTCGCCCGAGCGAAACAGGGCCTTGCCTGCCAAGTCGCCTTGGGGCTCACGGCGCAGGTACTCGGCAAAGCGGCCTCGGGCGTCCTCGTAGCGCCCCAGTTGCAGTTGGGCCTCGCCGAGAAAGAACAGGGCGCGGCCGGCCTGGGGGTGGTTCGGATACTGCTTGAGTAGCGCCTGGAATTCGTCGGCGGCCAGCTTCCACTCCTGCCTGGCGTACAGTCCGGCGGCCGTGGCGTACTGGTCGTCGGCCGGGTCGGCGCGGGCGATGGCGGCCCACGAGGCCGCCGTCGCGGCCAACAAGAGCGTCGATATTGCCCAAACGTGTCGGGACATGGCCGGATCGAGCGTCAAACTCCAGGCACTGGAAATCGGCGGATTGGGTCCATACTACCCCTCGGGCGGCGTCCAGGGCAAGGTTGAAGCACTTCTGTTCCCCCCCGATGGCGAGCGACAATTGACAAGGGGCAAGCACCGGCGGTCGCTCCTCACTGTATTTATCGGTCCGTTGAGGGGACGCGACGGTGCGCGGGCCGTTTACTGACTCGCAAGAAACGCGGCGGCGGCAACCGCCCTTCCTGGGCCGTCGCCGCCGCATGGTCTCGCTTTTTCGGCTGGATGAGGGTGACTCTAGTATGGGCTGCCGGGCCCAGGATCGACGTTGCCCACGATGTGGAAGTGGTTGTGGTCGATGTAGAGCACCTCTTGGGCTTCCTCGTTGGTCGTGGTGTAGGGGACCGGCCAACCGACCCGCGTCGTCTCAGTGAAGTACACGGTGCATTTGTAGTGGCAGTGGTGGAGCTGGGCCGGTCCGATGAGCGGATAGTCGCGCGGCGGATCGACCATGTCCTGGATCAGCTCCTTGACGATCCGCACGTTGGACCGCTGGATTTCGTGCAACAGCGGCACCCCGCCTTCCAAAGGCCTGGCCGACTCCAGCGCCCGCATCACCTCGTCATCCGACGGCGGATCCATGGCGATCGCCGGGCCGCCTGCTGAGATGGGGCCCAACACCGGGACCTTCGCGTAGCGCTCCTTTTCCCAGAACTTGTCCTCCATTTGGTCCTGGAGGTAGGGACTCACGGGAATGGGGACGGTCAGCAGGCCGAAGGTCACACCCGGCTGCATGACCGGCAGCCCGGTGAAGCACCCGGGGGTCGCCACGAACGAGAGCAGGATGAACCCAATAGCTGCGGCGTAAAGCGTCTTCTGGAACATGGATCGCACCTCGACAGATCGGTCACCTTATATTGGACAGCCGGCCGAGACCCACTGCCGTTACCGCTTGCTCCCTAAGTGCCCCCCGAGGACAAGCGAAGGATTCTGCCCACGCTGGAGCTACCATTACATATCGTGTCAAAGTGTGCCGAACTTGCGGGTATTTCCGGTGGTAGCGGATGAAAGACGTGGGTTTTGAGGGCTGACGAAGGAAATGGGCCCCATTGGGCCCGGATTCCCGCGATCCAAAACGCGAAGCCCCCACGCGGCGGGGAGCCACATGGGGGCGTGCTCATGTCCAGCGAGTGTGGGCACGTGGCCCTGGATTGCTACTTGCACTTGAACAGGCCGCCCAGCGGGCCGTCCGACGCACCGTCGTCAAAATCCAGGAACCACCAGCCGTCGTGCCACTCCAAGGTCACCTTCCGCCAGCCGAGGGGCACTTGCGGATAGGGATAGAATGGTCCGATGTACGGCCAAGCGGTCGGAGAATACTGCTTGGGGTACGTCACGGCCGCGTAGTTGGGATACGCTGCATAGCTCGGCCAAGCGTAGTTGGGCATGTGCGGCTGGTCGTAGCGGACCGGGGCCACCCCCCCGCTGGCCGGCGCAGCATAGGCCGGAACCGGCGGAGCGCCTCCAGCGGCCGGGCCGATCGGCGCCGGCGCGCCTTGGGCATAGGCCACGGGCATCGGGCGCGGGGCAGCCGTCGGCCGCATGGCCGGGGCGGGCTGCGCCGTCGGGACCCGCTGTTGCACCGCCTGCATCGGCGGCTGGGCCATCGGGATCGGCTGCGGGGCCGTCGGCTGCGGGGCCAACGTGGGCTCTTCCGCCCCGACCGCCATCGCCGGCATGGGAGCGAAGGAAGCCGGCACCCGACGCACCGGTTCCGGGGCACTCAGCGCGGGGCCGGTCTCGACCGCCGGGGCCCGCTCAACGGGCTGCGACCGAGTAATGCCCAGCGACGAGGCAATGCTCCGCGGGAATTGCTCGGGGGCCGTCGCGCCGCTCCCCTGCTGGAGAGGCTGCACGGGCATGTCGGCCGATGCCGGCTGCACGGCGGAGCCGCCAAACGGATTGATGAGCTTGCCGAGACGCGAAGGGGCGGGAGCCTCGGTCGTGGCGACCGTCAACTCGTTTTCCACCCGCCTGACGCCAGGTGTCTCCGACGCCAGCCGAAGAGCCGTCCGAATCTGCTCTTCGCTGGTGACCCGCCCGCGGAGCCACGCCGTGCCGTCCTGGAACTTCACTCCGATCTTGTAGTCGTGCATTTGCCCGCTATTCCGGAGGTTGGCGGCAATCTGCTCGGCAACCTGCTGGTTGTCGGCCAGCGCCAACATGGGGAGCAAAGCGGTGGTGGCGGTGACCACCATACCAATGAACAAGCGTCGCATGCCTTCCCTCCTGTTAGGATCAACCCCGTGGTGGGTCACCATCGGAGACCGGCGCGGTCAAGCGCGTTTCGCCTCGCAGGTCCGCGTGCCGTGTTTGGGCGGCCCGTTACTCTCATGGAACCCCGGCGAACTCGGTTTCCGTCGTTCCTTTCGTGCTACCCAGCTCTGGGACTGGTTGATTGCAGGAGGGAAGAACCCGGACGCCCGAAGCCAAAGTCGCCCGATGCGACCGGCCCATACCCCCC
>WBZO01001711.1_pt2 | contig 14188 bp, 7 predicted proteins | sample 5204261 | NCBI WGS metagenome assembly WBZO01 (sample SAMN12412400, study PRJNA552823) | activated sludge metagenome | isolation source: activated sludge from anammox sidestream of wastewater treatment plant... | place: USA: North Carolina | collected 2017-09
CACGGCCCAGCCGCCCTCCTGCTTTCGCCAAACGGGCGTCGCTGCGCGGTATCGATTTTCCACGTCCCCGGGGCCACCCGCGTCGTACTGAAGCACGACATCTTCCAGCGGCCCCTCGGACTGGAGGCGCACTTCCACGCACATCCGGGCAAGACTCTCCCGAAACGCCAGACGATCATCCACGTCAAGGTACAAATAAGTGTTGCGCTCCGGATTCTCGTTCACCACACAATCCACGCCTTGGAAGGTTTCACTCACGATCCTGCCGTCGGCTGGAGACTTCATCACGAGGCCGTCCACAGCCGAATCCTTGCCAAAGGCAATCGTCGCGGACCGCTTTTGGTCGTTGTACGCGGTGCGGTTCAACTCCTCCTGGACCCGTTCCGGGAATGCTGATCCGGGCGCGAAAAGCATCACGACCCAATCCCGCCCATCCGGCGGCCTCAGCACCGTCCTCTCGGACGAAGCGGCAACCGCTCCTTCCTGCCAGCGCCCAGTCGCCGGACTGATCCACCGCAAGTCATAAACCGGGACGCAACCACGGAGGTCCAGAACGACCTCCTCGTTCCCCGGCAAGTACATAAACCCCCACGACCTGTCTTTGGCGAGCACGAATGCCATCAAAAGGGATTTGTCGTCGGGCTGGTTCAGGATTCGATCAGGGGCAGGCTCCATCAGCCACCACGGAACCTCCTTCAGCATACGGCCCACAAGAGCGACCTGGTCGCTCGACGGCGCATCCATCAAGGCAAGCACGTTCTCCTCCCAGGCGTACACTTCGTTGATGCCTGCCGTGTAACCAACCGCTCCAGAAAGAAAACTCAACCATGCAGTCCGCCGAACATCAAAAGCACAACCCAGGTCACCCTCATAAATCGCCTCGCCATTCACGACCGGCTTGCGACCCGGCAGCGCCAAAACCTCGGCGGGCATACCCACGGCCCTCACCGACTGCTTGGCCGCATTCCCGCTGTTGTGACCGCTTTGGAACATGTCAAACGAAAGCCAGTCAGCCGCGTGAAACTTTGGGCCCACACCCGTTCCCATATGCATAGTGACCAGGCTGTCTGGAGCCCCCTCGCGCACCGCACTCGCGGCCGCCAACGTCACCGCCTCATGAATCCCACTATCGAAACTGGGAGAAAAGATGACCTCGAACGAACCATACCGCGCCGCAACGTACCGGCTCAAAACCGCAACCTGCTCAGGAGGAGGATAACGGTAAGGCGTCTCCATCAAACCCACCAAGAGCACGGCCAGTCCCGCGTCATTGGCAAAGGCCAGCATCGTGTCCAGGCGCTGGAAGTAAACAGGATTCGGCAGAGTGATATCCGGAAGATGCGAAAGGAATGGCGCTACGCCACTACGTGAATGCTCAAGCGCCCAATCCGGCGCGACAGCCACCTGAAGAACCGAATAACCCTTGGCCGCGCGATTCGCAACGTACCGCTCCCACTCATTCGTGGTTGCGTGAACCGGCGCGGCCCAACACGTATCACCTAACCACAAAAAAGGCGTACCGTCCGCATGAACCAGGAACCGCCTGTCGTCTGAGACGCGCAAGTACCCATGCGATTGAAAAGGATTGCTCCCAGTGGCAGACCTGACCAGAACGGTTCCGGTCTGCCCATGCAATCCATCGTTCGAGGAGTCCGAACAAGTCGTCCTCCAACGCCACTCACCCGCCGAAGGAAAAGTGCAACGGAAAACAAACCGCCTCTCGCCATCCCAGAAACAAAGACCCTTCCGAACCTGCCCTTCCGGGCCAGTAACCTCAAAACGAATCTCAACATCCACACACGGACTCGCATAGTCGCGATTACTTTGGAGAACGTGCTCCCAACGCTCCCACACACCAGCCACCTCATCAGCGGTTGGAACGGCAGGCACGGACTCAACGGCAAAACCCGAAGCCGCCAAAATAGCAAGAAAAACCGCAACCAGTTTCGTTATCATCATGAACAAGATGTTCCAGCAAGACCTCAAGGAAGTCAAAAGGAAAAGACCACGACGGGGCGCCTTCAGAGTTTACCACAGTAAACTCTACCGCCGTGCCAACTAAACCAACCAGGCCGCCGCTTTCCGAACCCAAGGCCCGGAAACCGACACGGCCCATCAGCCAAGCAAGTCACGCGCGCCCCTCCCCCGACATTTGTTCGGGGAGGGACAAGACTGACGAACAAACCCGGCAAGGAGTTTACTGGAGTAAACCCCAGCCTCAAGAAACTCAGGACTGACGCTTCAGAAACCCAAAGGTTTCTGCAAGCGTTACAGCCCCCACATCTGAATTGTTGGCCCCAGCCCAAAGGACTGGACCAACTCACGTATCCCAGAAACCCTGCACAAATAAAAGAGACGACCAAGCGGCTCTCTCCTTCCACAAAAAAGGAGAGAACCGCTCACGGACAAACAAAACTCTCAAAAACAACGAAGGTGAAAAACATGAAAAACAAAAACAACCTGTCCGTAGCCCGGTTCACCGGACAATGCGTATGCAGACAACAATTGGATGTAGCCTACATCCAACCACACGGAACAGTCTGGAACTGCTCCAAATGCTTCCCCATCTATCCAAAAGGAGACCGACAATCACCAACCCAATTTCTAAAACATTTCATAACAATAAGAAACTCGATCAACGACCACTACGCCGTAGAATACAGCAAAGGACTCCTCAACAACAACGAGGAGCACCCGCTCTAAACAGCACCAAACAGGCCAGACCTCCCCCTTTTTTCGGGGGAGTGACAAACGCGCCAAACAAGACCGTCGAGAGTTTACAGCAGTAAACTCCCACGCCAACAAAACCTCACATAACCAAGAACAATTACCCTGTGGAGCGCGGGTCTTGAGCATCCTTCACAATAGGCGTTCTTCACTCCTAAAGACTTATAAGGAGATTCGCTCGATCGCGAACCCCAATATAAACCTTTCCCCCCGCAACAATATTGCTCAACGCGGGGGTCGGCTAAACGCAACCACAAAAAGACCCGCGCGTTATGACACAAAAGCCACCACTTCTCCCGGCGTCAGCCCGACCCAACTCCCCCTCGGTTAGTTCGTGGATTTGTCAGATCCTCCAGGGACCACTTCCCAGGACAAGTTCCCTACAAGTTTGAGGGAACTTGCCCAAAAAGGTCCCTCGGAGGAAAAAATCATGAAACACGAACTAACCAACGAAGAAGTAGTTGAAGGCGGCTTCGAGCGCATTGACGCCGACACCGAATGGATTGACACCGACCTCGCCATGGGAGGCATGATCGGCATCACCGAAAGCGAGCAACCCGGCAAGCATTACGGCGGACTCAGCCACATCGAACTCGCAAGACTCCAATTCGCAGCCGAACACCCAGACCTCGCAGACCCCATCATAGCAAGCCTGCCCAAACGCCGCTTCACCCTCAAAGGTGAAGCAGCACTCAGCAAAAGACTCCGCGAAGAACTCCGGCGCGAACAAGCACAACGCGCCCAGCGCGAAACCGAACACCGCCGAGTTGTCCTCCCAGGAGGACAACTCAGCCTCAAAACATGGACCGGCTAAAAAGCCAGTCCAATCCACCAAAGCAGGCAAGACCAGCCCCAAGACTCTGACAGCCAGCCAATAAAGACAAGGCGCAAAGGCAGCCCCATTCCTCCAGGGGCCATGCCCGCGCCACAACCACAGGCTCTCTCCCTAAAGGGACAGAGCCTGCAAACAAAAAGAAGCCCCACTGTCAGCCCCAAAAAAAAAGGCTGACCGGGCCAAATGAAAAACAACGACCAATACCACGACTAAAAGAGAAATCACCGGGGAACGTGGTACCCCCTTCACAGGGGTACCCACTACCCGAAGACACACCAACAACAAGAACAACCACCAACAGAGTTTACAGCAGTAAACTCCAAAACCAGAAAAACAGGGGCCAACAACAAAACACCAGACCACACCAATTCAAACCCGAGAAGAACCACACAGCAAAAAACCAAGAACAAGTAAGCCACAAGACAACACAATATCCAAAAAACCCAAACGAAAACAAACGAACGGAAATAAAGGCGGCTATCGCCGCACTAATAATCTTTCCGGCCCCTTACGGGGCCGGACGGAAACGAAACGACGAACGACGACGACGAAACAACCAACGACCCAATACCAACACACAACAACACAGTAATCGACCCTGGAAACGGAAAGAGAAACGAACAAGGCAGGGTAAAGTGAGAGACGAATAGCCACCTGACCATGAAGTGAACCACCAAAATCAGGTCTTGCTCCGCGGAATGTGTGGAGATCCCTTCCCCTCTGTCTCGTGTGGAGGGAGAATGGGGAATCATGCAAGAGATCACTTCCATCTGGGGCCCGGTTCGCTCATTGCTACGCGAAAGACTGACGGCCTACCGCTTGACTCAAGTCCTCGGAAATGCCGGATTCGATATGGAGGGGATAACCAATCTTCCATTGACCACGAACACCGAGGACAAAAATCGAATAATCCAAGCGGTCGATGCTTGGTACGGAGACCTCCTGGCGCCCCAAAAATGCGGTTTTGTCCGAGCAGCCTTAGAGGAAGTCCTCGTCGAGAAACCGGAACTTGCCAGTGACCTTGAGAGACGGCTCAATCGACTTGGGTTCAAGATCGAGGGGACCTCGGTGCTTCCAATCGAGGTACTGGACCCTTCCGAATTGCTAGAGATACCTGACGAGTCTCGCACGGACCTCATCAAAGCGGCTGAACGTTACATGAATGGTGATCTCAGCGGGGCCATGTCTGCCGCCTGTGGTGCTGTGGATTCCGCCACGAGTCGGTTTTATACCCAACACAACCTCGGAGACCCTGGAGACGATTCATTCCAGAAGAAAGTTAAGGTAACCTTGAAGCAGTGCAGTGTCATGCAGAGAATGGTTCCGGACCTGCTGGAATTGGGGTGGGATCCCAAGGAAGCCGAACTCTTGCGGACGAACCTGGAGGGGGCGTTCAATCAGGGAGCCTATGTCATGCAGAGCCTTCGTTCCGGAATGGGCGATGTCCATGGAACCAAACCGGTCCTTCGACCACTGGTTTTCGACTCAATCAAATGGGCCACTTTGATCCTCCGTCTCCTTCAGCAGAATGAAAGAACATCGTAGAACCTCTTGACCTGGACCCGATCTCCACGACAATCTCCTTCCTAGCAACGCTATGGCGGCGAGTCGGCCAAGAGGTTCTGTGGCCATTCTTGTCACACCCATCCGCTATCCTGTCCGATGAGGTGGCAAAGATGACTTTTATCCCTGAAATGCCCGGTCCTGGGCGAGTCGTTCGCGTCCGGCAGAGGTTGTACTTGGTCGAGGAGGCTATCCGGCCATCAGATCCGGTGGATGCGTCACTCGTGCGCCTCTCATGCCTCGACGATGACGCTCAGGGGCAATCGCTCGATGTGTTGTGGGAAAAGGAAGTCGACCCGGAGATTCTGGCTGGCGAAGCCTGGGAACGCCTGGCGGAACGTGGGTTCGACGAATCCAGGCTCTTTTCGGCCTATCTCCACACCCTTCGCTGGAACTGTGTCACGGCCACCACCCCTCGGCTCTTTCAATCACCATTCAGGGCCGGAATCCGCCTGGACGCTTACCAGCTAGAGCCGCTCCGCAAGGCCCTCATGCTTCCCCGAGTTAACCTGTTCATCGCTGATGACGTAGGCCTTGGGAAGACCATCGAGGCGGGCCTGATCGCGCGGGAACTCCTGCTTCGAAAGAAGGTCCGCGAAATCGTCGTATCGTGTCCGCCCTCCATGATCTCCCAGTGGCAGGAGGAACTTGAGATTCGGTTCGGCCTGACCTTCACCGTCATTGACCGGGAGTACATCTCCCGCATCCGCCAGGAACGTGGTTTCGGCATCAACCCCTGGACCACCCACAGCCGCTTCCTCATCTCGCACAGCCTCCTGATCGATGAGGCCTACTCTGGAACCTTGCGTGACTGGCTGGGAGAGCTCCGGCCCGGCTCACTGCTCATTCTCGACGAAGCCCACCACGCGGCCCCGGCGAGTGGAGCCAAGTACGCGATCGACTCGAAGATCACGCGTGCCGTCCGGGACCTCGCACCCCGATTCGAGCACCGGCTCTTCTTGTCCGCGACCCCCCACAATGGCCATTCCAACAGTTTCTCGGCGCTCCTTGAGATCCTGGATCCTCAACGGTTCTGCCGAGGCGTCCCGGTCAAAGGCAAAAAGGTCCTCGATGATGTCATGGTGCGCCGATTGAAAGAAGACATTCGAGAGATCGAGGGGGGCTTTCCCAAACGGAATGTGGCCCAGATCGATATCGATGGACTTCCCGAAGAGGCTCCCGAACTGGCCCTGGCTCGTCTCTTGAACGAATACCGACTCCTCCGCGAGGAACGGCTGAAAGATGAGAGCAAACGGAAACAGGCGGCGGCCGGCCTTCTCATCTCCGGCCTCCAGCAACGACTTCTCTCCTCCATCGAAGCCTTCGCCCGAACTCTTCGGGTTCACAAGAAAACGGTGATGAAACAGTGGGCGGCGGCTCAATCGGGGGAGACACAGAAGAGCGATGGGAAGCGAAACCTCGAACTCCTCTTTACCTCCGTTGGCTCCGATGACGAACACGCGGCTCTGTCCGAAGAGGACCTGGCGGTCGAAGAAGACGCTCAGGTCGAAGCCGCCACAAATGAGTCTGTGGGTCCATTGACAGGTGTATCCGCCGAGTCCCTTTTCAAGAAGGAACAGGCGCTTCTGGATGAGATGACCCGGATTGCGGACAGTGCGCGCCATCTTCCGGACGCGCGCGTTCGAAGGCTATTGGAGTGGATCGGGGAACACCTTTGCCCAGGGCTGAAAGCCTTCGGTGCTTCCGCTTCTTCGGAAGCACCACTCCAGTGGAATGATACCCGACTGATCATCTTCACCGAGTACGACGACACACGCCGCTACCTGGAGCAGCAGATTTCCTCAGCGATTGAGGGGACGCACCGGGCCGACAGACGCATCGCGGTGTTCCATGGGCCGACCCCGCCCGCCGAGCGCAAGGAAATCATGCGGGCCTTCAACGCGGACCCGAAGAACAACCCACTCCGCATTCTCATAGCCACCGACGCCGCTCGCGAAGGTCTCAACCTTCAGGCGCATTGCTGGAACCTGTTCCACTTCGATGTCCCCTGGAATCCCAGCCGGATGGAGCAGCGCAACGGCCGCATCGACCGCAAACTTCAGCCCAGATCCGAAGTCTTCTGCCATTACTTTGTCTATCGGCAACGCCCAGAAGATCGCATCCTTCAGGCCCTCGTTCGAAAGACCGAGACCATCCGCAAGGAGCTGGGAAGCCTGTCACAAGTGCTGGAGGGCCGTCTCGCCGAGACCCTTCAGAAGGGCGGCATTCGTCGCGAGCAACTCGACCGGCTAGTGGAAGAGATCGACGGGGCCACCATGGAAGAGGAACGGGATCGCATTGTGGCGGAGGAGCTCGAAGAAACCCGCGAACGACAGACCGAGTTGAAAGGCCAGATCGACCGTCTTCGGACGCGATTGTCCGAATCGCAAAAGTGGATCGGACTCAAAGATGAACACTTCCTTTCGGCCATTTCTTGCGGATTGGAACTGATGGGAGCCGAGCCGCTCACTCGTGACGGCGGAGATGGAAGCGGTCGTTTCCTGTTTCCCGCGATTGATCGAAGCGCGGGAGCCGACCCGACCTGGGCAGACACCCTGGACACTCTGCGTGCGCCTCGGAGCCGTGAACAGAAGTTCTGGGAGTGGCGACGGGATTCGCCGATTCGACCGGTGGTCTTCGAGGACCCGGGTACGATGGAAGGCGATGTGGTTCACCTCCATCTCGAACATCGGGTCGTTCGCAGGCTCTTGGGTCGGTTCACCGCACAAGGCTTTGTTCATCACGATCTCTCCCGCGCCTGTCTGGCGCAGACCTCGGACGCTATCCCGCGCGTGATTCTGCTCGGAAGGCTTTGTTTGTATGGCCCACATGCCGCGCGCCTTCACGAGGAGATCATCGCGGTCGCGGCCCGATGGACCGACCCGGCCATCCGGAAAGGGGAACTCAAGGTGTACGGCCGCGATGCGGAGGAGAAGACGCTCGATCTTCTCGAAGATTCGCTGCTCCGAAGCGACAGCGATCTGTTACCAGAGAAGATCCGCCAGACGCTCCAGTCTTCCGCAGGGCGCGATGTGACGGAACTGCTTCCGAGTCTGACCGAACGGGGCGAAGAACTGGCCGAAGAGGCCTGCCGCAAACTGGCGGACCGTGGCGCGCAGGAAGCCGAATCGATGCGGAAGATCCTGGAGGATCAAAAGAAGCGGGTCGTGGAAACGGCAAAGCGGTATCAGGATCCACAGATCCTCATGGAATTCGATCGGGCCGATATAGAGGAACGCCGTCAGCTGGAGTCCAACCGCCGTCACTGGGAAAAGCGCCTCGCCGCCATTGACCGTGAAATGGAGATCGAACCGGCGCGTATCCGCGAAGTGTACGAAGTCAAAGCCCGCCGCATCGAACCGGTGGGGTTGGCCTACCTCTGGCCGGTGACTGGATAATATCATGGCGAAAGACCCGCTCATCGCATCTCATCTCGAATGGCTCGGGTATCTGCAACCGGTCGGGCTGGTGGTGTCGCCAGTCGCATTGATTTCAGCGCAGGCTTTCCTGAACCGCAATATCATCCCGGAGCACCAACGGTTTCTCGACGAGGTCGACGAAATCGCTCTCGATGGCCGAACCGGTGTCCCGGCGATCCTCAAACTCCCCAGTTTCTGTCAAAACGTTTTCGGCTGGCGGGAGACGGACCTGGTCGAAGATAACCGGCTCGAAAACCTGGAAGTGGTCCTCCCGGAATACGGCGAAACGCTGCGTCCGGACTGGGCGGTTCCGGTCTACAACCCGACGCCGGAGGAATCCCCCTGGCTCCTCCTCATCCAACAACTCCCTGCCGGGTCGCCTCTCGACGATGAAGTCACCGACACCGACGAGCACCACTGGCAGGCGACTCCCCAGGCGCGGTTCGAGCGACTGCTGCGGGAGACCCGGGTCCCCATCGGCCTGCTGTTCAACCAGACCCACTTGCGCTTGGTGTATGCGCCTCGCGGCGAAACTTCGGGGTTTGTCACTTTCCCGGTCGAGGCGATGGCCTCGGTCGCGGGGCGTCCGATCTTCGCGGCGCTGCACATGCTGCTTTCCGAAGAACGGCTTTTTTCGCTACCGGATAAACAGCGGCTCCCGGCATTACTTTCCGAAAGCCGCAAGTATCAGAACCAGGTTTCCACCCAACTTGCGGGACAGGTGCTCGCGGCGTTGTATGAACTGCTGCGTGGTTTTCAGGCCGCTGATGCCGCCAGCAAGGGGGATCTTCTTCATGAGGTTCTCGCTGAGGACCCGAACCATGTTTATGCTGGTCTGCTGACGGTTCTCCTCCGGCTGGTGTTCACTCTCTATGCCGAAGATCGCGGACTCATGCCGAACGATCCGGTGTATACGAATCACTATTCGGTCTCGGGCCTGTTTGAACGCTTGCGCGAAGATGCCGGGAGATATCCCGACACGATGGACCAGCGTTACGGGGCCTGGGCTCAGTTGCTTTCGCTTTTCCGTTTGATCCACGATGGCGGCAGCCACGGACCCTTCCGGCTCCCGGCGCGGCGCGGGTACCTGTTTAACCCGGATCGATACAACTTCCTGGAGGGCCGCCCCTGGAAAGTCGGACGCGTGGTGGGGGGACGCATCGAACCGCCGCGCATTTCCGACGGTACAATCTATAAGGTCCTCGAAAACCTGCTCATCTTGGACGGAGAACGTCTCTCCTATCGCAGCCTCGATGTCGAGCAGATCGGCTCCGTGTATGAGACCATCATGGGATTCCTGCTCGAAGTCGCCAACGGCCCCTCCATCGCGCTCAAACCGAAAAAACGTCACGGGGCCCCGGTGGCGATCAACCTGGAGGCGCTACTTGCGGTCAAGCCTGGGGACCGCGCCAAATGGTTGCTCGAAAAAGCCGACCAGAAGATCACCGGGAAGACGCTGGAGGATCTTCAAGCGGCGCGAACTCCTGAAGATGTGGTCGCCGCGCTGGACAAGAAGATCGCCAAAGAGGCCACCCCCAACATTGTCCCCGCCGGATCGATGGTCCTCCAACCCAGCGACGAACGCCGCCGCTCCGGTTCCCATTACACGCCGAGGTCGCTCACCGAGCCGATTGTCCGAAAGGCGTTGGAGCCGATCCTCAAGAACCTTTCACCTCCCCCCACCCCCGAACAAATCCTCTCGTTAAAAGTCTGCGATCCGGCTGTCGGCTCCGGGGCCTTTGTGGTGGAGGCGTGCCGTCAACTGGGGGATGAACTGGTGAAGGCGTGGCACGCGCATAACCAGGTCCCCGCCATTCCGCCGGATGAGGATGAGGTGCTCCATGCCCGCCGTCTGGTGGCCCAGCGTTGCCTGTATGGGGTGGACAAGAACCCGCTGGCGGCGGACCTGGCGAAACTGTCGTTGTGGCTGGCGACCCTGGCCAAGGATCATGCTTTCACCTTCCTCGATCATGCTTTCCGCGCCGGGGATTCGCTGGTGGGGTTGTCGAAGAAACAGATCAAGTTGTTCAACTGGGATCTGGCAGCGACACCCCGTTATGTGGCCGATTATCTCGAACAGCGGGTGAGCCAGGCCGAGAGTCTGCGCCAACAGATCGAACAGGCGGAGGAATCGGCCTCCGAGGAGAAATTACGCGGTCTCTTGAAGGAGGCGGATGAGGCGCTGGCGGATGTGCGCATGGTGGGAGACCTGGTGATCTTCGCCTTCTTTGATGGCAAGAAGCCCAAGGAACGCGAATCCAAACTCGGCTTCCTCTCCTCAAAGGTCCAGAATTGGATCAACAAGGGCGCAGGCCGCCAGGACCTGTGTGATCTCATCCGCGAAATGCGGGAATCCTCCATGCCGGTGACCCCCTTTCACTGGGAGATCGAATTCCCCGAGGTCTTCAACCGCGAGAACCCGGGCTTCGACGTGATGGTCGGCAACCCGCCGTTCGCGGGAAGGACAACGCTCTTCCAGAGTAGCGCCGAAGGTTACATCGATTGGCTGCAAACCATTCATGAGGAATCCCATGGAAACGCAGATTTGGTAGCCCACTTCTATCGCCGTGCTTTCAATTTGATTCGGTCGAGCGGCACTTTCGGTCTCATCGCGACGAACACCATCGGCCAGGGCGATACAAGGGCAACGGGTCTGCGTTGGATTTGTACGCACGGTGGGACAATCTTTGCTGCGCGAAAGCGGATCAAGTGGCCCGGCGAGGCTGCTGTCGTAGTCAGCGTGATCCATATTCACAACGGGCAAGTTTCAGGACCCTATGAATTGGACGGAGAAGAAGTCTCAGCCATTACAGCATTCCTCTTTCACGATGGAGGACATGAAAATCCGAGCGAACTTATTGCAAATCGTGGAAAGAGCTTTCAGGGGTGTGTTGTCGTAGGCATGGGCTTTACTTTTGACGATTCGGATACGAAAGGCATCGCGAGTCCCTTATCTCTGATGGACAACCTTGTTTTAGAGAATCCAAAGAACAAAGAGCGAATTCTACCGTATATCGGCGGAGAGGAGGTCAATACTCACCCTGAACAAAGGCATCACCGTTATGTGATCAATTTCGGTGAGATGAGCGAAAATGACGCACGGCGCGGGTGGCCGGATCTGATGGATATAGTTGAAGCCAAAGTCAAACCAGAACGGATCGCGGCGACTTCCACATGGAGCGCTGATAAAGCAAAACGAGCAGAACGGTGGTGGCAGTTCTCTAGGTCCGCAAAGGACTTATATGACGCGATTGTGGGCATGGAGCGGGTGTTGGTGATTTCCCAGACCAGTCGAACTGTTGCGTTTGCCTTCCTTCCGACTGGAATGGTTTATAGCAATAAGCTTGTAGTTTTCCCGTTCGGTGTTTTTGCATCATTTACCTCGCTCCAATCTCGACCGCACGAAGTTTGGGCTCGCTTTTTCGGGTCGACAATGAAGGATGACGCGGTCTATACCCCCTCCGACTGCTTCGAAACCTTCCCCTTCCCGAAGGGCTTTGAAACCGATCCGAAGCTCGAAGCGGTTGGGAAGGAGTATTATGAGTTCCGGGCGGGGTTGATGCTGAAGAACGACGAGGGGCTCACCAAAACCTATAACCGGTTCCACGACCCCGAAGAACGCGATCCCGAGATCCTCCGCCTGCGCGAACTCCACGCCGCCATGGACCGCGCCGTCCTCGATGCCTATGGCTGGACCGACATCGACACCCGCTGCGAGTTCCTGATCGACTACGAAGAAGACGAAGACGAGGAAGAGACCGGCAAAGCCCGCAAAAAGAAAAAACCCTGGCGCTACCGCTGGCCGGATGAAACCCGCGATGAAGTCCTCGCCCGCCTCCTCGCCCTCAACAAAGAACGCGCTGAGGAAGAGCGCCTCTCCGGAAAGGCGGCGGAGGGGAAGGGGAAAGGAACCCGCGGAGCGAAAGGGAGTTCAGGTGGGCAGAAAGGACTTTTCGACTAAACCATGTCGGTTCGAATTGATCCACATGCCATGGAGAGGATGGAGGAGCGTGGCGCCACCGAAGAGGAGGTCCTGGCCACTGTCGAATGCGGCGAATCCTTCCCCGCGAAACTTGGCAGAACTGGATTCCGCAGGAATTTCGTCTTTCGGGGCCTATGGAAGGGGAAGTGGTACGAAACCAAGCAGGTGGAGGTCTACGCGGCCCGCGACGGAGAGGACTGGCTGGTGATTACAGCGATCGCAAAGTTCTTCTAAGATTAAACGGGAGGTGAACGAGAATGAAACTGACCTACGATCCGAAACACAACATCGGTTACATCCGCTTCCGCGAGAAGACCACCGAGGTCGAGACCATCCGGGTGAGCGACGAGCTGAACATCGACATCGCCCCCGATGGCTCGGTCTATGGGATCGAACTCCTCAACGCTAACGAGCAACTGCAATCCGAGGCCTTCAAGGATCTCGTCGTGGAGAACGCCTCCACCGGGAAATCGACTGTGGTGGCGCTGTGAGGATTCCGATGAAAAAACAGAAAGATTTCGACTGCGTCGTGATGAAGAACCGGATTCAGGCCGAACTACTGGAACGGTACAAAGGGACGTCCCCGGAGGAAATCTGGGAAGACCAAGAACGGCGGATTCATGCAGATCCTATCCTGGGACCCTTCTATCGCCGTATCACCGGCAAGAAGGATCCGACCCACCAGTCGGCCCAGTAGGACCTGAGCCGCATGAACCTGACCTCCGTCCAAGTTCGCGCCGATCTCGTCCGCGCTCTTTATCTGGACCTTGTTGGTCCAGCTCCCGAAGACCGCGAACTCGCCGAGGAAATCCTCCCCCAAGCCCCTTCCCGCTGGTATCTGACTGGATTCCTGACTCCCGTTTCTTCCAAGATCGACCAAGTCATCGACGAGCCTTCTGCTGATGAGCCGGATGAACTGAGCGACTCCGGCGGAGCCGATGACGCCACTCCGCCAGAGCGTGCATCCGCCCGGCGAGGTCGGCTTCCCTCTTCCACGGGTATGAGTTTTCTGGTGACTGCGGAGACCCAACATCTTCAGGTCCAAATCTGCTGGGGGGATTATCGGCGAACCGGCGGTGAGAGGGGGTCCGAGGAGGGGGAATCAACCGGGATTGGAGAAGGGGGCGGTCCTCGTTACTGGCAAAGGACCCCGCGCGAAGCGAATCTCCGGGTGGAACTCCCACCGATCACCGAGCGGCCCAGGGAGATTCCCATTCCCGACAGCGATGGCCTCCGTGCGGTTGTTTCCATCCGTCCGGTTCAGGGCATGGAGGGGCAGGAGGGTTCGATCCCGACTGGTGCGCGTGCTGTCTCCCTTTTTGTGGTCAACCAACGGGCGCCCAAGGAGGACGAGATCAAAGACGAGGCATTCGCCTTCCAGGTCTCCATCTCAGTTCAGACCGATATCCCGCTGGTTCCGCGCTCAGACCCGCGCGGAGCCAAGAGCGAAGATTGGGATGAACGCGTGGCCGATCTCCAATATCGGAAAGCCTGCGAGTATGCCGTGGGGCATGGTGTGTCGGCTTGTGCCGATCTCGAATCTGATGGGGCTTGCCATCGCGTGCGGACCGTGTGGATCCCCAGCGCTGAAGTCGAACGAGTCGCCCCAAGCGACATTCAGGATGTTGAACTGTCGATGGAAAACTTGGCTGACATCGTCAA
>WBZO01004854.1_pt1 | contig 14183 bp, 8 predicted proteins | sample 5204261 | NCBI WGS metagenome assembly WBZO01 (sample SAMN12412400, study PRJNA552823) | activated sludge metagenome | isolation source: activated sludge from anammox sidestream of wastewater treatment plant... | place: USA: North Carolina | collected 2017-09
CATTTTTCTTGGTAAATCCCTTACCACAGTAAAAGCACTTTTTTTATTCATAACCTTTGATTGTCTTCAAAGATAGGTACAATAAGACTTATAGCGATTTTGAGCCTAAAAAATGTCCATTAAGCCTGACTTTTTGTCCCAGCTATATGACTCTCGTAGGAAAGATGGTAAGATTTTTTTAGCGCACAAGAGCTATCGGCTTACAGCATGAAGCATTATCTTGCGCAAGATGGTCGATTTGAAGCTGTTCAGCTGGCATTTTGGTTATATAGCTTGATGAACACACTCCCCACCGTCTAGGTTGCTATTGTTTTACAAATTCAACTCTTCGATTATTTGCTCTACCTTCTGCGGTCTTATTGCTTTCTACGGGTTGTGTTTCACCTTTGCCGTCAATCAATAGCCTCGAGGCATCCAGATGAAAATTCTTTATTAAAAATGCTTTTACAGATTCAGCCCTTTTTAGGGATAGCGCTAGATTAGCAGCATCGTTACCATCACTATCGGTATGGCCGACAATCATCACTGCGCCTTTTGTTGATTGTATCACATTAGCGGCTTGCTGTAAAGCGGGCCAAGACTCCGGTTTAATAACGGCGGAGTTGTAATTGAAATAAATAGCAGTGGTAACAAACTTATTATTGTCGTCAAATTTTGCAGCAGTGGGTTCGAATTTAGAGATCTTAAGATTGGTCAAATATAGTCCATCTCCCCACATATTTGTTGCTAAAATCAAGGTGTAATTCGTTTTGACCGGCAAGGCATTGGAGATGTCTAGGAATTTTTTCTCACCCACATAAACTTTGATGTGCGCACCATCTCTGGAAATTGAAATTCGATGAACCTTTCCGACTTTCCATCCATTTTTTATATCTCTTCTATCTAACACCCTTTCACCATCAAAATTTTCTTTAGTAGCCTGGCAATAAAGTAGTTCTTTGGACGGATGGATATCTAGTTGAATTTGTGGATTTTCATCAAAGGCAGTGCTGTATTCATCTTTAATTACTTTGTTCCCTACTATAGAGAGAATTAATCCACTTTCCATCTCACTCATTTTTTCGACATCTACCCACATATCAAACTCTATGGTAAATTTTTCCGGCAATTCCTTAACTTTAATCGGGTAGAAAATACCTCTTCTCGGCACTTTAAACCACTGACCGTTTTCATTGGGGATATTCTTGATTTGGGGAGGCTCGACATCCTCAGCCTGGTCAAATTCTATTATCTTCCAATTGCCAAGACCGGCAGTGAAGTCATCATAAAATATGGTTTTAGTTCCTGCGATAAAATCAAAATTACTGTATGCTTTGTTTTCTGCGCTATTGATGTCATCTTCTTGAGCATAAGTTGACTGGCTGCCTAAAATAAAACACACCGAGAGTACAATCATTTTTATCACTTTCATTTTTGATCTATTTTTAGTTGTTAAGAGGTTTAGTTTGTTTTTTTGAATCATTGAAAAGATAAAACTTGCTCTAAGGCAAAAAAGTTGTGACCATAATTGTATTTTTGAGTGCTAAGCACAATTTCTATTTTGTTCTTTTTTTTTTAAAAATGAAGAGAATCTTCTAAAATATAAATAAAACTAAAGCCACGTATTGGGTGCCATACAAAGAGATGGCTAATGAATTAAAAAATATTGTAATATATTATATGTATAATTAACTTATCTACAATAAAATGTCATGGGATATTGACTATAAAATCCACAGTTAGTGCTGCTCATGCGAAAAGGTATAATAATATTACTCGTCCACCTAGCAGCAACCTATGCTTGCCTATTTTTATAATTCTGAGAATGAAATCACAAGGTAAACGGATCACTAGTAATAAGCCGCCCATCACAATCATGGCGACAATATTCCAATTGACTTCTTTGCATTCATTGCATCATAAATTCATAAATCTGACTATTGATGTTTATACTATATTTTTCAATCTAATGGTTTATGCAGAATACTAAATATTTTAACTAAAAAAATGTCAGAATAAATGATTAGTATTATATGATATATACTTATTTTTGCAAAAATCTTAATTAAGAGAAAAATCTAAATTACTGTTCTTTGATTTCGTAGATTAATGCTATTCACTTCTGAAAAGGAGAATCTAGTATTATCTACTTTGAGTAAATATAAATCAACTTCGTAACATCGGGAGAAATAACGTCTATACGTTCGAGATAGAATATTATGAATCTTTAAAATGTTATAAATTATGAAACTATTATTTGCCTTTTGTATTTCAATGACTTTGTTCAATACTATGGTTTCACAAGGAACACAGTTTGAATTTAGTGGTTCTGATCATTATTTTAGCCAGCATTTGACGGTGACAGGTGATGATATTTACTTTACTTTTTCTTCAGAAAGTCAGTCTATCTACTCCACATATATAGCCAAGTGGAATATTACTGAAGAGAAAGTGCAATGGTGTAGAAAGTTGACAATTAATAATGGAATATCTATAAATCCTGTAAAAATTATGGTCAGGAAAGATGGCACTATTATCCTGGGAGCATATGACTACTCCTGGAAGGATGGTTTTGCAAATGGGAACTATACTTTTCTCCTTTTTGATAACAATGGGCAATTATTACAATCAAAGCGATTAGGTAGTCCCACTGGAGGAGTGATGAGAGATATGTTGGTGGATGATGACGACTCTATTATTTTTATCGGTGATAGAATAAATGCACAGTCAGAATACAAAACATTGGTAGGCAGATTGGACAAAGATTTGAATGTAGTGAAAATGCGATCTGTGTTTAAGCATTATTATACTTATGGGCTTGCCCTCCAGGAAGATAAAGATGGAAATATTTACACTGTAGGGCACACTCAGCCGGCTAGCAATGGTACATCTAGAAGTTTTGTCACAAAATGGAGTAAAGATTTGGATCATATTTCCAGTATCATGAATCTAGATAATGACCCTAGCTCTAGTTTTAATTCCATATATATTGATGATGATCATCAAATTCATCTAGGTGGTAGTGTAAAAAACCTTGCCAATTATGTACGTTTGAATAAGAATTTTCAATTTGAATATGGGTATGAGTTTAATTTTGGCTATCCACGTAATATCTGGATTGACCAAAATGGTCATACCAATATATATGTTGATGGGCCAAATTATTTTGTAAGGTTAGACCAAAACAACAAAGTTCAACAATTTTTAAATTATGGTGTGAACGGTAACACTACTAGCCAGACCTACATACCTCATCAAGATCGCATTTACAATTTTTCATTTTATAATATTGGCAATACTTCAAAAAACAGACTGAGTATCGCTTCTCATGCTTATAGTGTGGATAATGAGTGTTTTTTATATGACAGGCAAGCCGATACAAATAAACCTTTAAGTCTGGATAGTTTTGGTGTCACGAATGTAATTATTACGGACGAAGTGATGACAGCCATTGTGCCTGATGATATCAGTGTGTCTGATTATAATCTTGACGTAAAAGAAATATGTCGGATTGAAAATTCTGCAACTAAAGAGCATGAGGAGGTCTTGAACTTGACGGTATTTCCTAATCCGGCATATGATTATATAATTTTAAAACATGATGATCCTATGAGGCTAACTAAAGGTGAATTTATAAGTATGAATGGGCGTTTAATCACTATACCTGATTCAGAAATTCAGAGAAAAACTATTTCAATCGTAGGTCTAGATAGTGGAATTTATGTATTAAGGTTGACAAACTTTGATGGAAGGCAGATTTTACGCAAAGTACACATTTTGTAATCATTTTATTCGGTATTCAATGATTAAATATACTCAATTTTAAAAGGAATTTAATTGCAATATTTTGTCAACCCTTAAAAACCCAAATTCGGAAAAAGTTTTGATTTTTTGGACTGAAATTATATGCAAAATAGGTTTTGAAAAAATAGCCAAAAAGATGATTTCCATTTATTCATCACCCTTTTAAAGTTAAATGCAGCAGCTGTAAGTATAATATTGATGTTATCACCCACTATGCCCTTGTAAAAGTTGCGGTTCAGCCTATGGTCTGATTTGATGTGTCCAATAATTGGTTCTATGGCTGCCCTTTTTTTGTGGGCTAGACTTAGTTTTTTACTTTTGTAGTAACTATCCGATTTTTTGGGTGTGCCGGGAATGAGTATAGTGGTATCTCCGCCTTGTTTCATTCCTCTGTAACCTCTGTCTGTCTTAGCTATTTTGGGTTGTTTTCCTATAAACGTCTTTACCTGTTCCAATACTAAAGGTAGCGTGTGACCGTCGTACTCATTTCTAAACCCCATTGCACCTACAATGACTCCGCTGTCTGTCTTTACAAAGGAGGCTTTATTAGCAAATTTGTACTTCTTATGTTTCTTCACAAGGAAAACCCGACACAAAACAGTTTTCTCCACAAAAATATTGGTAATTATTGTTTTCGATCTATTGTTCTACGACACTTTCGTCCGATACATTGCGAATATGTTTAAGAATCAGCAAGCCAACCATTAATCGAATGGGCTTGGCAGGTCTTCCATTGTTCTGTGAGTAAAGGGGCAAAAAAGCCTTTTCAAATACAGACCAATCCATTTTATTAGCTAAAACGAATAATGGATGCATAGCATTTAAGGTGTCTTCAAAGGAATGGAAAAATCCAATTTGCTGAGTGTTTTTTTTTATGAAGAATCATAAAAAAATAATGAAAGGTTTGAATATCAAAGATACAAAATCTTGCATTATTCTCAAAGTATTATGACTGTAATATGTTGTTAATCAATATTTTAAATGTTATTTCAGGGCAGACTAGTTAAAATACAGTATTGAATATTTTTAAGAAATCAGCATGTAATAAATTCCTTGTTTCAAAAGTAAAATCTGACTGTCTGTCCTCCATACCAACTTTTCAGGTTCGGATGCCATGTGATATTACTTCCAATATTGATATAGTCATTTATTTTGTAAAAAGCATGAATATTGAAATTTAAATCCATATGTGCCGGTGACGCAGTGTGCTTATGATTTTTGTTTCGCCATTTATAAATTAATGTTTGTACACTGCCTTGTAAAGTAAAATTGTTGTGCGTCCATTTTCTGCCTCCTTCTGCCATAAAAACTTTCAAATCAGTAATCATTGATTGTGAAATTGAAATATCTTGAAAAGAAAGCATCTTACCACAAGCTAATCCGATAAAATAGCCCTCAAGTTCAAAAGACACGTTTACAAGATCTAATTGTATAGGTAAAATCTCAACTTCATCTGTAGGTGGTTTTTCATAATCCATTTTGTTTCTAAGTAAAAAATGTACTTTGGGCGAAACATAAATTTGTGTTTTTAAAGAGGGTTTTCCTCCAAACATCTCTACAATAATAGGGGGTGTTATGCATCCTTCAGCATCTACTGCAAAGAGGGTAAAGACTCCTGAAGGAAATCCGGGTAAAGCATTAAAACCTTCTATCAGATTATTATATGTTTGTCCGGGTCCGCTAATGGTATAGGGAGGCGTTCCTCCTGTGATATTAACAAAAACTATTCCATCTTTGGCAGTTGTCGAAGATGGCGGCTCAATATCCAGCAGCGTAAGTACCGGTGCAGCATATACGTTGATTTCGAATGTGATATTTTGAGAACATTCTGGGGGTATTGAAGTATCATTAATCACCAGCGTCCAAATTCCGGGAGTAAGCGTTATGAAATTGCTCAGCAATAAGTATCCTTCCGGTACGTTGAAGGTCTCAGTTGAGTTTGGGCCTACAGCAATAATGGTAAGAAAACCGGAAATTGGGGCAGTCAGATTTAAAATAACTTCTGCTGAGTAATGACAATTTTGTTGGATGACAGTGTATTCATTGACATAAGGAATTTCCGTTTGCGGAATATTTACACTAAATGATTGTTGACATGCACCGGTGGGGTGTGTGACTGTCAAGGAATACATTCCTGCCATAACATTCAATAAAGAAGGTCCGGTTACGCCATTGCTCCATATCAATTCTGACTGATCTGCAGGGGTTATCAGAGCAACAGCATTGCCATTGGCAGCACCACAAAGTGCAGGTGTTACTGTAAATGTGACCTGGTAATCACAAACGATATCTTCAATTTTAATAATGATTTTTGCGGTTGATTTTTGACCACAGGTATCTGTGGCAGTATATATGAATTCATATTGCCCCGAAATTCCCTTAAATTTGAAGGAACCATCAGGTTTCCACTCCATCATCACTTCCGGGGGAAATTCAATATCTGTAACTTCCAATCCAACTCCAATATCATTATCCAGAATGTTTCCTGTTACTGTTAAACTCTGTCCGGTAGTGTAAATGTCGTCAAGTAATTGTAATTTTACGTCTTCTTCAGGAATATTTATGGTAATGGTTTGAGTGCATCTAATTTCTTTGGAAACATCCCTTACAGAAATTTCGTATTGTCCGGTAATAATTTTGTTTCCGGAAACCTTACTGATTAAATCTGCAATATCATATTTGCCTTCAGCAATTTCAAAAGAGAAAATACCAGCAGCCCCCGATACATTTATCATAAAAGGTCCGAGTGATAGCCCTTTGATTTGCATGAGTACTTTTCCGGATTGATAACAATTACCCGGAGATATCTGAATATCCTGAATATACTCTGCTATTTTTTCTTCAAGCGAAAAGCTGAAAGTTTTGATACATGACAGTTCTGAATTCGTTATCGTTAAAGTATAAATTCCGGCATCAATACCTGTAAGAAACGGATGATTTGACCCAGTATTCCATGTGAAATCGTATGAATCTTCAATATTATTTATGGATATACTCCCATCATCCATACCACAATTTGAAGGAGTAATAATTACTGAAGGTTCGACATCGCATAGTTTTGGTAAAACGTTTACAGTAATTCTTGCTGTTGAAGTAACTGAACATTTACCGGTTATATGAAAAATGAAAGTATGTAAAGTAGCTGAACTTGTTAAATTTTCTATTTTAAGAGTAAAACTTCCGTTTTCATTCCATTCCATTGAATTGTCAGTATTTCCTGATACTTGTGTGATTCTGCATTCAGGACAATCAGATCCGGTTAGAATGTTGCCTGTTATTATTTGGCCGGATATTACTTCAAGATTTTGATCGGAAACCATTAAGGTTGGATATTCAATGCTTACGCTAATAGTTGCGCTGGCTGTATTTCCGTTTTTATCTGTGACGGTATAATTGAAAATGAAGGAATTGGTCACCGATCCTGCAACTTCGATAGTTGATGTATTTACCAAAATAACTCCCAAAGGCACATCAGAAATCCTTGAGATGAATAATTCTTCTCCAGTGTCATTATCTAAAGGTGTAAATCGGGCACTCATTCCACACATAAGGAGGTAATTGTCTTCTTTGGCAACAGGGGGTACAATTAAATCCGATCCTTTGTCATTGTTTCCTATCAGTATCAAGGTGGTTGTTAAAGCAGCTGTACCTGCTGCAACCGGAATCCAGATGTGGGATTTTTCTTGTGTGACAGGCAGTAACTTCGCCTTTCGCGAAGTCAATTCAATACCTTCCCATAATTCTTTTGTTGAAATATCAGACACATTACTTTGCTGACCGAACATAAAAATCGGAAGTATAAAGGGCAAGAGATATGTTGTTTTAAGTATCATTGATTATTTTCTGCCTATCTAACTTTCATTCCATTACTTTTTCTCTTTTACTTCTTTCTCCTCTTTAAAATTCAGCTTTATAGATGCTTTGCAAAAATCATGTCTGCAACTTTCAGATTTGCAATAAGCACTCACTGAAAAAGAAAGCTCTATATTGTCACTACTCACTGTTGAAGTAAATTCATAAGTGCATCCGTTTTTGCTTTTGACTTTTGTTTTTCCATCAACGTTTACACCTGTACTGTATCTTACCAATGCAATAGAAAATTTCTCTTCTTCCTTATCATACTTGTCCCGTTCAGCGGCTTGCATTTCACATGGACTTTCCTGACATGCGCATTCAAGCTTCAGGTTTTTTAAAGTCACAGTAAAGGTTTCAGGATTCTGCTTTTTTGATTTATCAAAATTTACCCGGGGATATGATATTTTTTGTTCTGGTGAAACCTTCTCCAAATCAATGTCAATGGTGATATCTTCTTTTAATCCCCTGTCAACAGAAAGGCTGCCCGTCAGTTTCTTACATTTACAAGGGTCTTTTTTTTCATTTGTGATGTTACCATTCTGATCAGTCTGTTGTTCAGATTGATGGTTGGTATGAACTAATTCATGAGCAATAGTCTGTTTTGAAGGCTCTTTGTCTGTAAATGTAACCTTCTCTCCCGTGGCATAAGCTTTGGCACTTAGCGAATCGGCAGAAGTATTAGTAGGAGGAGTATGTGGTTTTACTTCCGAAACATCTTTGCCAAAGTGTTTCTCAAGTTCATCTTTGTGCGCTAATGATGAAGTTTCAACAGAAGGTAAAATTTTCGCAGCAGCCCCTATAAGCATAAAACTTTCCCAAAAGTCATCAACACCTTCATCTATTTTCTCCTTGACAGCCACCGGATTACTTTCAAAACTACGGCCACTTTGTGTCTCCATTTGTTTAATCATATTTTCCCTGAAGTTGTCTTTTGTGTACTCATTTCCCGTGAGCATTGCTGTATAAATCCAGAATGTTTGTTGTATTACAGCTTCTTTTTCTTTGTCTTTGTTGTTTGAAAATGGAGTGTGTACGCCACCATTTCTCTGTAAACTGTCAGCAGTGGTAATGATGCGGTTGATGGCATTTAGTAATACCGGAGCTATTTCCGAAGGAAATTTGTATTGATCTATAGTGTGACCTACAGGTATATATGTGCCTGGAATTGACCAGTAAATACCGGCAGATGGATTGGGCAAAGCTTTGCCGTCTGAAGAAACAAAACTATTTACCCATCCGTTTTGGGGATCAGGTTGCCATTCTTCTGTTATTTGGTCGGGAACAATCCATGTATCCAGTGGGGGCATTGATTCTCCAGATGTCACAGGGGGTTTATGAATATCAGTGCAGTAACCAACCACTTGAATGGTGTTTTCTTTTCCTGCTGGAACATATATTCGTATGGGATCAGGTACTATGTAAGGTTGATATCTGCCTGAAGAAGGGATATAAAATGGTCCTATTTCGGTATCCAGATCTTTGTCTGTTTTGTTCACAACTGTGATTTCTGCAATGTGTCCCGTTGTCCGACCAGTACTGGTCACTCTGGTAAATTGAATATCACTATTACGATGACTAAGAAGATGAGACTGGGTATTCCCATTTGTATAAATCAATAGCATTATCACTATGTATTTGCAAAAATTTTGAATTTGCATATTTAAAGGTTGGATTAAAATGTAAATAACAATAGAATATTTTATATTAAAATATTAAATGCAAAATTAAATTAAATTTAAATACGTGTCAAGATGTGTTTTGTTAATCTTAATACTTGCAACATGAAATAATATTGGGATTAAGAGTTTATTTATCATCGTTCGGGCCTGTTCTGGGTATTAATTAATTGAATTTCAGATGTTTGATATAAAATTATAGGCTATGGTCTCATGAAATACGTTGACAGAAAAAATGTGGAAAACTTTTCACAAATTTGCAAATATGAGTACAAAAAGAAAGAGAAAAGTATTCTCAGAGAGCTTCAAGAAGTAAAAAGTGGCCATAATAGAAAGCGGCAAAATGACGACAAGATCAGTAGCTACCCAATTTGATGTGAGCTAGTCAACCCTTAAAAACCCAAATTCGGAAAAAGTTTTGATTTTTTGGACTGAAATTATATGCAAAATAGGTTTTGAAAAATAGCCAAAAAGATGATTTCCATTTATTCATCACCCTTTTAAAGTTAAATGCAGCAGCTGTAAGTATAATATTGATGTTATCACCCACTATGCCCTTGTAAAAGTTGCGGTTCAGCCTATGGTCTGATTTGATGTGTCCAATAATTGGTTCTATGGCTGCCCTTTTTTTGTGGGCTAGACTTAGTTTTTTACTTTTGTAGTAACTATCCGATTTTTTGGGTGTGCCGGGAATGAGTATAGTGGTATCTCCGACTTGTTTCATTCCTCTGTAACCTCTGTCCACCTTAGCTATTTTGGATTGTTTTCCTGTAAGCGTCTTTACCTGTTCCAATACTAGAGGTAGCGTGTGACCGTCGTACTCATTTCTAAACCCCATTGCACCTACAATGACTCCGCTGTCTGTCTTTACAAAGGAGGCTTTATTATTAAATTTGTACTTCTTATGTTTCTTCACAAGGAAAACCCGACACAAAACAGTTTTCTCCACAAAAATATTGGTAATAATTGTTTTCGCTCTATTGTTCTACGACACTTTCGTCCGATACATTGCGAATATGTTTAAGAATCATAAGCCAACCATTAATCGAATGGGCTTGGCAGGTCTTCCATTGTTCTGTGAGTATAGGGGCAAAAAGCCTTTTCAAATACAGACCAATCCATTTTATTAGCTAAAACGAATAATGGATGCTTAGGATTTAATGTATCTTCAAAGGATGAAAAAAATCCAATTTGCTGAGTGTTCTTTTTGTGAGGAATCATAGAAAAATAATGCAAGGTTTGAATATCAAAGATACAAAATCTTGCATTATTTTGGCTGTAATTTATTGTTAATCAATTTTTTAAATGATATTTCAGGGCAGACTCATTATAAATAAAACTATAGCCACGTATTGGGTGCCATACAAAGAGATGGCTAATGAATTAAAAAATATTGTAATATATTATATGTATAATTAACTTATCTACAATAAAATGTCATGGGATATTGACTATAAAATCCACAGTTGGTGCTGCTCAAACGAAAAGGTATAATAATATTGGTCATTCACCTAGCAGCAACCAATGCTTGCCTGTTTTTATAATTTTGAGTATGTACGCACAAGGTAAACAGGTTGCTTGTAGTGATCAGTCAACAGCCACAGTCACAATTATTGCTACCTGATGATGCTCAATTTTTGATTGAATACAGAACCATCGGATAATGTAATTCTTACAAAATAATTTCCTACCTCAAGCACTGACAAATCCAACATACAATTAGTTGCAGATTCAACCGATTTGTTCATCAACATATTACCAGAAATAGTCATTACGTTGACTGTTGAAATGGGCAATGCCGAATGGAGGTAGAGCCCCCCAGATGAAGGGTTTGGATACATCCTGACGCTTAAATTTTTACTAAAATCAATCGTCGATGTAATAATGCTGAGATTTTGGGTGGCCGTGTCATGACCACAGGTGTTGGAAGCAATAAGCTGAACGATGTATTCCCCTGACGATTCATACTTGTGTGATGGGCTGGGTTCATTTGAGATACTGCCATCACCGAAGTTCCAGTAAAAATCTTCAATATTTGCCCCTTCGGCTTCAAAATCAAATGTAAGAGCGTCCAGCTGGGATATCACAATGCCATTCAGTACTGGTGAATCTTTAAACCACACGGTTATCGAATCAATGCTACTTTGGCCATAGATATTGGTTACCACAACTGAATAAGTACCTGAAGTATCTACTACAATCTTGTCAGCAACATCGCCTGTGTTCCACAATATCTGATTTCCAGAAGCATCTGATCCGGCTTCCAACACGAAATTTTCATGCTGACTTCTGCAAAGTATGGTATCAGCGCCAAGGTTTACTACTGGAGCCTCCGGCAAAAGCTCGCTTGTATTGGAATAATACACCGCACTTCCTTCATATCTGTAATTTTCGCCGGTAATAATAAGATCGGGATCTCCATCGTTATCGAAATCCTGCAAAATCAGACCTCCCCATATTTCACCTTCCAGATTGGTTTGCTGCACTTCAGAAAAGACATTGAGCCCATTGTTCAGATAGAGATGAATGACAGATTGATAATTCAAATCAGAACCTGTCATGATTAAATCCATGTGACCATCTTTGTTTACATCGGCAAATTGTGTCGAACTGATCCATACGTTGTTGAATGGGGACAAATTTGATTGAGAAAAACTGCCGGTACCGTCATTGATGTATAAGGCTGATAATCTTCCGCTATATTTGGTAGAGCCTGTCAGAAACAAATCAGCAAAGCCATCACCGTTTACATCAGCAACAGATACTGACCCCTGGTAAACGCCTTTCAGATCAGTCTGTGGTTTCACGACCAAACCTCCATTACCATCATTAATCAATACAAATGCTGCAGGGTTATACATGTTGTCTAGTCCTGTAATGACCAGATCCAGGTGCCCGTCATTGTTAAGGTCTGCCAGCACTGCCTGCGACCTGCCCAGTTGAGGTAAGGAGGTAGAATTATCAAGACTAAAATTTCCCAACCCGTCATTTTTGTACATATTTGTAATAAATTCATATGTCTTGCTAATGCCTCCGATAATCAAATCCAAATCCCCGTCTCCGTCAATATCTCCGAATATTGCAAAACCTGAAATAATCCCAGGCAGGTCAATATTCATCTCTGCAAAACTCTGGCCACCATTATTTTTGTACAGGTAAGTACGAGGTTCTCCTTTATTTAAGTTCCACCCAAACAGCAAAAGTTCCGGAAAGCCGTCTCCGTCTGAATCACCAAAAGCGCCTCCTCCGTAGATTACGCCTTCTATAGGTGCATTGACAATATTCATTTCGGTAAATCCGGCAGCTCCTTCATTCATATATATCGATGATGAAGCAGCGCCCTGAATATTCTGACCACAAAGGAGCACATCAGGTAATCCGTCATTATTGACATCACCCACGGCGACTGCACTATTTTTTAATTTTTTAAATTCTTTGCCGCCAACATGGACAGGACTAAAAAAATTATACTGGCTATACAATCCATCATATTTTAACCAAAAAATCATGAAAAGAACAATACTTGCTAGCTTAGTCCATTTTCTAAAGATAAATATTCTATTCATTTTACCGAATCTAATTTTTTTAAAAAAAACAATTTACTCACCATAGAAATATGCTGCGAATAATATTGGCTGATACAGATAAGGATATTTGTCCTTATTCTTTACAAATTCCTTCATTACAGCTTTCACACCCGGATCATATTTTGATAGTTTCACCCACCCATCGCCCACGTTGCCAAAAGCACTCGATCCATTGTTAAAATCAATATCAGTACCATCTATGTTTCTGACAAAATTATTTGATACGGGATCATAAATTACCTTCTTGGCGGTGTTGCACATTCGATGGATGTCATCTATCGTCCAATCTGGTTCTCCTATTTCATATGCTGCTATGATATAATTGATGATTGAGTTGGCATGTGCCACATCTTGCAAATCGACGGTATCAGGTGTAATACCCTGCACCCATATACCAGACAGGTCATCCCAGCTGCTGTTCCATATATAAGCATCTGGATGCTTCGGGTTAGGTTTTAGATTCCTTTTCAAGAGTGTATTGTATATATCCAGTACTTCGTTGTATTGAGTGATGAGTTCTTGATTCGAACTCAATTTTTTCAGATACAATGCCACGATTGCCCAATTGGCACCCATGTAGTTTCTCTTTCTGATATAGTGCGCATATTTATAGTACGATCGCTCGCCCCATTTTTTCCATTCATGAATTTCAACAAAATTCAATACGCGATCCCACCAGACTTTATTTTCTGGAAGCTTGTCTTTCCACCCATTTTCCTGCAGCATATACAGAAACTGTACAATATATCCAAGAGGCGAACTTTCATAAAGTGGTTTTTCGATGCCATCTGCAAATTCTATCCAGCCTAGATAATCGTCAGGTTTGCCGTTGTTGCCGTACATCCCACTACTGAGGCGTGCCGAATTAATAATGTTGTTTATGATATATATCTGGTAGTTGACCAGGGTAGAATCCCATGTTTTTGCAATGAGCATATTATTGGCATTGAGTAATACCTTAGAGGTCAGGAGTTCTGTGGTTTCTCTTTGAAATGTAGTATAGTCAAGCAGCGTGAGGTGGCTATTGACCCAGTTTTCACTGATGGCATATTCTCCAAGAAGGTATCCTCTGATGCCTTGCTGGGCATTTGTACTGTCTTGATGGCACAATGCAAAAAGTGCTGTTAAAAAAAGTATGACTTTATTTTTCTTCATATTGTCCCGTCCTAAAATAGCGATACACTAAAAAAGTATCAATATGCAAAATAAAGAAAACGAGTATGTTAAACGCACTCAAAAAGATTACACATTAGCATTTAAACTTCAAGTCGTATCAGAAATT
>WBZO01004855.1_pt1 | contig 14182 bp, 9 predicted proteins | sample 5204261 | NCBI WGS metagenome assembly WBZO01 (sample SAMN12412400, study PRJNA552823) | activated sludge metagenome | isolation source: activated sludge from anammox sidestream of wastewater treatment plant... | place: USA: North Carolina | collected 2017-09
GCCGCTGGCCCGCATATTGGTAAGTTTTTTTCCTTCATTCGGATTCACCACCAGATCGCCGGGCTTGCTGTGTTCTCCGATGATCATTCCTTTATAAACATCTTCCCCCGGATCCACAAAAAAGAATCCGCGGTCCTGAAGTTTATCTAAAGAATATGCGGTCGTGGCTCCCTGTTCTTTAGCGATCATTACCCCGTTGGTCCTGCCCGGTATCAAACCTTTCCAGGGTTTAAATTCGCTGAACCGGTGGTGCATCACCGCTTCTCCTGCTGTATTGGTTAGCATCTGGGTACGCAGGCCAGTCAATCCTCTTGAAGGGATCTCGAATTCGAGGTGTTGCATATCGCCTTTGGTTTCCATCACCAGCATCTCTCCTTTTCTTCTTGTCACCAGATCAATCACTTTAGAGGCATATTCCTGTGGCACATCCACTACCAGTGTTTCATACGGTTCGCATTTCTTTCCGTTGATTTCTTTGGTAATTACCTGTGGCTGCCCCACAGTCAACTCATATCCTTCCCGGCGCATCGTTTCAATGAGAATCCCGAGATGTAAAATACCTCTTCCAAAAACCAAAAAACTATCAGCACTCTCAGAATCTTCAACCTTTAATGCAAGATTTTTTTCCGTTTCTTTCATTAACCGGTCACGGATATGACGGGAGGTTACAAATTTACCATCCTTGCCAAAGAACGGGGAATTGTTAATACCGAACTGCATGCTCATGGTCGGCTCATCCACGCTGATCACCGGTAGCGCTTCAGGTTCTTCCGGATCTGCAATGGTGTCACCGATATTGAAATCCTCAATGCCGACCACAGCGCATATATCGCCGGCTACCACTTCTCTCACTTTTCTTTTCCCTAACCCTTCGAATACATAAAGTTCTTTTACTTTCAGTTTTTTTACAGCGCCATCTGCCTGCACCAATGATACCTGCTGATTTTCTTTGACCACCCCCCTGTTTACCTTGCCAATTGCAATGCGCCCCAAAAAGGATGAATAATCCAAAGAGGTGATCTGCAATTGCAAAGTTCCTTCTTCCACTTTCGGGGCAGGAACATATTTTAAAATACCATCCAGCAGGGGGTTGATATTATCTGTTTTCGTCAGTGAATCATTAAACCATCCATTCTTACCGCTTCCGTAAAAAACAGGAAAGTTCAGTTGCTCTTCTGTTGCACCAAGGTTGAAGAACAGATCAAAGATGGCATCATGCACTTCTTCAGGGCGGCAATTGGGTTTGTCCACTTTATTGATCACTACGATGGGACGCAGATTCAGATGCAATGCTTTTTCCAAAACAAAACGAGTCTGAGGCATCGGCCCTTCGAAAGCATCCACCAGAAGCAAAACACCATCAGCCATTTTTAACACCCGCTCCACTTCTCCACCGAAATCTGCGTGACCGGGAGTATCAATGACATTTATCTTAACTTCTTTGTAGGTTACTGCAGCGTTTTTCGAAAAAATGGTGATTCCCCTCTCCCTTTCCAGGTCGTTGCTATCCATGATCAACTCACCTGTTTCCTGGTTGTCACGGAAAACTTTTGTAGCCCGCAGGATCTTATCCACCAAAGTGGTTTTTCCGTGGTCTACATGTGCTATGATCGCTATATTTCTTATATCCATAAAAAGTTAAAAGTTAAAAAGTCAAAAACCCATCTCCCTCATCTTCATTCTTCTTTGTTCTGCAGTTAAAGTGGTGACCTTTCAAATTAAAAAAGAGGCGCAAAGTTACAACAAAATTGCGGGGGCCACAAATGAAATATTGATCTTTGATAACCGAAGTAGAAATACTCCGGTATCAATAAAGGTCGGTCATACAACAGGCCTTTGTTTAATACTTTGTAGATTTATTGAGAAATGTCCTTTATGAGATTCCTCAAAATTTTGGGAGGGCTATTAATTCTGCTGATCGTCATTAATTTCCTTGGTCCGCAGCCTTCTGCACCGAAATTTTCAAAAGGTCTCCCGGTTGTTCCCGCAGATGCAAAAGCATTAGAACAATACATTCAGGCCGGAGAATCTTTACATCATTTGAAACCGGATAATGAAGCAAGGATCATCTGGGCCAATGATTCCCTGAAAGATCAGACAGAATATTCCGTAGTATATCTTCATGGTTTCACAGCAAGCCAGGAAGAAGGCAATCCTGTTCATATTGATTTTGCAAAAAAATTCGGATGTAACCTGTTTCTTTCAAGGCTGGCAGATCATGGAATAGACACTACAAATCCCCTGGCTAATTTTTCCGCAGACCGGTTATGGAATTCGGCTAAGGAAGCCTACGCCATTGGCAAAAAGCTGGGAAAGAAGGTAATTCTCATGTCCACGTCCACGGGTGGCACGCTTTCCCTCATGCTCGCATCCGAATACTCCGATATTGCAGCGCTTATTTTGCTTTCTCCCAATATAGCCATTAACGATGAATTTGCCTGGTTACTGAATAATCATTGGGGGCTTCAAATCGCAGAATTAATAAAAGGCAAACATATACACGGGAAAGATACATCTGAATTGTATAAACAATACTGGTATCAGACCTATTCTACCAGATCGCTGGTGCAGTTAGAAGAACTGTTGGAAGACACTATGAAAGAATCCACCTTCAGAAAAGTAACGGTACCGGTGCTGCTATTGTACTATTATAAAGATGAAGAGCACCAGGATCCTGTGGTAAAAGTGAGCGCCATGAAAAGGATGTTTGCCCAACTGGGAACCCCGGACAGCCTGAAAGAAGAAGCAGCAATTCCTGATGCAGATAACCATGTGATCGGGTCTTTCATTAAATCCAAAGACGTAAAAGAGGTGGAACAAAAAATTGACAGTTTTGCAGAGAAGGTTTTGCATTTAAAACAACTTTCGTATCAACGCAATTAAGCCGGTTACCAGAAGGCTTAGCAGTATCATGGTTGTGATGGGGAAGTAAAAGCGGAAATTCTCCCTTTCAAAGCGAATGTCTCCCGGCAGGCGGCCTATCCAGTTCAGTTTATCGTGAAAAAAATAGGCTACGATCCCGGCCAGCAACAATATGACGCCCGCCACCATCAGGTATTTTCCCGTTTCGCTGCTCATAATAAGAAGAATGTAAAAATACAAAGGCAATTGCCAAATCCCTTTCTCAGAAAAAATATTCCAAAATTTATTAGTTTATAATTACTAAATCATTTAGCTTTGAAGGTTCAAAAAATATTTAGTAGCAGCCCGTCCGAAAGGTTAACTTTGGCTGCTGCAAGACAGAAATTAAAAATCATTAATCAAATAAAATTTTCATTATGGCTACTACCCCCAACACCGAGAAACTAAAAGCGCTGAAGCTTACCATAGACAAGATCGAAAAAGATTTTGGCAAAGGCAGTGTAATGATGATGAATGAGAAGGGCGAACAACAGATGGAGGTGATTTCTACCGGTTCCATCGGGCTGGATATTGCATTAGGAATCGGTGGCCTGCCGAGAGGAAGAGTGGTTGAGATTTATGGTCCTGAATCTTCCGGTAAAACAACCGTTGCCACACATGTCATTGCTGAAGCACAAAAGAAGGGTGGTATGTGTGCCATCATTGATGCAGAACATGCTTTTGACAGCGCTTATGCCCAAAAGCTTGGGGTGGATGTTGACAATCTCCTCATCTCTCAGCCGGATTATGGTGAACAAGCTTTGGAAATTGCCGATCGCCTGATTCTTTCCGGCGCACTTGATGTGGTTGTGATAGATTCTGTAGCAGCCCTGGTTCCGAAAGGCGAACTGGAAGGCGAAATGGGTGACAGTAAAATGGGATTGCAGGCCAGACTGATGAGCCAAGCGCTTCGTAAGTTGACCGCCACCATTTCCAAAACGAATACCATCTGCATTTTCATCAATCAGTTGAGGGAAAAAATTGGTGTGATGTTTGGCAACCCCGAAACGACAACCGGAGGTAATGCATTGAAATTTTATTCATCGGTACGGCTTGATATTCGTCGCATGGCACAGATCAAAGATGGTGATGAAGCGATCGGTAACCGTGTGAAGGTAAAAGTGGTAAAAAATAAAGTTGCCCCTCCTTTCCGTACAGCTGAATTTGATATCATTTTCGGAGAAGGTATTTCCAAGACGGGTGAAATACTTGATCTTGGTGTTGATCTCGGCATCGTTCAAAAGAGCGGAAGCTGGTTCAGCTATAATAATGACAAACTGGGACAAGGCCGTGAAGCAGTGAAACAACTTTTACTGGATAATCCTGAACTTACCAATGAAATTGAAACTAAGATCAGGGAGAAGGTAAAAGAATCTCAGGCCGTATAGTTCAAAAAGATGTGTAAGTTCATATAGCCGTCTCTCCACCTGCTAGACGGTTTTTTGTACCTTTTCCTTTTTGTTTTCAAAATCAGCTTATGGATACAAGAAAAATGACCACAAAGAAAAGGGTCGCTTTGGTAGCTCATGACAATAAAAAAGCAGAACTGATGGAATGGGCTGAGTACAATAAAACAGTTCTGTCCCGGCATTCACTGTATGCCACCGGATCAACGGGCACCTTACTTGAAGAAGTACTGGATCTTCCTGTCACAAAATTGTTGAGCGGACCATTGGGTGGCGATCAGCAAATGGGAGCAAAGATCGCAGGGGGCGAACTGGACGTGCTGATCTTTTTCTGGGATCCGATGGAAGCACAACCTCATGACCCTGATATTAAAGCTTTACTTCGGGTCGCTGTGATCTGGAACATCCCGTTTGCCTGTGACCGGGCAACAGCAGATTTTCTCCTGACATCCCCGTTGATGCATGAAGAATATAAAACATTGCTGACAGACTATTCAACATACATTCACCGAAAACTGAACCAATGAAAACCCGGTTACGAGAATGGAGAATAGAAGATGCAGGGCTATTGACAAAGTATGCTAATAATAAAAAGATAGCCGATAACATGAGAGATACTTTTCCGAATCCCTACACCCTGGGGGATGCCATGTTTTGGATTACTGCCAATGAAAGCAAAATTCCTCAATACACTTTCGCTATTGAAGTGGACGATGGCCTTGCCGGCAGTTGCGGTGTTCATCCTAAAGAAGATGTTTATAGCTGCTCGGCAGAGGTCGGATACTGGCTGGCTGAACCATTTTGGGGTAAGGGAGTGGCTACAGAGGCAGTGAGGTTATTGCTGGATCAGACCATTCCGCAGCTCACCCATATTTATCGTTTGTATGCAGAGGTTTTTGAACATAACAAAGCTTCCATGAGAGTGCTGGAGAAAAACGGCTTTTATCTGGAATCTATCCGTAAAAAAGCGGTGATCAAAAATGGTAAAGTGATGGATGATTATGTTTGGGTGAAATTATTGAAGTAAGAGCGAATATTGGTTGAATGATTTGGGTTAAAGGTTATTAAGCCAAGTATTACCAATACAGATTTTTTACGAAATATGATACACGATGGTGATGCGACCCATGGCAAAACTATCTCGTAAATTTGCAGACCGGTCCTTATGCCATTTAAGCTTCATGCATCATATAAACCCGCAGGTGATCAACCTGAAGCGATCCGCCAATTAACGGAAGGAGTTCTTTCGGGAGAAAAATACCAGACTTTACTGGGCGTGACAGGAAGCGGTAAAACTTTTACCATTGCCAACGTGATCCAGAATGTACAACGCCCTACTCTTGTAATAACACATAACAAGACGCTGGTAGCACAACTGTACGGCGAGTTTAAACATTTCTTTCCTGAAAATGCTGTGGGGTATTTTGTATCGTACTATGATTACTACCAGCCTGAAGCTTACTTGCCTGTAAGTGATATATATATTGAAAAAGACCTTTCCATAAATGATGAACTGGACAAATTAAGGCTTCATGCCACTTCTGAATTGTTAAGCGGACGAAGGGATATCATTGTAGTGGCAAGTGTGAGTTGTATTTATGGTATGGGAAATCCTACCGAGTATGAGAACGGGATCATTCGCATTCATAAAGGACAGGTTATTTCAAGGCAAGGCTTTCTTCATTCTTTGGTAGATTCATTATATAACAGAACGACAGTTGAATTTACAAGAGCAAGTTTCCGGGTCAAAGGCGATACGGTGGATATTAACCTCCCTTATGTTGATTTCGGATACCGCATTACTTTTTTCGGGGATGAAATTGAGGAGATCGAAAGTATTGACGTGGTAACAGGTAAACGCATCGGAGTGATGGAGAATGCTGCGATCTTTCCTGCCAACCTTTACCTGGCGCCGAAGGATATGATGCAGCAGATCCTTGCGGAGATTCAGGATGAGATGGCAGCCCAGGTAGATTATTTCAAAAGTGTCGGAAAATATATCGAAGCACAGCGATTGACCGAACGGATAAACTATGATGTCGAGATGATCCGCGAATTAGGTTATTGCAATGGAGTGGAAAATTATTCCCGTTTCTTTGACCGCCGCAAACCCGGAACCAGGCCTTTCTGTTTGCTGGATTATTTTCCGAAAGATTATTTATGTGTCATTGATGAAAGTCATCAGACCATCCCGCAGGTAAGCGGTATGTATGGCGGTGACCGCAGCAGAAAACTCATTCTCGTTGATTACGGGTTTCGTTTGCCTTCTGCACTGGATAACCGCCCGCTGAACTTTTATGAATTTGAATCCATGCTGAATCAAACCATTTTTCTTTCTGCTACACCGGACACTTATGAATTGGAGAAGAGTGGCGGTGTGATCGTGGAGCAGGTGGTAAGGCCTACCGGTTTACTGGATCCTCCCATTGAGGTCAGGCCAAGCGTGAATGAAATAGATGATCTGCTGGACGAGATTGACAAGAGGGTGAAGAAAGGCGATCGTGTTCTGGTAACCACTCTTACCAAACGGATGGCAGAGGAAATGGATAAATATTTACACCGTATCAATATCAGGTCAAAATATATCCACAGTGAAGTGGATGCTTTGGAGAGAGTGGAAATACTCCGTCAACTCCGGTTAGGAGAAATAGATGTATTGGTGGGCGTAAATCTTCTTCGTGAAGGCCTGGACCTGCCGGAAGTATCATTAGTTGCCATCCTCGATGCAGACAAGGAAGGTTTTTTGCGAAATGAAAAATCATTGACACAAACAGCGGGACGTGCAGCAAGAAATGTAGATGGCCTGGTAATCTTTTATGCAGACACTATGACCGGGAGTATGCAAAAGACTATTGATGAAACAAATCGCCGCAGAGAAAAACAAATCGCTTATAATATTGAACATCACATAACTCCAAAGACCATTAAAAAGAGTAAAGAGCAGATATTTGAGCAGACATCCGTATTGGATGTAAAAGGATATGACCCCGCAGATACTCATGCTATCGGACCGGATGAAGAACTCGTTACGGTAGCTGCAGAAGATCAGGTAGAATATAAAACCATTCCTCAGATGGAAAAAGCCATCGGGAAGATCAAAAAACAAATGGAGCATGCAGCCCGTGACCTTGATTTTATGGAAGCGGCACGGTTAAGAGATGAGATGTTTATTTTACAGAAAAAATTAGACGAGATGAAGAAATAATATAAAACCACAGGGTTACACGTTCATTCATCATATTTCTGAATTTGTTTTTCTTTGTTTCACTAAATTTACTTTCCTTTTAAACACGCTACAATATGAAAAGATCTTTATTTTTTATCCTGTTTTTTATTTCAACTCTTTTTGCTGTTGCACAGCCGGTAGATTTTAATAAAGAAGAAATAGCGTTTTCCAATGCAGCGCTGCCGCAGGGGGAAATTCCGATAAACAGGTTACATTGGTTACCCGATTCACATGATTTCTGGATAAGTGAAATGGGAAGCATTTATGTTTACAGCGCTGATGATCTCAATAACAAAAAACTTATTCTGTCTGCAGATCAGATCAAGGCGGCAGGATTAGATTCAAGGACAGAGGCTATTGTATGGAGTACGGATAGAAAAAAAATATTAATCTATACCAATTCTAAAAGAGTTTGGCGTGGGAATACCCGCGGTGATTACTGGTACTTTGATCTCAATTCTGTTAAGGGTAAACAGCTTGGGAAAGGATTGCCTTCTTCTTCTTTGATGTTTGCAAAATTTTCTCCTGATAACAGAAAAGCGGCTTATGTAAGCAAGCATAATTTATATGTAGAAGACCTGGCCACCGGGAAGATAACTCAACTTACCAAAGACGGAACAGACAGGATCATCAACGGAACATTTGATTGGGTATATGAGGAAGAATTGAGTTGCCGGGATGGATTTCGATGGAGCCCGGACAGCAAGAGTATTGCTTATTGGAGAGTAGATGCAAGGCCTACCAAGAATTATTTGATGATCAATAATACAGATTCTCTTTATCCTTTTGTGATACCTGTAGAATATCCTGTTGCCGGGGAAAAACCATCCAAGGTAAAGATCGGTGTCATCTCGCTTGCAACAAGAATCACCAATTGGTTACAAATACCAGGCGATCCTGAAAACAACTATTTACCAAGAATGGATTGGGCAGGAAATAACAGGGATATCATGGTGGTGCAATTGAACCGGAAACAAAATGAAGCAACTCTTTATATGTGCAATGCAATTACCGGAAAAGCAGGAAAGATTTATACAGACAGTGATTCTGCATGGGTGGATGTGGTAAAGCCATTTGGTTGGGACGGCCCCTCCTGGACCTGGGTGGAAAACGGGAAATCTTTTTTATGGACCAGTGAAAAGGATGGCTGGATGCATATTTACAAAGTATCAAGAGACGGAAAAAATGAAACGCTGCTTACAAAAGGAAACTTTGATGCTGACATGGTGGCCTATGACAATGCCGGGCAGAATATCTATTTCTATGCCGCACCTTATGATGCCACACAGAAATATTTATACCGTGTCCATATCAATAGTACAGATACGGTCAGGGTTACACCGGCTGTATTTGAAGGGACCAATATGTACCGCCTGTCTCCCGATGCCAGATATGCTACTCAGATCAATGGAAGCATCAATAGGAACTATAACATCCGTCTTGTTTCTTTGCCGGATCATAAGAAAGTTTATCCTGAAGGAGAAGACAGGTTCACAACTCCTGAACTGGGTTTCAAACTGGAAAAATTCAGGGTCAAAACAGTGGATGGTGTAGAGATGGATGGTATCATGGCTAAGCCTAATGATTTTGACCCGGGCAAAAAATATCCTGTTTATTTCTATGTATATGGAGAGCCTGCTTCAACGACAGCAGATGATGTACCCGGTTTTGATAGATTTATTTCCCAGCTTATTCCGGATGGTTATATCGGGATTACACTGGACAACAGGGGGACACCGGCATATAAAGGGAGAGAATGGCGTAAATCTATTTACAGAAAGATTGGCGTGATCAACAGCCATGACCAGGCAATGGCGGCAAAAGAAATCTTTAAATGGCCTTTCATTGATACCAGCAGGGTAGCAGTGCATGGATGGAGTGGTGGCGGCGCTATGACGTTAAATTTATTGTTCCGTTATCCTGAATTATATAAAACAGGGATCGCAATCGCAGCCGTTACCGATCAGCACTTTTATGATAACATCTACACGGAACGTTATATGGGATTACCGCAGGAAAATGAAGCTGATTATAAACAATCTTCGCCAAATACTTTTGCCAAAGATCTTCGCGGTAACCTGTTATACATTCATGGAACAGGGGATGATAATGTTCATTATAAAAATGCCGAAGTGCTGATCAATGAGCTGATCAGAAGCGGAAAAGTGTTTCAATTGATGGTCTATCCCAACCGGACACATGGCATATCAGAAGGGGCGGGAACCGGCAATCATCTGAACAGCACTTTCATAAAATTCCTGAAAGAGTATTGCCCTCCGGGAGCACGGTAAATGATTTTTTTCGGAAAACTGAAGCAGCGACCGTAGTTATACGAAAAAGGCAGAAGTACTTGTCCTTAATTTGACTAATCATATCCTCTTAACACTTGCAGCCTGTTAAGTATTAGCCTACTTTAGCATCAGAAGTCCAGTAATCCAATTGTAAAACTTAAAATCCGATATATGAAAAAGCGTGTTCGCAGAGCCTTGAATTTTTTTGCTTTCAATCTTTTGTTTTTTGCTTTGTATCTGAACTTTATTCATAAGGATAAAGCATCGGACAACGGATTATCAGCTCCGCAAAGCACGGCTGCTTTCAACGGAACTGTATCGGTTGAAAACGCTGCGAAAAATTTTGAAAAGAAAACAACTGCTATTACTACTGTCGAAGATCAACAGGCCATTCCTTTAAAAACAGAAATAAAAGCAGCACAGAACTAAACTATTCCATTAATTATATAAAAGGCTCAGTTATGGACTCCGGTACATTCTGCCGGAGTTCTCTTTTTACGGTTTTGCCGTGCTCGGCTTGAAATAACTAACTTAGTGGCATGGCAAAAAAATTATTTCTGCTGGATGCTTTTGCACTCATTTTCCGTGCTTATTATGCTTTGATCCGCAATCCCCGCCTTACTGCCAAAGGAAAGAACACCAATGCTCAGTTTGGCTTTACCAATACATTAGTCGATCTGATTAATAATCAGAAGCCGACTCATATAGCCGTGTGTTTTGACACAGCCGCTCCCACTGAAAGGCATACTGATTTTGCAGACTATAAAGCCAATCGCCAGGAAACTCCTGAAGATATCCTGGATTCGGTTTCCGATATCAAAAGAATTATTGAAGGATTTAATATTCCTATTGTTGAGGTGGATGGATATGAAGCAGACGATGTGATTGGAACCTTGAGTAAACAGGCGGCCAAAGCAGGTTACGAAGTGTACATGGTCACACCAGATAAAGACTACGGCCAACTTGTTTCCGATAAAATAAAAATTTATAAACCGCCTTATCAAAAAGGAGATGCAGAGATCCTTGGACCGGAAGAAGTATGCGGAAAATGGAATATTAAAGATGTGTCCCAGGTCATTGATGTACTCGGACTGATGGGTGATTCTTCCGACAATATTCCCGGGATTGCGGGAGTGGGAGAGAAGACTGCCGCCAAACTTCTGGCAGAATATGACACACTGGAAAATGTTTTAGCCAATGCAGAAAAAATAAAAGGCGCTTTAGGTGAAAAAGTGAAAAAAGGGAAAGAGGATGCCCTTCTTTCCAAAAAACTGGCAACGATCATTACTAATGTTCCCGTAGAGTTTCATGAAGACAATTTCAGAATTAAAGATCCGGATAAGGAAAAACTGAAACAGGTGTTTTCAGAATTAGAATTCAGGACATTGGGAAAAAGAATTTTGGGTGAGGAGTATTCTTTATACGAAGTAAAACCAAAGTCAGTTGTCGAAAAAAAGATACCGCAGGGAATACAAACCGACCTATTTGGAAATATCATTACTGAAGAATCTTCAACTGCAGGGCCTGATGCAAACAAAGAAACGTCCATTGAAGAAAAAACTACAAACGAAGGATCCCTTTCCGTTTCTAAGAATATTCACAACACTCCTCATAAATACGAAGCGATTGCTGATACTGATTCTATAAGAAAACTGGTTTCCCTATTAAAAGAATCCGGTGAGATATGTTTCGATACAGAGACCACCGGGCTTGATGCAAATGATACCGAGCTGGTGGGCATGAGCTTTTGCGTGAAACCCGGCGAGGCTTATTATATTCCCTGCCCTCCGGATCAGAAAAAGACAATAGAAATCCTGTCTCACTTTGAATCTGTATTCAAAGACAAGTCCAAAACATGGATAGGACATAACATTAAATATGATTTGTTGGTGCTGAAGTGGTATGATATGGGAATGAAAGGGCCTTTGTTTGACACCATGCTGGCACATTATGTGATCGAGCCGGATGGAAAAAGGGGAATGGATCAGCTCAGTGAAAAATACCTGCAGTATGAACCGGTGCATATTGAAGAACTGATCGGAAAAAAGGGTAAAGCGCAGGGCAACATGCGGGATGTAGCGCTGGAAAAAATCAAGGAGTATGCATCCGAAGATGCCGACATTACACTTCAGTTAAAAAAGATTTTTCTTCCCGAGCTCAGGCAGAAAGAAGTGGAGAAAGTCTTCTATGAAGTGGAAAATCCATTGGTAAAGGTGCTGGTAGAAATGGAATTCACGGGAGTGAAGATTGATGAAGAGTTTTTGAATGAATATTCAAAAGAACTGGACCGTGAAGCAAAAAAATGTGAAGAGGCTGTTTATAATGCAGCCGGAGTTCGTTTTAACCTCGCTTCGCCCAAACAATTGGGTGAAGTCTTATTTGAGAAATTGAAGCTGGATCCAAAAGCAAAAAAAACAAAGACAGGACAATATGCCACCGGGGAAGAGGTACTGTTAAAACTTGCTCATCAGAACAAGATTGTGGATGACATCCTTGCTTTCCGGGAATATGCGAAGTTGAAATCAACTTATGTGGATGCACTTCCCCAGATGATCAATCGTAAGACAGGGCGTGTACATACCACCTATGGCCAGGCTGTTGCTGTGACAGGAAGGCTTGCCAGCAACAACCCTAATCTTCAAAACATACCAATACGCACTGACAGGGGAAAAGAGATCCGTAAAGCATTTATCCCGGGAGATAAAGATCATGTATTGATCAGTGCCGATTATTCCCAGATCGAGTTACGCATTGTAGCCGCAATCAGCGGAGATAAAAACATGTGCGATGCTTTTTTTGCTAAAAAAGATATTCATACTGCCACTGCTGCAAAAGTGTATAATGTGGATGAAAAAGAGGTGACAAAAGAGATGCGTTACAAAGCAAAGAGTGTAAACTTCGGTATCATCTACGGGCAAAGCGCCTTCGGCCTGGCTGATAATTTGGGCATTTCAAGATCAGAAGCAAAACAGATCATTGATACATACAAACAACAATTCCCCGGTATTCAGAGATATATGGACAATACTATCAATTTCGCAAGGGAAAATGGTTATGTGCAAACTCTGATGGGAAGAAAGAGATGGTTGCGGGATATCAACTCAGCTAATTTCACGGTCAGGGGTTTTGCAGAAAGGAATGCGATCAACTCGCCTATCCAGGGTACCGCTGCCGATATGATCAAGCTGGCCATGATAAAGATTCACAATTCCTTCATGGAACATAAATTTAAATCTAAAATGATCCTTCAGGTGCATGATGAATTGGTCTTTGATGCATGGAAAGATGAAGTGGCTCTGATCCAACCTGTGATTATTGAATGTATGCAAACCGCATTACGTTTGCCGAATGACCTGCCGGTAGTTGCTGAGATAGGAACCGGTAATAACTGGCTGGAAGCCCACTGATCATTCAACTATTTTATTTTCCCACCACAACCAGCTTCCTGGTTTCAATTATCCGGCCTCCTTCTCTTACAAATCCGACAAAATAAGTTCCGGGTATTGATAACTCCATAGGAATGATATTACGACCGTTGGTGCTTTCCTCTTTTATCTTCTGTCCTATTGCATTCCATATCACAATAGTTTGAATCTTCCAGACCGGATCACAGCTTACATAGAAAGGCCCTTGTGTCGGATTCGGCCAGATCAGATTAATGCCGGTTCCCGGCATTCCACCCACAGCTACGATATTGGAATAAAAATAAGAGCCATCAAGGTTTACCGCTTTCAGGCGATAAAAACTGATACCGGTGTAGCCGTTTGAATCAATAGTTGCATAGTTCAGCTGCGATAAACTAACAGCGCCATTTATCAATGATAAAACCGTATCCACCTGTATAAAACTGTTTTCATTGCTCAGCATTCTTTCGAGTACAAAGTAACGGACACTCACTTCCGGTTTTGTATTCCAGTAAGCAAGCACGGTATTATATCCTGTTCTCCTGGCATTGAACCAAAGAATTGTCTGCAGTGCAGAAGTTCCGGTGCCGGTAAGTTTTGTAAAGTAGGATGGCGATCCGATATTGTTATAAAAAAGCCGGCTGTTTACCCCGCTTCCTGTTAAACTATTGCCCGAAGTAATGAATCCGGGCACAGGAGTATTTTGCGGAGCTCCCGTATCCCATGCATTTCCGTTGTAGAAGGCTACATATGCATTATTTCTGTTTGCTTTAAATTGTGTTCCTTCATCCCGGATCAAATGCTGGAGAAAAATTTCTTCATCATCTAATCCCGGTTTTGAGCGTTTTCCGATTTCCCAGGTTTTATTCACACTTTGTGAAAATAAATTTGCCCCCGTAATCCGCCCTGCTCTTACACTATCATAAACACTCACATAATAATCGTCACCTGCCG
>WBZO01000672.1_pt2 | contig 14172 bp, 16 predicted proteins | sample 5204261 | NCBI WGS metagenome assembly WBZO01 (sample SAMN12412400, study PRJNA552823) | activated sludge metagenome | isolation source: activated sludge from anammox sidestream of wastewater treatment plant... | place: USA: North Carolina | collected 2017-09
ACAGAAACGACGACTCTCATATTTACACCGCCTTTCAACGCTGTTATTTCACCAATCCGGCGACGATCTTTTCGGTGCGCCGCCGGCTCTTCTCTTCGTGTTCGGTGAGCAGTTTCCGCACCGCCTCTTCGCCCAAGCCGCGAGCGAGCAGGAAGTTTTGCAGTAGCAGATGAACCTTCGATTCGGCGGTCACGGCAAAGCCGAGGATGTCAGCCAAAAGCGGCGAACTCTGTTCCGAGTTTTCCCTGGCTGAATCGCCTGAGAGATGGCTATTCGTGACAAGCCTGGCGAGCGATGCTTTGATCTCTTTGATCTCCTGTTCGAGCGGGCTGATTCCTTCAGAAACGGCTTGTTGCTGGATGCGGCGTAGAGGTTCTTCCGCCACATCACGACCCATCGCTTTCAGCCGCCTGAAGGTGAGAGCTTCGTGGACAAGCTCTCGAATAATGTCGCTGACAGTTCCGCCTCTTTCGACCTGCGCGAGCCTGACGACTTCTCGCAGGTCATCCACGAAAAGTTTTGTCCCGCTAGCTTTGCTCGAAACCAATCTGGGTCTGCCTTTTCTCGGCATAAATTGCTCCTCGATTTCGCTTCTTCTGATCTCAAAATGTGGGCCAGAAAACAGCCCACGGAAAGTTTGCCGGTGATTTCGCAAGCGGTATGCCTTCGTTATCGGCGATGTGAAGCAGGCTCATCGCTTTAGCGGCGGAGGTTTTCGCGGTTATCGGCGTTATTAACCTCGATAACCTTGTAGGCGATTGTTGCCAATGGATTTGAGGCGTAGCGATAACCTGAAGACATGCCCTTATCCTGTCCCACGCGATTTTTCTTCAGGTTAACCATTCAAACTTCGCTCTCCAAACTTTGATTAGCGCGGGGTGGCGGGAAAACAGTTATCGAACTGAGCGTCTCAACACGCCCACCGTAATTCAACGGTGATTCTCCTCTGGCATTGCGGTTGCCAAAGACGGAGTCATCGCAATCGGGCAGCAGATCAACCTGCTGTTGCTGAATCGTGAATCAATTGAGCTTTGAAACATCCGGAGGAAGTTATGCCGAGAGGAAAAAGAAACGCGGAGGCTAAGGTTCGTAGACCGTTGATTCGTATCGAACGGGTCTTCTATGAGAAGGCCTCTTTCAAGCTGAGGACGGACGTGATCAGCAATATCGAGCAATATGTTCTCTACATCAAAGAGATGACCGGCGACGAACCTACGCCGGATGAATTGGTGGACAGGGGTATGCAACGCCTGTTTGATTCAGACAGAGGATTCCGTCAATGGCTGCAACAGAAGGCTCATCAGAATGGGGATGCGGGGAGGGCCGGGGATGCGGCTGAAACGGCGAAACGAATGATCCCGGCGGTCACTTCGGAATAGAGTCGGGATTCACAGCGTCTGTGGATGAATCGGCGGTCGCTGAGTTCATCCACAAGATCGCCGACTTCAAAACGTCTCCGTGGCAAGCGACGTTACGATCCGGTTGCTTACACCAGCAAACCAGAACCAGATCATCCAGCTTGGCTATAGCGGCCAACCGTCGCAATTCTCGATAAACGTCGCCGCGAGATTTGATCTGCTGCCATAACCAGACACGATAACGCGCAATCACTTCGTCGCGCGTTCCGTGTTCGCCGATTCTGAATGGATTGCCAAGCAATGATGGCCTGCCGATGTATACACCTTCGCCGCGATATGTATTTTTGTTCTCGATCCGAATCATCTTTGAATCTCCTTTCTGTCAGTGATCGCATTGCTACCGACAGCCAGAATCTGTTTGCATTCGGCAGACCGTTCGGATCGAGAAGAGTGATGGCGGATTCGCCAATCGTTCGTCGCCATCACTCTCGTTCATCGCGGCAGGAAGCGACTCAGAAGGGGATGTCATCGGGGTTAAATTCAGGCTTTGCCCCCTTGCGCTTCTTCTTGTTCGGCTTGTTTTCTTCTGTCGTCTCCGGGCTGGCCTCGGTGTTTTCCGTTGCCTCCACGTCTTCATCCGATCGCTTGGGCATCGGCACGAACTCGAACGAGTCCGCAATCAGGTAGATTGAGGTGCGCTGCTGGCCTTCACGATCCGTGTAGGAATCGGTTTGGAGACGGCCGTTGAACGAAAGCGCGCTGCCTTTCGTGGCGTACTGCGAGATGATCTCCGCGTCGCGTCCGAAGACCGTAATGCGATACCAATCGGCGACGCTGACTTTTTCGCCCTCGCCATTCTTCTTCTGACGGTTGCTGGCGACGGAAAGATTGACGACCGGGGTACCGCCGTGCGTGTAACTCAACGCCGGGTCTTGACCGAGACGGCCTGTGACTTGCGCATATGCTGACATAGTGTTTCTCCTCGTTGATTGTGTCGAAGTTGATGAATGCTCACGTTTGGCGATTGCCACTTATGAGCGAGGATTTCCGACCGCGATTTTTTTCGGATTGGCTGGCAGGCGCGCTCGATGTTACGCGGCTCTTCTCAAGGTGGCAGGCTCCTGTTTGCGAGCCTTGAGGGCCGACCAGACTCTGGACGCGTCCTGAGCCGTGAGCTTATGAATGGGATGGTTGGGTTGGTTGGCGCCGTAAAACGCCCACGAGAGGTAACGCAGTCTCGCCTCCGACGCGGCGTTGATTTCGTTGATCAGCTTGAAGGCGGTACCGGACAATCGCGCCGATTGCAATCGTTCACGTTGAAGCGTCGAGGCCGCCTTGAGCGCGACAAAATGCTTGAGTGGAAGCAATCCCGACTGTCGCGCTTCGTACGCTTGCCTCATCGTTTCGCTTACTATGCGTGTGTCCTTCGTCCCGCGAATGGCCTTGTGAAACTGGCGATACGCGCGGTTGTTGCGCAGCGCCGTGAGATGAAAATCCTGCTCGCACTCATCGAGAATCGCTTCAAGTGTCTGGCGAGTGAAACGCTGAAGCTCCCGATTAGCGTGCGAATAGAACCGCGCGCAAGTTTCTGTTTTGCCGCTCACCGGAAAAATGATTTCGATCTCTGCGTTGATATCGTCCCAGATCTCTTCGAGACCAACTCCGTTCGCGTAATCGCGGCGCAATTGAGAGGCGAGATGCTGCGCGCGTTCCGGCAGGTCTTCAGACATGAACTCAGGATCAACGCGGCCGCAAGCAACGGTGCGTTCGTGGCTCGACATCATGATGACCGCGCCGCCCTCGTCGTATTGATCCATCGCCTCCGCGTGAGCAAACGCGCCGTCGAGTTCCTCAAGGCTTGCCCCGTTCTCTTCCAGGTCGTTCAGCCATTCGGCGCATTCATCGTGAACGGAGCGCGCGCTTTTGCGGCGCCCGCCAATCATCCGCTTGATTGCTCCCACTTCCTGTTCAAAGAAGAACCGGATGTTTTCGGGATCTGATTCGTCAAGCGAGACAAACGCAGGTTCAGATTCAAAATTCGAGTATGGAGTCTCGGTTTCAATGACTTCAGTGACCGGATTCAAGCTGACGAGTTGCATTGCAAGCAATCCCATCTCCTTGAGCACATCGCTCGCTCCGCGGGTGGCAATTTCATTGAAATAGTGCGAGGCCACGGTCTGCCGGCAGCGCGCGTCACCGTCCTCACAGATTGCGTTCAAACAGCGAATGAACTCCGTCGCGTCTTCCGCGTTGCCCAACTTCCTGATCGCGTAGGCGAGTGTTCCGATGCGCGCTTCCTCGGCTTGTTGACTTATCGGCGCAGAGTCGCCTTCGATCGCATAGATCACTTCGCCCGCGACCGCGCAACGCTCGAAGTCGAGTCGAGCTACCGGTCCGAGTCCGGCGATGTGCGTCATCAAGCTGTCGTGAGGTGATCCTGTGTCTTGTGGGATGAAAAGATTGTGGTTTGATCGTGTCGTCATATTCGTGGAAAACATGTGTATTTCTCCTGTTGAGTGTTGTTGAAAATGTAGAGAGCGCCATCAATTCGTTTGGCGCGGATCACCCCAACTACTGACAGCTAGAATCTTTGTTTTCCTGCAGGAAGGCGGATGGGAGGAAGGGAAGGCTTTGGAATGCGTGAAGACGCTGCAATTGTCACATGGTTGAAAAGGAGTCGCTTATGCAGCTTTCTTTGTTGCGGGAGCGGTTGGCGACGAGAGCAGGGCTTTTAATCTGGTTTGGCGATGGCTTCTGCTGGTATTGATCGCCTGCATAAACGCGCGCCGCGAACCGATGAGTACAACCATTTTTCTACCGCGAGTCAGCGCGGTGTAGAGCAGTTCGCGCGACAGCATCATGCTCTGACTCTCGTGAACTGGAATAATGACGAAGGGGTATTCAGACCCTTGCGAGCGATGAATGGTGATGGCAAAACCGTGAGAGAGCTGCGCGAAATAAGTTCGGTGATATTCAACGCGGCGTTCTCCAAATCTGACCGTGACGGTTTCGCTCGTCACATCTTCCACAATGCCGCATTCACCGTTGAAAACGCCGAGGTCATAGTTGTTCCTGGTCTGCAGCACCCGGTCATTTGGCTGAAAGTCAGGCTGCGATGATTGCGCTGATGGATTCTCTTCCGCAACGGAATGATTGAGCGAGTCCCGGATCAAATTGTTGAGCGTGATGGTTCCGAGCGCTCCTTTGCGCATCGGAGTCAGAACCTGAATGTCCCGATACGGATCGGCGCCGCATCTTTTTGGCAGGCTGCTCGTGGCGGCGCTCACCACCAATCTTTGAATTTCAAACGCGGAGTTGGCCTCGATGAAGTAACAGTCGGATCGAGCGGCTCCGGGCGATGGCAGTTCCGGCGCAAGGCCCGCCTTGATTCGCCTGGCGGCGGTGGTAATCGGACTCTGCTCCGACTGCCGGAAGGTATTCGTCAGCTCAACGACAGGAATTTGTCCGCTCTCGATCAGGTCGCGAAACACCTGTCCCGGTCCGACCGGCGGTAGTTGATGGACATCGCCGACGAAGACAAGTCTGGTTCGTGACGTGCAAAACTCGACGAGCCGTTCGGCCAGAAACAGGTCGAGCATTGAGGCTTCATCAACAATGATCGCTTCCGTGATTTGTGGAGCGATCAGCCTCTTGATCGGTAGCTGTTGGCGATGGCTATGAAGCAAGCGGTGCAGGGTTTGAGCGGGTTTGCCCGTCGCCTCTGAAAGTCGAGCGGCGGCGCGGCCCGTAGGGGCAGTAAGATAAATCTGGTATCCGGCGCGTTCAAAGATCGCCGAGAGGGCCTTGATCGTCACGGTTTTCCCCGTGCCCGGCGCGCCGGTCAGGATTGCGATTGGCGAAGCCGCCAGAAGCTTAAGGGCCGCGCGTTGCTCATCATTCAATTGATCGCCTTCAGCGTTGGCCCAATCAGCAAGGCGCCGAGGATTGATTCTGCGCGAACGCCGCCCGATGTAACGAAGGCGATGAGCGATGATCTCTTCTGCGCGAGCGACATGAGGCAGAGAGACTACGTCGGCTCTGGAGGCGATGTCGCCCTGCTGACTCAATTGCCTGAGCGCGAGGGCCACGTCATTTTCCGCAAAGTCTTTATGACGCGAACACAGAAGCCGGGCGATTTCATCCAAAGGAAAGCAGGTGTGACCTTGCGCGAGGGCTTGCTGAAGAATGGCGACGGTGAGCGTCCTTAGTTTCGTAATCGCTTCGTTCTGCTCCGTTGGCTGCTGCGCCATACGCGTGGCTGAGTTGCGTAGCAAACTGAGGCCGGTCTCGATAAGCCACAAGATTACGGCTCTAAATAGTCGTCTTTTTTGCTCGATCATCATCCCCCTCAGGCAAACAGTCCGGTTACGCTGGTTGTTGGCCGCTCAATTTGTGCCTGGTCGAGCGCTCAATGATTTACCACGCGCGATATTCCTGCGGCACCTGGATTATGATTGGCTGTCTTGTGGAGTTATGTACGATACTGATCAACTGGAGGTGAAAAAAACGATGACCGATCAAACTTTTGTCCGCATCGTTCTAGCGAGCCGCCCGGAAGGGGCGCCGGTTCCTGAAAACTTCCGCGTCGAGCGAGCGGACATCCCGACACCCAAGGACGGCGAGGTGTTGCTCAAGGTCCGCTATCTTTCATTGGATCCCTACATGCGCGGGCGAATGAGCGCGGCAAAATCCTACGCCGCGTCAGTCGAGATTGGCGGGGTGATGGAAGGCGGCACGGTGGCGGAAGTGATCGCCAGCCGTCGCCCCGATTTCGCGGTTGGGGACATCGTTCTGCCCCACTCGGGTTGGCAGACCCAGGCGCTGTCGAACGGCGAAGGGCTGAGAAAGCTCAATCCGGCCGCCGCGCCTGTCTCGACGGCTCTGGGCGTGTTGGGCATGCCCGGATTCACCGCTTGGGCCGGTTTGCTGAACATCGGCCAGCCACGGCCGGGCGAGACCGTCGTGGTGGCCGCGGCCAGCGGGCCGGTCGGCTCGGCGGTAGGCCAGATCGCTAGGATCAAGGGCGCGCGGGCGGTGGGGATCGCTGGCGGCGCTAGTAAGTGCGCCTACGTTCGCGACGAACTTGGCTTCGACCAGGTCGTTGATCATCGGGCGCCGGATTTCGCTGCACAACTGGCCGCCGCCTGCCCGAACGGCGTTGATGTCTATTTCGAAAACGTCGGCGGCGCGGTGTGGGACGCGGTCTTTCCTCTGCTCAACCCCTTTGCGCGCATCCCCGTCTGCGGCCTGATCGCACAGTACAACAGCGCCGGCCCGTTCGAAGGGCCAGATCGTCTGCCTGTTGTCATGAGGGACGTCCTGACGAAAAGCCTCACGATACGCGGTTTCATCCAGCGCGAATTCTCCGACCAGCGCCCGGCTTTTTACCGCGAGATGGCCGGCTGGATCGAAAGCGGCCAGGTCAAATACCGCGAGGATGTGGTCGAGGGATTAGAGAACGCCCCGCAGGCGTTTATCGGATTGCTGGAAGGGCTCAACTTCGGCAAGCTGCTTATCAAGGTTTCATAGGCGGGCGATCAAAACAAGACTACGTACGACCGCGAATTAGGAGTGTGAAAAATGTTCCCGCCTATCCAACGGCTACAATCGCTTTTTATTTTTGTCGGAGTTTTCTAGCACATACTTTGATTTCGGCGCCGCGGTTATTCGCAAAACCCTGGCTCAGCCTCGTCTGTCAAACCGGCGAGCAACGCTTCCATATGCTGGCGCGCCTTCCACGCGCCCGTGCGATTGGCCGCCTCGATGCCTTCCATCCACACGCGCCGCGCCTCTTCAAGCCCTTCCTGCTTTACCAGCGCGGAGCCGAGCATCTGATAGGCCGAAGTGTAATCAGGTTTGATGCGGATGACGTTGCGGAGCGCTTCAATGGCCGCGGGCCAGTTCTCAAGCTTCATGTATTCGTTCGCCAGGCCGTACCAGATCATTTCGTTATCAGGCTGATCCCTCAGCATCGCGGTGAAAGCGTCAATTCTCGATTGTGTCATCCCTAATCTCCGTCGATTTGTTAAAGTAGGAAGTGGTCTACTATGAGAGGATATCCTTATGAATAATGACGTCAAGCTCCTCTGGTTGAACGCCAGCGAGCGCCACATCAACGCTGCAATCGCGGCGCTGTTCGCCTGCATTCCGCTCATTCATGTCTCGATCGGGCTGATGTTCCTGCTCAAACCGGAACCAGCGCAGGGCGATGCGCCTAACATTTTTCAGGCGAATCATATTAGAGTGGACAGCAACGCCTATAGGCCGCCGGTTCATCTGGTCAATCTGGAAAACCAATCCATAAAAGAGAGCAGTGGGATCGTCGCTTCTCGACGCAACACCAACATTTTCTGGACTCACAACGACAGCGGCGATGGGCCGTTCATCTATGCTTTTGACCGACAAGGAAAACATCGCGGGGTCTGGCAGGTTGCCGGCGCAAAGGCGGTAGATTGGGAAGACATGGCTATCGGACCGGGACCCAAGCGAGGCCGATCTTACCTCTACATCGGAGACATCGGCGACAATCTTAAAAAGCGCGCCCAGATTACTGTTTACCGGATAGCCGAACCGAGCATTACTCCGAAGGACTCTTCTTCAAAAGTTCAGAACCCGCGTGAGACAGAAGCCGCTGACGTAATTCGATTGAAGTACCCCGATGGCAAATACGATGCGGAAACACTCTTAATTCATCCCTTCACTGGCGACCTCTACGTCATCACCAAAGTGAGAGGCGCGGCTGCCAGGGTGTACAAATTAAAAGCGCCAGCGCCAAAACCGGGAGTGTCGCTCCTCTCTTTTGTCGTAGAGCTTCGATTCCCGAATCAGTTTCTAGGTTTCATTACCGGCGGAGACATATCCCCTGACGGTCATCGGGTAATAATCAGCGATTACCTCGGGGCTTGCGAACTAATCCTGCCAGGGAGGCGAGGAATAGCTTTTGATGAGATCTGGAAACAATCGCCGCTGCCAGTCGATATAGGAGGCTTTCCAGGAGTTCGCCGGCAGGGGGAAGCAATCTGTTACCGCGCCGACGGATTGGCTTTGTTGTCGACCAGTGAAGGGCTTCCGTGTCCGTTAATTGAGGTTGCCCGAAGCGATTAAGATTGGTGAATTGAACACGGATGCAGTTCGTCGTAACTTACATCGAAGTGGTGATGCCGCCGGGGAGTTTTCGCCCACTACCAGACCAGAAATTGACCGTGATCAAAAATTATCCCCGGACGTAAATGGCCGCTTATTCAACAGATCTTGAGCCTGACTTGTTCGTCATTACTCAGAATGAGTGTCACCGTCTCAGGCCTGTGACTGCGGTGGCTTCTGTACGCTGGCGTGATGCTTACGATCTGTTGGCCTTCGGAAACGAATCTCAACAGGTCATCCCAGGAGAAATTTTGTGGGACGGCGTTTCCAATGATCTTTCTGATTTCGCGTTCGCACGATTCGCCATAGCTTTCAGACATTTCCTCGTAGCTGCGCCCGGTGTCATTGAACGGGTCAAATCCAGCCCAGGCGTCCGACCGATAGAACATCTGCGGATCAGCGCCGCCAACTGTGAAATCAACGTCGTCAACATCCCAATTGCTGGTGTCGTTAAAGGTGAAGACAGTGTGATCGCCGACATCACGCCATTCCATCGGCGGTTCTTTTTCGGTTCCGAAACCCCACTGTCCGGCTTCGTAAAGGATCGAGGGACAGCCTTTGGGAAGCGAGACTTGCGCTCCCGGTTTCCACCAGAGATATTGAATGTGAAGTCGTGATTCGTCGGCCGACCGAACTCGATACGCTGGCCCGGTCAGTTCGAGAAAAGTGTGCAAGCCGTAATCGTCAGAGAAGAACTTTCCATCCTCCTGAACGACTTTCAGGCATTCTGCGAGCAGTAATGGGGGATGGTCGTAGGTGAAAACTTCCGGGGCGGACAACTGCGCAATGTTGCTGGAATCATCGCCTGATTCGAACGGCCTGAGGCGAGCGGCTACAAAGACGGGAAGGGTTCGCGCCCGATCTGGGTAAACCCGGTAGAAACATTGAAGCGCTTCCGGATTGAGATCGTTTGCCGGTTTCAGCGTGAAGTATTCCGTCAGCGCATCGCGAATGAAATCGAGCAGGTTTTGCAACTCCTGGTCGTTGATTATGCCGCGCCGTGAAGGAGCCATCGGATTGACTGGTCTGCCGCGCCGGACTTCGAGGTATGCCTTGAAGTAGCTGGAGTGGGCCACGGCAATCATCTGCCCATACCAGTTGATCCAGAGTCCTGTCGTCGTGGAACAGCCGCTCTTGTCATGAAGGCCGATGACGAGCCGGTTATTCTGATATGAAGTCTCGATCAAAGGAAGCTTGGGCAGCACCTCGGCAGGGACGCTCGTCTTGACGGCGACATCATTCAACGTGATGTCGAGCAGATCACAATACCCGCGCGCCGGAGAGTGTGTGATATTCCATTCGCCGGTCAGAGTCCTGACGAACCTGTCGGTTAGTTCCTTAGAGCAGGTGACGCTAATACTGATGCCGGGAATCGGAAACCAGATCTGCCTCAAATTATCCCGCCAATTGACGGCATATTGCTCATCCCACCAGCGTTTTGCGTCTAGGGTCAGTGAAAGAAGGTTTGAAGAAAAAGTCACTGACTCAACCTCTTCTTGCGCGAGCAGGCTGTGAATGCCGAGGCCCATCGGCTGTTGCTCCGTCTCGACGCGTTCGTCCCATCCTGATTCGCCGAGCTTGATCAGCGCCTCGAAGTCGGCTTCGTTTCGCAGTCCACGCCCGTCATCCTGGTAGATGAACCTCCGGTCGTCAGTAATTATCTGCACGTTTCGCGCGCCTGCGCGAGCCGAATTCTGGAGTAGTTCGCCGATGATTTCGTTGACGGTACCGGTGAAAGCCCGCTTAATTCCAAGACGCAGGCGAGTCGGATTGATGATCTCAGAGATTCGAGAAGATGACATACTGGAAACCTCGCGTTGTGAGAAATGATTGATGCAAGTAATGGAGAACCGCCGACTCATCTATTAACCATAGCCGAATGGAATCCACCGGAGCGGATCGGGCGGTAGCCTTCCTCGTTTGAGATTGAATACCCACCAGCCTCGCGCGGCCGTGGCAAGTCCGCCTTTACGCCCCCATTCTCGGAAGTGATTCAGTCCCGAGTGGTGCTCGATGTGGCATTGCTCGTGAACCTCAACGGTTTCAATCCCGCCTTCCGATCTGAGCGCAGGGTGGTGTTGATTGACCTTGGCGCCTTTGCGAATCGGGCTATGGCAGAGCGCGCAGATGTTCTTGTGATTGTCCGAAGACGATTTGCGCTTCGACATAGACCGCTTCCTTCCTATGTTCAGACACGATGGGATTAAGCAGATCGGATGGTTGCGTGTCCGAAGTCCACGCTGATTTGCTGGCAGCCTTCATTTTCTTATCGCTCTTCTCAGGCGCCGGCGTTGTTGGTTATGAAGGTGTGCGGATCGTGAATTGACAGGCTCTTACGGCTGAGTTGCGGCGGCTTCATCGCACGCGTTTTTGGCGCGGCTTATCTCATTTCTAGTTGAACGGCGAGGTGGGATGAATCTTCAAAGAGGCCTATCTGCGCTGTTGATCCCAGCACTTCCGCCCAACGCTCTTCAAACCATGCGAAGCCGTGTCGGGTCTTGGAAGCGACTGTCGCGGGCGCAACAACGAAGAATTCCTCGACCGCCGGGTAGCGCTCTATCTCGCGCTCGCGGACATATGCGTACAGGATGCCGTGCTCGGCTTTGACCGTAAGACCGGATACGATTTCGGCGAAACGCCCGGTAATCTCCTGGCGAGTTCCCGTCACAAGCTTTTCAACTGCGCGATCTGCCTGTCCCGGCGCTTTGTAGATGCGACGCACGCGGTAGAGCGCATACCGACTGGTCTCCAGTGCCCGCTCAAATTCTGCGAGCGCCTCACGGTTCCCATCATCAACCACAATAGAGTGAAGAGTACGGCTGCGGTAAAGCGTCCCGCGTGGATTGAAACAGAGGCTTTGGTATTCCAGCATCAGCGCTTCAGCAACCTGCGAGGGAAACCGGCGCAATCGAGCGATGCCAGCATCGGTCAGCTTATTGAAGGGGCAGTAAACGCACGCGCTCTTGAGCCATTCTTCTCCGGTGACCTCTTTCAGATAACGTTCGCAATCTGATCTGGTCCATCGCCAGTCATGAGCAAGCGGATACCAGCCGAGCCGTTGAGGAGTGTCATATTTCCGCGCCTTGATGATTCTTCGCTCCTCGTCAACGTTGAACCCGAAAGCGATGCGGACAGGCTCACGACGGGCGAAAGCCCGTTCGCTTTTCTCGATCCGCTTTTGTTCTTCAGCGGAAAAGCCAAAGGCATGGCGGTAAGGCTCATCGGCCATTTCTTGTGCCAACCAGGTTTCAATCGCCCAGGCTTTGAATTTGAGACTGCACCGATGTTCGCCCGCGTATTGAGGGACAGTGCCAGCGGCGCGCAGCTCCTGACTCAGTTTGTATGTGCCTTCGAGATAGATTCGATCAGGATTCCGTGTGTCGCTCAGAACAACGATTCCATCAGCTTCCAGGTGGCCGGCGCGAGCGACCTGAACGTACCGAACCTTTCGCGCGCGCATTCGAGGCAGGAGATGTTGCAAGATCAGACGACCGGTGTCGGGATACTCGTCACCTGTCTGGGCCGTGATCACGATCAGATCATCAGCCAGATCGAAATCGCGCGCTTGGCTATCCTCTAACCATCTCATTAAGAGCGCGGAGGACTCCACGCCCATGCCGAAGCTGAGTATCACCTTCGATCTCTGATCGCTTGTCATTTTCTTTCTGGTGAATTGAGATACGCCTTAACTGGATTGGCTAGAGGCAATGGCTTTGCTCAGACGCGCTCTGGCTTCGATTGGAGAAGGCGCGACCAGACCTGCTGTGCGCAAGAGCGTCCAGATTCGCGCATACAACCCGCCAGCCGCCCATTCGCGCGCAATAGCCTGAAGGCCGCGACCGCTTCTATAATTGGCCTCGCGTTGGCTCATGCGACAATGGAAAAAAGCGCAGCCGAACGGACTGACGGCGTGGATAGCGCACCGCTTGTTCGCATCCAGGAACTTGCACGTTTGATCGGGCTTTCTTTGAGGGACAAGAGTCGGAATCCGTATAATCTCCCCTGCCACGCTCACAATCGCTCCAGGACTCGCCAACAGGTTTTCCAACGCGAATTGAACCAGGTTGTCAGAGCCGAGATGGGCGGCGATCACTCCTATGTCGGATGGGATCAAGTATCCCGGAATGATTTCACAATTCGTGACGCATTCTCCGCACGCGCATTCTGTGCGAGTGAAGCCGAATTCGGTTCTGGTTGGTAGCATCGCTCAGACCTCTCTTTCTCAAAAATCCGGCCAATCGGGCGGATCGTCATCGACGTCCCTTACCAGTGTGAGGTGAGTGGGCTTGCGGATTTCAGGCGGCGCGTCGAACTCCTCTTCGGTCCATCGCGTTAATTCTTCCCGCTCATCGGTCTCTGTTTCCGCTGCAGAGAAAGAATCGCCGCCGGTCTGAGCCGCGCCACCGCCAGCCACTTCCTCTGGCGTATTGAGGCGGTCGTCCTTCTCCTCGTCGTTCATACCTTTGCTCTCCTCAAACCAGACAAGGCATCAGGATGTAGCGCGTGACATACCCGTCGTCAGTGGTCGGGCGCAGTTCAACCAAAGAGTTTTCGTCGTTGTACTTGATCGTTAGCGCGGAGCCGGACATCGCTCGGGCGAAATCCTGGAGGTAGCGGCCGTTGAAGCTGATTGTCGTCTCCCCATCAACGGCGGAAGAGAGCGGGATGATCTCTTCTTTGCCTTCGCCGCCGGTGGGATCAACGCTGAGCAGTTCGTGCCTGTCCGGCGCGAAATGAAACTTGATCATTCCGAATTCGCGATCGCCGCCGTCTGCGCCGAAGACCGACATCCGGTTGACCGCTTCTTTGAACGCCTGGCAATCGAGCGTCAGTTGACGCTCGAAGCTCTTTGACAGAAGCGGTTCGGAATCTGGATATGCCCCGTCGCGTAACACGCACGAAAGCCGTCGCGCCCCTGCTCCGAAAAACAATCGGTTTGAATCGAGGCCGATATTCACTTCGCCTTCGGACGAACTGAAGACTTTGACGATCGCGCTCAAGCTGCTTCGCGGGATGAGCAGCGTAATTGCTTTGTCTTGAGTGATGTCCAGCCTCTCAACGCAAATCAGACGATGACCATCCGTGGCGATCATCCGCGCGCCTTTAGGGCCAATAGTCAACTGCGCAGTGTCGAGCGCGTAACGTCCTGAATCGCCGTTCCTTTGCGCGGCGAAGAGAGATGACTGAATCAATTTCAGCAGGATGTCGCGCGGGATTGTCGTGAACGATTCGGCTGCTGCTGGCGTTTCGGGAAATTCGTCCGGCGAAATCGCATTGAGTTTAAAACGGCTGGCGCCGCATTTCAGCGTGGCGGAGCGTTCATCGCCGCTGATATTGATTGTTTCAGCGGGCAATTGCCTGACGATCTCGTAGAGCTTCCGCGCAGGCAGACAAACGGCGCCTGGTTCAATCACGTCCGCCTCGACCTCGCATTGCAGCGTGTTGTTCAAACTGGCTGCTCTGAGGATTACCCGGTCGTCGGCGGCTTTGATCAACAGGTAATTGAGCGTCGGCAGCAGGCTCTTTGGCTCAACGATCTCCGCCGGCAGACTGAGTTCGGCTAACAGGTCGTTGCGGGCGATCTGAATACCGACGGTCTTCTCAATTGCGCCGACCACCTCCCCGAATAGATTTGAAGCCGCGCCGGTCGTCTCGGTGTACCTACTGTCGA
>WBZO01004857.1_pt1 | contig 14172 bp, 15 predicted proteins | sample 5204261 | NCBI WGS metagenome assembly WBZO01 (sample SAMN12412400, study PRJNA552823) | activated sludge metagenome | isolation source: activated sludge from anammox sidestream of wastewater treatment plant... | place: USA: North Carolina | collected 2017-09
GGACGGCCGCCATTGGCGGTGAGGTGTCCATTGGGGGGTATGTGGCCTACACGTCGTACCTCTGGATGCTCTTTGGGCCCATCGAGAATCTGTCTGCGCTCATCCAATCCAGCACCAACGCGCGCACGGGCTTCGAGCGGATTCTCGCCATGCTCGACACAAAACCCAACATCCGCGAGGACAGCAATCCGGTCATCCTGCCGGAGGTCTCCGGGCGGGTCCAATTCGACCACGTGACCTTTTCGTACGAGGACCGTCCCGCGATCGAGGATTTCTGCCTCGACGTCAAGCCGGGCGAGGTCATTGCCCTGGTCGGTCCCAGCGGCAGCGGGAAATCCACCCTCATGAGCCTGCTCACGCGGTTCTATGATGTCTCCGCGGGAAGGATTCTCATTGATGGCGTGGATATCCGACGGCTCAAATCCGACGCCTACCGGCAGCAACTTGGCATTGTCCTTCAGGAGAATTTTCTCTTCTCCGGCACCATCGAGGAAAATATCCGTTACGGTCGTCCGGAGGCCTCGATGGAGGAGGTCGTCCGGGCGGCGCGACTGGCCAACGCCCTCGAATTCATCCAGGAAATGCCCAAGGGATTTTTTAATCAGGTTGGTCAGGGGGGAGGGGCGCTCTCTGGAGGGCAGCGCCAGCGGATCGCCATTGCGCGATGCATCCTGAAGAATCCCAAAATCCTGATTTTTGATGAGGCGACAAGCGCCCTCGACAATCAGAGCGAGGCATTGGTTCAGGCTTCGATGGACACGCTCATGCGTGGGCGGACGGTTTTCATTGTGGCCCACCGGCTGACGACCATTCGCAAGGCGGAGCGCATTGCCGTGCTGGATCGCGGGCGCATTGTGGAAATGGGATCCCACGAGGAATTGCTCGGTCGCAAGGGCGCGTATTTCAACCTATATCGTCCCAAGATGTTGAAGGAATCGGAGGATTTCGGTCAGGGGGACGCAAGGACCCGCCTGGCATGACGGCCCCGGAGTCCAAACCCGCAAACGTCCATCATCAGCTCCAGTCCATGCGGCGGCTGGTGGTTTGGGCATTGGGAGGCGCGGGGATTCTTATTGCGCTCCTGTTGGCATTTATCCCGGTGGATGAGCGGATTATTGCGAGTGGACGGGTGACGGCCGCCCGGGACACACACCTCTACGCGCCCGCGGATGGCATCCTAAAATCCATTGAGGCTTGGGAGGGTGAATCCGTTGTCAAGGGGCAGGTCGTCCTGCGCCTGGATGACACCGAGCATCTTGCCGCGCTTCAGCAAATTGAGGCTGGTCTTGCAAAGGCCCGCAGCGAATTGGGAACTGAGAGAGCCCGTTTGGAGCGTACGACCAAATTGCCCCTCCCCAAGGAATTCTGGCACCTCCAAGAGGAACTCGGGGTGGCCCGCGAGCGCATCCGCCAGGGCGAGGTCGAATACGAGCGCGCCCTTGGCCTGCAAAAGCGCGGACTCATCAGCCTCCAGGATGCCGAGCGCGCCCGGCTGGCCGTGGAAATTGCCCGGGCCGATGAAATGAAGGCCAAGGAAAAGATGGGCATCCTGCGTGAGGGGCTGGAATCCTCCATTGTGGACGAGGCCGACGCGGAACTCCAAACCGCGCAGGCCGCGGTCCATGCCCTCGAAATCGAGCGCAAGTTGCGCGTAGAGGAAATCGAGCGCTGTATCCTGCGGGCGCCCGAGGAGGGTGTTGTCACGCTCCTCAACAAGCGCCGCCCGGGCGAGCGGGTGCAGCGCGGGGAGGATCTGGCCCACCTGGCGCATGGCGGCGCCACCCGCGTGGATATTTTTGCCGGGGAAAACCAATTTTATCGGGTCAAGCCCGGCCAGCGTGTCCTGATGAGATCCAATGCCTTTGATACATTGCGTCATGGCTATATCCGCGGGCGCGTCGCGCGCGTGGGTATTGAATCGGAGGCCGCCGCGGGGAGCGCCCCCTCTTACCGGGTGGTCGCTTCCATTGAGCAGTCCCCGCAGGACCTCATGATTGGCTCGACGGTCGAGGCCCGGATCATCCTCCAGCGCATCCCCCTCTGGAAACTCCTCCTGCCGGAGACCTTGCGCTGACTCGCAGAGCCCTGACTGGATCCCCTGCAGAGGGCAGGAGGGTGTCCCATTGAGGTCTGATGCGGATCAGGTCTCGAACTGCAATTTCCTCTCAAGACCTCGGGCGAACAAGGATACGGGGATGGTCAGAACGAGGTATCCGAGGGCGAGCGGGAGAAAACTTTCCAGCGTGCTAAATGTGGCGGAATTCACCTGTTGGGCGGCCAGCGTGAATTCGCTGATGCCGAGGATCGAAAGCAGGGAGGAATCCTTGATGACGGACGCGAATTGTCCTGCCAGCGGGGGGAGGGCATGGCGCAGGGCTTGGGGGAAGATGACACACCGGTGGGTCTGGAGGGGAGTCAGGCCGATGGCCCGGGCGCTCTCGCGTTGGGAGGCGCCGACGCTGCCCATGCCCGCGCGGACAATCTCCGCGATATAGGCGCCAGAAAACAGGGACAGGGCAGCGACCCCGGCACTGATCCGGTCCTTCCACCCGAGGGGGTCGGCGACCACGTAGTAGAAAAACAGGAGCAGGACGAGGAGGGGCATCCCGCGGATGATTTCGATATAGCCTGTTGCCAACCCACGCAATGGGAGGAAGTGGGAATTCCGGCCCAAGGCGGCGAAGATCCCCAGGAGGAGACTGCAAACCATGCTCACGACGGAGAGCTGGACGGTCAGGAGCCACCCTCTCCAGAAGACCTCCCGGTAATTCCAGACACCCTCCCAGTGGCGTGTCGTTCCGGCCAGTGCGGCCCAACAGCCCAAGGACACCAGGAGGAGGAGGAGACCAGCTACAAGGACTCTCGCTCCGACCGGGGCCGGAGCCTGTGGCGTGTCGAAGAGCCACCCCTTCAGACGCAGGCGGAACCCGGAGAAATTCGAAGGAGTGTCCCCGGAAAAATCGGCCTTTGAAATGGGCTCGGACTGCGGCATGCTCGCCCACGACACTACAGGAATTGACAGCCTCCATGCAAACACACACGTCCCACCGCACCCTGTGGGTTTCCTTGCTCGCAGCGACATGCCTCATGACATGGCCCGCCGGGAGCTCAGCTGCGGGATCCCGACCGGTCGTCCACGGCCTTGTGAATGCGCGTACAATTTCCCCTCCGCCCCTTCAGGAGGTCCGCTACGCCACGACCTACAATTTCCTTGGGAGGGTCCTCTACGCCACGCCGGATGTGTGGGTCCACAAGGACGTGGCCCGGGCGCTGCAGAGGGTCCAGAGAGAGCTGGCCCGCGAGGGGCTCGGTTTGAAAATTTTCGACGGGTACCGTCCCTTCTCGGTCCAGTGCCGCATGTGGGCCGCGCTCCCCGACGACCGGTATGTGTCGAATCCGAAAAAAAACCGCGGACGCCACACGCGAGGGACTGCGGTGGATGTCACGCTGGTGGACCGACTGGGGCGCGAGTTCGCCATGCCCACCGCATATGATTTCTTTGGCGAGGCCGCGCACCGTTCCTCAAGGGCATGGACCCCTGAACAGCGTGCGCACAGCCTCAAGCTCGAGGCCGTCATGGAACGCCACGGGTTTGTGCCCTATCCTTTCGAGTGGTGGCACTTTGACTTTCGCAACTGGGAGAAATTCCCGCCCCTGGATATCTCCTTTCGGAATCTGGCCTTGGGAGTGAAGACCGCCACGCCCATTCCGGATTCGCCCAATTCTTAAGGTCCGAAGGTTGTCCGTCCACCCGCCGCAAAAGGGCATTGAGATGGAGGGTCAAATCCGGGCGTGTCCCCGCCCAGGGGAAGGCGGCGTCAATTTCCTGTGGGGTGGTCATTTCCGGCAGTGGCTCGATGCGATCCAGTACGGCGGAAAGTATTGGCCAGAAGAGGGTCTCGTTGCGACCCATGCAAAAGTCGAGGATGGAGGGGGGGCGGCCCGCCCGTCCCATGCGACAGCGCATGCCGTGGGAAAATGGCGAGAGACCAAGTTCCCAGAGCCCCTTGGACGATACCAGCCGCAACGCGCGGTAGTGGAACCCGGGCTCGCCCCGCTGAAAGGTCATTTTTTGCGGTCAGGGTGACCCCACCAGGCATTGGCGGACTTGCCATCGTACTGGCTCTCGAAGAGGCGCACGACATCCTCCATTGTGCCGTCAGCCGGCGCCCACTTCTCGACATCGGGAAAATCCGTTGAGACGTGACGATTTTTGACATCGCTGCGGAACCGGATCGGGCACCAGAAGGATTCGACATTGCGCAGCATTTCACTGCCAAGCGCCCAGACTCCCGTCATCCAGTCGCAATACCAGCACCAGAGCAGGTCATAGCCGATGAGGCCGTCGTATTTGTGACGGGAGAGGTTCACCCATTCGCTCTGTTTGTAAGGTGGCAATTTGGCCAGCCGGACGATGAGGGGATAAAGGAGGATTTCCGCGGCGCGCGCGCCCGAAAAGATGACTGTTGCGGGCGCAGTGCAGAGCAGGGCGAGCTGGTTGCGGATGGGGCCCAGGAGCCGGGCCTGGGCATCCGTGAGAGTACGCCCCTTTTTGCCTCTGACGAGGCGGTGGGTCAGGCAGAAGACATGCAGGAAAATGACCTGGGCCACAATCGCAGCGGCGAGACCGATCCCTCCGCCACAGACCGCGCCAGTGACCCAGGGAACCCACGTGAAAAGGCTGACAAAGATATCCAGCATCGGAGCGACTGTGATTTTGTCGGTCACTACAAAGACGACTCGTGTCAGAATTGCCGCGACGGCCAGTCCGACGAGTGTTCCGCCGAGGAATAGTAGAAAATTCATTGCACGCGCATGGTCGGGGAGAACTGGTGGCAAGGCAAGACACGGAAACGGGAAATTTCCGACTCGCGCTCTTTTGAGGCTTCCCATTCGGAGGATTCTGGGAAAGCGGACTCTCTGGAGGGGATGCCTGTTACACGGCTGCGAGGCGCTGGATCAGGCGCGCGACAATGCCGCCGATCATGCGGTCGGCAATTCCACGCAGGAAGCGCTGGAAATCCAGCGCGGCCGAATGCCCTGCGTTGTCGGAGATGATGCGAATGACTGCGCAGGGGATCCGGCCCATTTCGTGGCACACCTGGGCAACAGCGGCTCCTTCCATCTCGATGCAGAGGGCATCCGGAAGGGCCTCTCGGATGGAGGATTTTCGGGAGGCATCTCCGATGAATTGATCTCCACTGGCGACCAGACCACGGTGGCAGGAGGGGAGGTCGATTCCCAGATCTGCGGCTTCTCCGGCGGGAATTTCATTTGAGAAATCCGAGCGGAGGTACTCAAGTGCCGCAGCATGGGCGGTTTCTTGGAGATCCGCTCGGAATTTGGAGAGACCGAGCAGCGGGATTTCGAAGCGGGGGAAGAGCGGTGAGGCGTCCATATCGCGCTGAACGAGCTGGTCAGCGATGACAATGTCTCCGATCCGCAACCGAGGATCCAGAGCTCCGGCAACGCCTGCGAAAATGACGTGGTCAGCGCCAAATCTCTCGGTCAGGAGCATCGTCGTGATCGCTGCTGAGACCTTTCCGATGCGCGAATGGGCCAGGACAATGGGGATTCCATCGCATGTGCCCTCAATGAAATGACGCAGTCCGATTTCCGACTCGCGCCCCGAAGAGAGCCTGCGGCGAATGGATGCCACCTCTTCGGGCATTGCGCCCAGGATGCCGATTTTCACTGAGCGGCGGGCGACTTTAGCGTTGGAGCTGGCTGTCGAGCAGGCGGATCACGTTGCGGGTTTTTTCGTCCTGGGTGATGCGCTTTTTGACCTGTTTGACGGCGTGGATGACCGTTCCGTGGTCCTTGCCTCCAAAGGCGTCTCCGATGTCGCTCAGGGACAATGCCGTGTGTTCCCGGGAGAGATACATGGCAATCTGGCGCGGGAAGGCAATATTGGCCGGGCGGCGCTTGCTGGTCATGTCCGCAAGGCGGACATCGAAATGCTCGGCCACCTTGCGCTGGATTTGGTCCACGGTGATGGCGCGTCGGGCCTGCTCCTGGAAAATGTCCTTGAGCAGGTTTTCGATGGCCTCCTGGTCGAGGCTGCGTCCGCTGAGGGAGGTGTAGGAGGCCACCCGCATGAGGGCGCCTTCGAGCCGTCGGACGTTGTTGCGGATGCGGTCGGCGAGGAATTCGAGAATCCACGGCTCGATTTGGATGTTCATGCCCTCGGCTTTTTTGCGAAGGATGGCGATCCGGGTTTCCATGTCGGGGGGTTGCAATTCCGCGGTGAGCCCCCACTCGAAGCGGGACACGAGACGCTGCTCGAGGTTTTCGATCTCGCTGGCGGGACGGTCACTCGAGAGCACGATTTGCTTGTGGCCGTCGTGGAGTGTGTTGAACGTGTGGAAAAATTCCTCCTGGGAGCGCTCCTTGCCCGCCAGGAATTGGATGTCGTCAATCATCAGGATGTCGGCCTGACGGTACCGCTTCCGGAATTTTACGAGCGAGCCGTTGCGGATGGCGTCAATGAATTCATTGGTGAACTGTTCGCTCGAGAGATAGACGACCTTGGCGGATTTGTGGTGGGCGATCGCGTAATGCCCGATGGCCTGCAGGAGGTGGGTCTTGCCGAGCCCGCTGTCGCCGTAGATAAAGAGGGGGTTGTAGGTGCGGGCGGGCGCCTTGGCGACGGCGAGGGCGGCGCTGTGAGCGAATTGGCTGTTCGAGCCCACGACAAAGGTGTCGAAGGTGTTCCGGGCGTTCATGCCTGCTGCCGCGGGTTGGGCTTGGGCGCGGGAGGTGGACTTGGCCACGGGAGGCGCGCAGAGATCCTCATTTTCGCGCTCGCGGGAAACAAACGTCACCGCGCGATCAGACCCCGCCGCCAGACGCAAGGCGTCCGTCAGGAGGGGCAGGTAATTGCTCTCGATAAAAAATTGGTGGATGGGGTTGGGCACGCTCAGAACAATCGTCGCGCCATCATCCGAAGTGGGCTCGACGCCCTCGAACCAGCGCTGAAATCCATCGGCGCTAATCCGTGACCGGATTTCCGTGGAGGCTTTTTTCCAAAGGGTCGTAATTTCTGGATTCATAGGGAGTTATGCACGCCCTCCCGAATTTGGAAAACCCCGTCCCTCTTCAGAAGCTCAATGAGGAGGATTGCGGAAGGACTGTTGGTCAGCCAACGCTCGCTTAGAGAAATCATTGATGGTTTTGAAATCATAACTTACTGATTATAAGTATTTTGGAATGGATGTCTCGCCAAGGCTGGGGAATCCCATCAGAAGCCCCTGATCTTGTGAGGGCGCACGGGTGGAGACCCGGCCTCGGGAGATGCCGGATGGAAAAGGAAAGTTTTTCACAAAGTATTCACATTGCATGGTGGTTCGTCTGGCGCAGTGCGCAGAGTGTAGAAAGCCGGTACCGGCGGCTCAAGGAAAAAGGCCGAATTTTTTCAAAGAAAATTTTTTGGGTGGGCGGATTTTTCCTTGACCCTTGGGAATGGTTAACCGGGTTAGGAAAATCGGATTTTCGCGATCCTTTTCTGGGGGCGCATGGAATGGAGCTCTGCGGTCGGCGGCAGGCACCCGCGCTCCGGAGAATTCGGGGGATTTGATTTTCCCTCAAGGCGGTCATTCGGAGGGGTCAGGGTGTGAGGGTCTTGACGAGGATGCGGGAATTCCTTCCGCTGGCGAGGAGGCGCTTGCGGCGCGCCTCGGGGAGGACCTCTGGACCGGCGTCGCGAAAGCCGCCCTTTTGCTGGAGGTAGGCAATGGCCTGGGTCGAAAGGGCGAAGAGGGTCCGCAGGCTCTTTTCGCGCGCGAGATTTTCCGTGAAGGCCATGAGCTTGCGTCCGTGGCCCTGATTTTCATGGGCTTTGCTGACGTAGAGACAGGCCAGTTCGCCGGAATTGTCTTCCGGATAGACGTGCAGCGCGACGCAGGCCACCGGGGTGCGGTCAATTTCAAGCAGCCAGTAATCTTCGAGGCGTTCGAGGATCTGGGCGCGCGTGCGGCGGACAAGTTCCTCGTTGCGGATGGATTGACGGATGAGTGACATGACGGCCCGCACGTCTTTTTTGAAGACGCGCCGGATTTGCTGATATTCGTTCGAGTGGATCATCGTTCCGAATCCCTCGTGACTGAAAATTTCCGTGAGCAGAGCCTCATTGACGCCGCCATCCAGGAGATGCACGCGCGGGACGCCCTGGGCGCAGGCCTTTGCGGCGGCGTCCAATTTCGAGGCCACGGAACGGCCCAGCTTCAGGCGCTCCTTTTTCAGGAGGTCCCCGGTTTCCGTAATGGAGAGCTGGCGGGGCAGGGTCGTGGAGCTGGCGAACGCGGCGGGGTCGGTCAGGTAAATAATTTTTACGGCGCCCAATTCTCCGGCGATTTCCACGGCGGCGGTGTCTGAGTTCACGCGGTAGGTGCGCCCTTCGCCGTCAAAGCCCAGTGGCGGGAGGACGGGGATGATGCCCTCGTCCACGAGGAGGCGGAGCGCCTTGGCGTCCACGCGCTCGACGCGGCCCGTAAATTGGTGGTCGCGTCCCCCCAGGATTCCCGCGGGGTGGGCGATGAGCGCGTTGGTGTAGGCGGCGCGCAGGTCCACAGTCGCGAGTCCCTCAATGATTTCGTGGGTGAGCCGCACGGCCGCGTCAATGCTCACCTGGAGGGTCGACTCGTCCGTGATGCCGGTGCCGTCGAAATCGGAAAGGGCGATGCCCTGCTTGGCCGCGAGCCTTTGGATTTGATGTCCGGCGCCATGAACCAGTACCACCCGGATGCTCAGCGAGCGGAGTACGGCCAGATCGAGGAGGACATTCCCGAAATTTTCCCCGGCGGCCACGGCGCCATCCACGGCGACAACGAACGTCCGTCCGCGGAAGCGGGGAACGTATTGAAGGATTTCGCGCAGATCGGAGACATTCATGGGGGGCAGTTATGTGGAGGCGCGGGAAAAAAAGCAAGGTCCCTCATGCGCCCCAAATCCGCATGAGGATTGGAGGCGCCCGCAATGGGATTGACGTTCCTGCTCCGGCGCGGTTTGCTGTGGCCTGCTCATGGCTAAAGACGAACTCAGCGCGCGGATGGAGAGAATTGTGAGCCTCTGCAAGAGGCGGGGATTCATTTTCCAATCTTCGGAAATTTACGGCGGAATCAATGGCTTCTGGGACTACGGTCCCATGGGGGTGGAATTGAAGCGCAATCTGAAGGATTTCTGGTGGCGGAGGAATGTCCAAGAGCGGGAGGACGTGGTCGGCATGGACGGCTCGATCATCATGAACCGGGCCGTCTGGCGGGCGAGCGGGCACGAGGAGACATTCAGCGATCCGATGGTGGATTGCAAGGTGTGCAAGACGCGCCACCGCGCGGATCTCCTCCCCGAGCGGGATGGGGCGAAATATTGCGCCCATTGCGGCAGCGCCCACCTGACCGAGCCCCGCGACTTCAATCTCATGTTCAAGAGCCACGCGGGCCCCATTGAGAGCGACGAAAATCTGGTCTATCTTCGCCCGGAGACGGCGCAGGCCATGTTCGTCCAATTCCGGAATATTCTCGACACCTCGCGCCAAAAGCTGCCCTTTGGCATTGCCCAGATTGGGAAGGCATTTCGCAACGAGATCAACCCGCGGAATTACACGTTCCGCTCGCGCGAGTTCGAGCAAATGGAAATCGAGTATTTCTGCCGCGCGGAGGATGGCCTCCGCCTCACCGATTACTGGCTCGAGGAGCGGCTCAAATTCTACGAGGATATTGGCATCCCGCGCCCAAAAATCCACATCAAGGACATCCCTGCAGCGGACCGCGCCTTCTACTCGAAGAGGACCTACGACCTTGAATACGAATTCCCCTTTGGCGTGAGTGAACTCGAGGGGATCGCCTATCGGACGGATTACGACCTCTCGCGCCACATTGAGCACAGCGGCAAGCCCCTCGAATACCATGATGAGGTGGCAAAGGAAAAATTTGTTCCCCATGTCGTCGAGCCCAGCGCGGGGGTGGACCGCACGGCGCTTGCCCTCATTTGCGAGGCTTACGACGAGGAGGAAATTGCCGGGGAGGGTGGAGGATCCGAGACCCGGACTGTCCTCCACTTTCACCCGCGCATGGCGCCCGTCAAATGCGGGATTTTCCCGCTGCTGAAAAACAAGCCGGCTCTCGTGGCCTGCGCCAGGGACATTGCGGCCCGGCTGCGTCCCCATATGACCGTCTTTTATGACGAGGCTGGCGCCATTGGCCGCCGCTACAGGCGTCAGGACGAAATTGGAACGCCCTTCTGCGTGACGGTGGATTTCGACACAATCGGAGAGAATGGCCCCGAAAAGGCGGAGACCGTCACCCTCCGCCATCGCGATGCGATGAGCCAGGAGCGCATCCCGATTGCGGATCTGCGCGAGCGGCTCCTCGCGGCGATCCACTGACAGTCTGTTCTTTACAGAACGGTGCGTGGGAAGTACTCACTCTTCCTGCAAGGCATGACATCGAAATCCTCTTTCTCGCTGTGGTCCGCAACGCCAACGCCATTTCATGAGGATCTTTCTCCGGATGTGGATGCGGTGGTCCGACTTGTGGAGAGGCACATCCACCTTGGCGTGGACGGCCTCTTCCTTGGAGGATCCTGCGGTGAGGGCCCCTGGATGCCGATGGAAGATTTGGAGCGGATTACACGGATCGCAAAGGAGGCCGCCGGAGAAAGGATCCGCATTGCCGTCCAAGCCACGGACAATTCCGCGCGGAGGGTCCTGGGGCATATCGAGCGCTTTGCCCAGGCGGGCGCGGAGTATGCGGTCATGGCTTCTCCTTATTTCCTGATGAATGCCGGCCCGGACAAGCTGCTGCGCCTGTATTTGGAGATTATCCGCCAGAGTCCGCTTCCCATCGGTTTCTATGATCGCGGACAACATTCTCCGCATTCGCTGCCCGCGGACCTGCTTCCGGAAATCCTCGCCGAGCCCAACCTGAAACTGATCAAGGACAGCTCGGGGGATGCGGACAGGCGGAAGGTCTTTCTGGAGGCGGGACGATGGCGCGCCGATCTCAAACTTTTCACGGGAAATGAATTCCACTGCATCGGGCCGCTCCAGGCGGGGTATCGCGGGCTCCTTCTGGGGGGCGGGATTTTCAATGCCCGGCTTGCCAAGGCGCTGTGCGCCGCGGTCGAAAAGGGGGAGACCGCGGAGGCGGAGCGCATTCAGGAGCGCATGAATGCGTTGATGTACCGCGTCTATGGCGGAGAAAAAATTGCGTGTTGGTTGGCGGGATTGAAGTACCTGCTTGTGGAATTGGGCACTTTTTCGGGGCCTGCGCACTATTTGGGGTATCCTCTGACCTCCGAGTGCAAGGCAGCCATTGATGAAATTCTTCATGGCGCGGACGCGGATGCCTACAGGCCTGAGCTTGTGGTTTCCCATTGAGCGCTCTCTTCCCCACGACCCTCTTCCCCGTATCCCCAGCCCAAAATTCAGTCAGAGCACGGTTCCAATCATGAGTACGCATAAGGTCACCCAGGCGACCATCGCCAAAATGCATGGCGTTTCCCGCCAAGCGGTCGGGTATGCGCTTGGCCTGTACACAAATTCCAGCATCAAGCTCAGCCGGGAGACCCGGGAACGGATTATCCGGACGGCGGAGGAATTGGACTACCGCCCCAACCGTCTCGCGCAAATTATTTGCGGACGGCGCAGCGAAGTGATTGGTGTGGTGAATTTTGGCGGCATTACCCAGATGAGCGTTCAGAGTGCCCGGAGTATTGCCCGGGAGATTCAGGATGCGGGGTTTCAGCTCATGCTGCACGATGTGACTTGGTATGCCGAGGGCATGTTGGAGACCACGGTGCGCTCCCTCATAGACCACCGCGTCGAAGGGGTGGTCTTGATTTCCCCGACGGATTGGCTGCCATCCTCCGTCCTGGACCTCCTCGTCCGGAGCCAGATTCCCCTGGTCTCCTGCCGCGGGGTGCATCTGTCGGGCATTCCCAATGTGGAAAGCGACTACGAGCGGGAGACCTTTGAACTCATGAGCGGTCTGCTCGACGCGGGATATCGGACATTCACATTTTTTACAGGCCGCTCCAATGCGGACCGGGACGAGCCCGATCGCAGCCCCAGCCGCAAGCGCATGAAGGGATTTCAGTCCGCCCTTGAGGCCCGTGGGGGGACCGTGGGCAGTCTTACGCCTTCCGGGAGGGTCCCCCAGGGGGATTTTTTCTTTGCTTCGCCTCTCATAGATTGGAGCGATCCATACCATGCCGCCTATCAGGGAGCCCTGCAGCTCCTCGCGCGCGACCCCCTGCCCGAGGTACTGGTCTGCGCAAATGATGACTGGGCGGCGGGAGCGCTGCGCGCCTGCGGGGAAAAGGGCCTCCGCGTGCCGGAGGATCTCGCCCTCGCGGGCCACGATGGGACTGTCATTTCCAATTACGGCTACATTCCGATTACCACCGTCATTCAGGATCTCTCTGCGCTCGCCCGACAGACCATCACCACGCTCAAGACCCTCATTGAAAAAAAGCCCCTCCCCAAAAAAGCCTGGAGGATTCAAATTCCTGGCCACATTGCCTGGCGCGCCTCGACACAGCGCGTCTCAGCCGCCTAATTGGCCCACCCATGTTTTGGGGGATGGTCTCGCTTGAGCGGGCATGGGTATTTGCCTCTTGCCAGGATTTCCCAATGAGGGTGAGAATCCTCCCGTATGAAAGCGAACTTTCCAGTCAGCGGCTACCGGAAGACCGGGGATCTTGTTTATTTTGCGCGTATGTGCAGCAAAGCGCGTCTCATGGCCGAAGGCCAGCTCCCGGCGGAATACCATCCCTTTCTGGGAACGGGATTTGACGGACGATGCTGCCGGTTTTTGGGCGTCCGGTATGAGGATATCCAACGCCTCGTTGCCGAGGGGCTCCCTGACGAGGGGATTCTCGATTGGTGCCATGAGCATGGGCGCAGGCCGGGAGAAGAGGAAACTTTCATCTGGAATCTTTTCATGGAAAAGCGCGGCTGGCGGGATGACGATTCTGCGTTCGTCGCGGAGGAAAAGCGCCGGATGGGCCTCTCCCATCGGGATGACATCCAGACGCTGATGGACCTCTTTGATTTCGAGGAGGGGCGACGGTCCTGAGCCATCCACCCTGCGCGGAGGCTCAGGCGGAATGGTCGTCTTCTGGATAGTCCGCCATTTCGTCTCTGGCGCCGATCAGCTCATTGAGGAGATCCTCGCGGTTGCTGGGGACGCGATAGAAGAATCCCTCCTCGCCCTTGTGGAGGTCAATCCATCCGAGGATCTGAAGAATGCCCAAATAACGCCGCAGGGCGCGGACGTTGGGGAATTCCGCGCCCAGTCCGGTGAGGGGAGCTCGCTTCATCGAGTGGATGAGCGCGAGGAGCCTGGCGGACTCGACGCGGGTACGCCTCCGCAGCGAAACGCGAGCCGAGAGGTGGTCGGCGATGGCGTAGGTGAGTGAGGCCGGGAGGAGGAGGACTTCCGGGAGAAGGTGCCAGCCGATTACGGGCCGATCGCGCAGGGGGCGGAATCTCCTGCGCCACCGCGCAAGGAAGGCGCCCAGCAGGATGAGGAGCGCGATGATTCCAAAAGCCGGATGCAGCCATGCCGGGAAGGGGGCATTTTCGCCCTTGCGGACGGTTTCCACAAGCAGGGCCGCCCCATAAATGAGCGCGTAGGCGCACAGCCACGCCAGCCACGCCAGAAACAGGGACGACAGCGCGCCAAGCCAGCATTGCCGGTTGTGGTCCGCCGCGCTCCGCGCCAGTGCCTGCTCCAGAGAGTTCACGTGGGGATCCTCCTGTTGAGAAAACGGTTGCAATCCGGGGACAAGAATCTCATTTTGAGAGTCTCATAATTATCAACGATGGCCGATCCAGCAAACAAGTATCCGGATAATGTCGCGGGAAAATTCTACGTGGATGATCAGTGCATTGATTGCGATCTCTGCCGCGAGACCGCGCCCAAGAATTTCACCCGCAACGACGACGAGGGCCACAGTTTTGTCTTTAAGCAGCCGGAGACGCCCGAGGAGGAGGCCCTGTGCAAGGAGGCCATGGAGGGCTGTCCGGTCGAGGCCATCGGGAACGACGGGGAATAATCGTCGAGGCTGCGCAAGATTATGCGCGTCAGAGACATCCGCAGGCAGGTCCTCGAGGAATGGCGGGGGCTCCCCGAGCCGGAGGAAAAGGACCGCTGTCTTCCGGTCAAAACTGCG
>WBZO01004505.1_pt2 | contig 14166 bp, 12 predicted proteins | sample 5204261 | NCBI WGS metagenome assembly WBZO01 (sample SAMN12412400, study PRJNA552823) | activated sludge metagenome | isolation source: activated sludge from anammox sidestream of wastewater treatment plant... | place: USA: North Carolina | collected 2017-09
ACCCCTCAGTGGATTTGTATTTTGGCATTGGGGGCGCGCCGGAGGGGGTCCTCTCGGCTGCCGCGCTCAAGGCGCTCGGCGGAGAAATGCTCCTGCGCATGTGGCCCCGGGACGAGGCCGAGCGCCGGTCCGTGCTCGAAACCACCCCGGAGGAAGATCTCTCGAGGATTTTCCGCTGCGAGGATCTTGTCCGCGGAGACAGCTCGATTTTCTGCGCGACCGGCATCAGCCACAGTTCCCTCGTTCCGGGGGTGCGCCTGGCCGGTGGCAAGGCCATCACGCACTCGATCCTCATGCGCGCCCGCAGCCGGACAGTCCGCTACATTCGGGCCGTCCATGACCTGGGAACCAAGACGATCCACCTGCGGAGCGATGCCGGCGACCACGGCCTGCGGGAAAACAATGGACGCTGAAAATTCGACATCCCTCCGTGACAACCCCGCAGGGTAAGATGTAAAACCAATCCACCTATGAGCAACGACACGACAACGCTGAAATTCGACACGCTGGCCGTCCATGCCGGCCAGGAACCCGATCCGCACACAACCGCCCGCGCTGTGCCAATCTACCAGACGACGTCGTTCGTCTTCAAGGACACCGACCACGCGGCGCGCCTGTTCGGCCTGCAGGAATTTGGGAATATCTACACGAGGATCATGAATCCGACCCAGGATGTTTTCGAGCGCCGGGTGGCCGCCCTCGAGGGGGGCACGGGCGCGCTGGCGACCGCCTCCGGCATGGCGGCAACGACGCTCGCCCTGCTGAATGTGGCCCATTCCGGGGATGAAATCATTGCCAGTTCCTCGCTCTACGGGGGGACATTCAATCTGTTCCATTACACGCTGCCCAAAATGGGCATCACGGTGAAACTCGTGGATGGGGACAACCCCCAGGCCATCAAGGAGGCGATCACAAAGAACACCAAGGCCATCTTCGGAGAATCCGTCGGCAACCCGCGCCTGAATGCCTTCCCCATCGCGGAGGTCGCGGACATCGCCCATGCTGAGGGTCTACCTCTCATTGTGGACAATACCATGCCCTCCTCCTATCTGGTACGTCCATTCGATCTCGGAGCGGACATCGTCGTCCATGCCGCCACGAAATTCATCGGCGGCCACGGAACCTCGATTGGCGGCGTCATTGTGGACGGCGGTCGCTTTGACTGGGGCAGCGGACGCTTCCCGAGTTTCACGGATCCCGATCCGAGCTACCACGGCCTGAAATACTGGGAAACCTTTGGCAATTTCCCGGGCATGGGCAATGTCGCCTTTATCCTCAAGGCGCGCGTGCAAATGATGCGCGACCTCGGCGCGGCCATCAGCCCCTTCAATGCCTTCCTTCTCCTGCAGGGCCTCGAGACCCTGCCCCTGCGCATGGAGCGCCACAGCGACAATGGCATGAAGGTCGCCCGCTTCCTCGAATCCCATCCGAAGGTCTCCTGGACGCTCTATCCGGGCCTCGAATCCCATCCCAATCACATCGTCGCTAAAAAAATCCACCACCGCGGCAAGTTCGGCGCGATCATTGGCTTTGGCATCAGGAGTGGTTACGATGGCGCGCTCAAATTCATCAACAAGCTGAAATTGTTCTCATTGCTCGCGAATATTGGCGACGCCAAATCGCTGGTGATCCATCCGGCCAGCACCACGCACCAGCAGCTCACTCCGGAGGAACAATTCGCCGCGGGCGTGACGCCCGATTTCATCCGCCTCTCGATCGGTCTCGAGGATGCCGACGACATCCTCGCCGACCTGGATCAGGCCTTGCAGGCCAGTTGACGCCATGACGCCGGAGTCTCCCCCCTCGCAAAGGCCGCCTGGGGATGCCGAGGGCAGCGTGGGTCTTGTGGAGACGCAGTACTTCGATTTCGACGCGTTGGATCTCGAGTCGGGCGCGCGCCTCGCGCCCGTGAAGCTGGCCTACGAGACCTATGGCGAGCTGAATGGCGACCGCAGCAACGCGATCCTGTGCTGCCACGCCCTGTCCGGGGACGCGCACGCTGCGGGCCATCACACAGGCGCGAAATCCCCAGGCTGGTGGGATGACTTCATAGGACCCGGCAAGGCCTTTGACACGCGAAGGTATTTTGTCATTTGTTCGAATGTCATTTCCGGTTGCGCGGGGAGTACGGGTCCGGGGAGCCCTCATCCAACAACCGGAGTCCCCTACGCCCTGGATTTTCCATTTGTCACGATTGGCGACATGGTCAATGCCCAACTCCGCCTTGTCGAGGGATTGGGCATCGAGCGTCTCTTCTGCGTGGCGGGGGGTAGCATGGGCGGGATGCAGGCGTTGCAATGGTCCGTGGCGTATCCGGAGCGCGTACAGAGCGTGGTGGCCATCGCAACCACGTCCCGCCATTCCCCGCAGCAGATCGCCTTCAACGAGGTGGGACGACAGGCCATCATGGCCGACGAGACTTGGAACAATGGCCGCTACTATGGCGGCGAAGCGCCCGCGGCCGGTCTGGCCGTCGCCCGCATGGTCGGCCACATCACCTACCTGAGCGAGGAATCCCTGCATATCAAATTTGCAAGACGCCTCCAGGATAAGGACAGCTTCGATTTTCATCTCGGCACGGAATTCCAGGTCGAGAGTTACTTGCACCATCAGGGAGACAAATTCGTGGATCGCTTCGACGCTAATTCGTACCTCTACATCACCCGCGCCCTGGATTATTTTGACCTGGCTGCGGGTCATGGATCCCTGCAGGCCGCCTTTGAGCGGGCCCGGGCGCGCTATCTCTTCATCGCATTCAGCTCGGACTGGCTTTATCCGAGCTGGCAATTGCAGGAGGTAACCCGCGCCGCGCGCATGGCCGCGCGTGAGGCCTCGTATTTTCAGATCACGACCCCGCACGGGCACGACGCCTTCCTGCTCGAGAGCGCGCTGCAGGCGCGCGCTGTGCGGCAATTTCTCGCGTCCGAGGAGGCCCGCAAGCCATGACTGCCGACTCCCATAGGGAGGACCGCAGGGAGGAATCCTCTGCGCGCCGCGCGGACCACGATGAAATCGTGCGCCTTGTTCCGCAGGGCGCCAGCGTCCTGGACCTGGGCTGCGCCGACGGAGCGCTGCTCCTCCGGCTCATTCGCGAGCGCGGCGTGCGTGGGGATGGGGTCGAGATTGACCTCGAGGAGGCCCTCGAATGCATCGGAAAGGGCCTGAATGTGTACCAGGGGTGCATCGAGGACGGCCTCAAGCTCTACGAGGACCAGAGCCTCGATTGGGTCATCCTGAGCGAGACCCTCCAGGTCCTCACCCAACCCCGAATCGTCCTCCGCGAGATGCTCCGCGTGGGCCGCCGCGCCATCGTCAGCTTCCCCAACTTTGCGCACTGGCGCCTGCGCGCCCAATTGTTTTTCCGGGGCGTCATGCCCATGAGCCGACTCCTGCCGCTCGCATGGTACGACACACCGAATATCCACCTCTGCACGATCACCGACTTTCGCAATCTCTGCCGCGAGGAGGGCATGGAAATCGAAGAGGCTCGGTTCCCCGGATCCTGGCTGGGATCTCTCGGCGCAAACCTTCTTGCAGGAACGGGTATTTTTGTTGTGCGCGCCGCGCATCGGACCTGAAATTCTCCGCGGAAATCTCCCGTGGACGTGATTTTTGAAAATAAAGAATTGACGGGAGGCGGCTGGAATCACAAGTGAATGGACTTCCAATGACGAAAACAGATATTGATGGCCTTCTCGATCGCGTGAAGGCCCGCGACCCGCACCAGTTGGAATTTCATCAGGCCGTGGAGGAGGTCCTTCACAGCCTCGCCGGATTTATCGGGAAGAATCCGCAGTATGCGGAGGCCGGCCTGCTTGAGCGCATGGTCGAGCCCGAGCGGGTCATTCAATTTCGCGTGGCCTGGGTGGACGACGCCGGGGACGTGCGTGTGAACCGCGGCTACCGGGTCCAAATGAACAGCGCCATCGGCCCTTACAAGGGCGGACTCCGTTTCCACCCGTCGGTGACGCTCGGCCTGCTCAAATTCCTCGCCTTCGAGCAGACCTTCAAAAATTCCCTCACCACCCTTCCCATGGGCGGAGGCAAGGGCGGCTCGGATTTTGACCCCAAGGGCAAAAGCGACGCGGAGGTCATGCGGTTCTGTCAGGCTTTCATTGCGGAATTGTTCCGTCATATCGGCTCCGACACGGATGTCCCTGCGGGTGATATTGGCGTGGGAGCCCGGGAGATCGGCTACATGAGTGGCTACTACAAGAAATTGTCGAATGAGGTGGACAGTACCTTCACCGGCAAGGGCTTGAGCTACGGAGGCAGCCTCATCCGCCCGGAAGCCACGGGCTACGGCTGCGTGTATTTCGTGCAGGAAATGCTGAACATGCGCGATGAGCGGATTGACGGCAAACGCGTGGCCATTTCGGGATCGGGCAATGTGGCGCAATACGCCGCCGACAAATGCCTCGAATTGGATGCCAAGGTGATATCCTTCTCCGATTCCGGGGGCACGGTCCACATTCCGGAGGGGCTCACCCGTGAGCAGCTTGCCGAGATCATGGAACTCAAAAATGTCCGGCGGGGACGCATCAGCGAATTTGCCTCGAAATTCAAGCTGCCCTATGCGCAGGGGCAACGCCCATGGCATTTGTCCTGTGACATTGCGCTCCCATGCGCGACGGAAAATGAAGTGGACGGGGAGGACGCGCGGGCCCTGGTCTCCAATGGCTGCCGCTGTGTGGCCGAGGGCGCCAACATGCCCTCGACCCCGGAAGCCATCGAGATCTTCCATGAGGCCCGCATTCTCTACGGGCCTGGCAAGGCCGCCAATGCGGGCGGCGTGGCCACAAGCGGTCTCGAGATGAGCCAGAGCGCCATGCGCCTCTACTGGCCAGCGGCCGAGGTGGACAATCGCCTGCATGCCATCATGCAATCCATCCACCACGCCTGCGTGGACTACGGACGCGAGTCGGATGATTTCGTCAACTACGTCAATGGCGCGAACATTGCCGGCTTTGTCAAGGTGGCCGACGCCATGCTCGCGCAGGGCATCATTTGACGGGTCAGGCTGCTACCGGGGGCGACCAGATGGGCGAGGGCGGGCCGCGGCAGGACGCGCCGCCGCGCAAGGGCTATTGGCGATTGGTGGGCGGGGGTGAGCCTTTCCGGCTCATGTTCCCGATGGCTGTCGCCGCCGGAATGGTCGGCGCTTCCCTGTGGCCCCTGTTTGTTTTTGGGGTCATTCCCGTCTATCCGGGAATTGCCCATGCGCGGATCATGGTCGAGGGCTTTCTGGGAAGTTTTGTCATCGGCTTCTTGGGAACAGCCCTGCCCCGCCTGATCGAAGCGCCTGAACTCACCCTCGCCGAGGCGCTCGCCTTTGCGGCGGCCATGGTCGCCCTCGTTGCCTTCCACGCGGGTGGATGGACCCTGTGGGGGGATGCCACCTTTTTCTGTCTGATCCTCTGCCTGATGCTGGCAATGTTCGCGCGATCCCTGCTCCGGAAGGACCTTCCTCCACCGGGATTCGTCCTCGTGATTTTCGGACTCCTGTGCGCGTTGACCGGCTCGGGGATCCTCGCCGCAACTCAGGTGACTTTGCGCCTTTCCGGATGGCTCCCGCAACTGGGTCGCCTTTTCCTGAATCAGGGTTTCATCCTACTCCCGGTCATGGGGGTGGGCGCTTTTCTGCTCCCGCGATTTTTCGGGCTCCCCAGCCGCCACGATTTTGATTCGACACCGGGCGTCCCTCCCGGATGGATGCGGACGGCCGTTTTTTCCGCGATTTGTGGCTTGGGGATTCTCGCCAGTTTTGTCCTTGAGGCGGTGGGGCTGGTCTCCGCGGGCTGTGGATTGCGCGCGGCCGTGCTGGCCATTTATTTTTTCATTGAGGTTCCCATGCATCGGGCTGGATGGGGCGGAGGAGGCTCCCTGGCGCTGGCTCTGCGGTTTGCCCTGCTGTGCCTGCCCCCGGGTTACCTCCTGCTCGCTCTCATGCCCTCCCATGCGTTTTCTTTTCTGCATGTCGTCTTCATCGGCGGCTTCAGCATTCTCACCCTCACCGTCGCGGGGCGGGTCGTACTCGGCCATTGCGGGCAGAGTGAAAAATTTGAGCGAACCCTCTGGTCCGTTCTGGCAATGACCGGCCTGGTCGCGCTCGCCATGCTCACGCGGGTTTCCGCTGACTGGATGCCCGCGCTGGCCCTCAAACACTACGCGTATGCCGCCATCACTTGGGTCCTTGGCCTCCTCATCTGGGCCCTTGGTATTCTGCCCGGCGTCCGTAGGGACGGCAGCGAGTAAGTCACCTCTTCAGAAACCCCCTGGGGGAATTCATCCCGGAAAGAATACAGCCCGTCGCAACGAGTGCTACGACGGGCTGTTGTTCCCCCCAGAACGCTGCCAATTTAACATGCCCCTGGGACGACGCAAGAACTTTTTTGAAAAATTTTAAAAATTTTTTTGCCCCTGTTTTTTTGGGGTTTTTTAGGAGATTTTTCGGGGCGCTCCGGCCTGGAGGCCCTCGATGTCGGCGTCCACCATGATGCGCACGAGATCCTTGAATCGGACCTTGGGTTCCCAGCCGAGCTGTCTTTTTGCCTTCGAGGGGTCGCCGACGAGGAGGTCCACCTCGGCGGGGCGCTCGTAGCGGGCGTCGTGCTTGACGTATTCCTTCCAGTCGAGCCCGGCGTGGGCAAAGGCCTCCTCGACGAATTCCCGGACGCTGTGGGTTTCGCCTGTGGCCACGACATAGTCGTCGGGTTGGTCCTGCTGGAGCATGAGCCACATGGCCTCGACATACTCTGGCGCATACCCCCAATCCCGCTTGGCGTCCAGGTTCCCGAGGAAGAGCTCGTCTTGCAGGCCCAGCTTGATTGCCGCCACGGCCCGCGAAATTTTTCGTGTCACGAATGTCTCTCCGCGGCGCGGGCTCTCGTGATTGAAGAGGATCCCATTGGTCGCGTGGATGCCGTAGCTCTCGCGATAATTCACCGTGGCCCAAAACGCAAAGACCTTGGCGACGCCATAGGGGCTGCGCGGCCAGAAGGGCGTTGTCTCCCTCTGGGGAACATCCTGGACTTTGCCGAACATTTCGCTGCTCGAGGCCTGGTAAAAGCGCGCCTTCACGCCCGCCTCGCGCAGGGCCTCGAGAATGCGGATCGTCCCAACCGCAGTGACATCCGCCGTGTACTCGGGGATGTCAAAGGACACGCGCACGTGGCTCTGCGCGCCGAGGTGATAAATTTCATCGGGCTTCAGCTCATAGATGAGTTTGACGAGATTGACCGAGTCCGCGAGGTCGCCGTAGTGGAGGAAGAGATTGACGCCGTGAACGTGCGGATCCTCGTAGAGGTGGTCAATCCGCGCGGTGTTGAATGTGCTGGCACGGCGGATGATCCCATGCACCTGATAGCCCTTTTCGAGGAGCAGGTCCGCAAGATAGGAACCGTCCTGACCTGTAATGCCGGTAATGAGCGCCTTTTTCATTGTTCTGGTAAAGCAGATTTCTGGAAGGCAATCAATTGCGCAATGCCCGCGCGCCCGAGATCGAGCATCCGCCCAAGGGAATCCCCGGAAAAGACCGCCTCCTCGCCCGAGGCCTGAATCTCCACGAAATCCCCGGCCTCGGTCATGACCAGATTGACGTCCACCTCGGCGTCCTTGTCCTCGTGATAGTCCAAATCGAGAACGGGCTCGCCGCTGACGATGCCGACGCTGACAGCCGCGATGCGGCGCACAACGGGCCAGAGCGTGATTTTTCCCTCGCGGGCGAGGTGGTCGCAGGCCAATTCAACGGCCACGCAGGCACCGGTGATGGCTGCGGTGCGCGTGCCACCGTCAGCCTGGAGCACGTCGCAATCCACCCAGAGGGTCCGCGCGCCGAGGCGATCGAGGTCAATCGCCGCGCGCAGGGAGCGTCCGATGAGACGCTGAATTTCCGTGCCGCGCCCATCCTGTTTTCCGCGCGAGATGTCGCGGGCCTTCCGGGTGAGTGTCGAGTAGGGCAGCATGGCATATTCGGCGGTCACCCAGCCGCCTTTGACCCCCTGTTCCTTCATCCAGCGGGGGACGCCCTCCTCGATGGTCGCCGCGCAAATGACCCGCGTATTCCCGAAGGCGACAAGCGCCGATCCGGTCGCGTGCGGCGCAATGCCGGGCGTGATCGAAATTTCCCTGAGTTGGTCGGGCCGACGCCCGTCATGTCGTGTCATGGGAGTCACCCTATGCCGCCTCCTGACCCTGCCGCAAGCCCCTTATCCCGACGCGTTGGATGACATGTTCCAGCAATCCGAGTTTGGTTCAATCCACAAAAAGCACGATGGCCAGTGAAAGGACGCTGATGAACATCCAGAGGATCATGCCGACGGCCAAGGTGCGCCAGCCCACGGATTTTACGGCGCGCAGCGAGAGGGATGTCCCGATGAGGAAAAGCGTGAGAATCATGCCCCGCCGAGCGATCTCAAGCAGGCTCGGCGTCCAAAGCTGGACGGTCGGCACATAACTGCGCAGGAGCGAGGCGAGCAGAAAAAATCCGATGAACCACGGCACCGTCATCCTGGCCCTTGGGGCGGAATCGGAATGTTGAGGACGCGCAGCCGCAAAGGCAATGACGAGGGTCAGCGGGGCAATCCAGAGCGTCCGCGATAATTTGACGGCCGTGGCTGTTGCCAGCGCTTCCGGGCCATAGCTAATCCCCGCCCCCACGACGGACGAGATGTCGTGAATCGCCACACCCGCCCAAAGCCCAAATTGCGTCTGACTCAACCCCAGCAAATGACCGAGAAACGGGAAAATGGTCAGAGCTGCGGCGTTCAGGATAAAAACCGTGCCCATCGAGACCGCGATTTCCGCCCCGGTCGCGCCGATGACCGAGCTGACGGCGGCAATGGCCGAGCCGCCGCAAATGGCCGTGCCGGATGAGATGAGCGTTGCCGTTCGGCTGTCCAGGGACATGCGCCTTCCGAGCCACCATCCCGCGCCGAGCGTTGCCGCAATGGTGATGACGGCAAAAAACGATCCCTGCCATCCGAATCGGAGGACAACCGGCAAATCCATTCCGAAGCCAAGCAGCACCACGCAGGTTTGCAGCAGCCGCTTGGTCAACGTCTGGTTTTTGCGCGGAAACGGATGGGTGACGACAAGCGCGAACACAATACCGGAGACGAGCGCAACAGCCGGAGACGCCCACCACACCAAAACCACTGCCAAAACAGTCAGGGCGGCAAGCCGTAGCGGCAATCGGTTGTGCTCGGAATTTTGCATCAGGCAAACGGCCAAACATAATGCCCGGGGGGGCGCATGACGGGAAAGCGGAAAGAAACAAAATGCGTGGGCAAATTCTCCAGAGAAATGTTGTCTGGTCCCAAAACATCATGCCGAAGGTGTGGACCGGGAGTCGCTGGCTCCGCTCTCTCCAAGCGCCATACGAGGGGATCGCTTCGTGCGCACCGACAAGAACACTTTCGCGCTCCTCCACAAGGATAACTCGAAGGGAATCAACTCATGAGCGTTCCAAACTCTCAGACGACTTCGGTGTTGGGTGCATTTTTGGATATGTTAGCGGTATGGCGGCCGGCTTTTCGCCAGCAGCGCACATTTCTGCGCGCCATACGTTTGGCTTTGGCCCATGTGTGTCACACCCGGACAGCGCATGATCAGTCGCTTGCTTGCCTGTGGACGCGAACAACACGACTGGTCGGCGGATTACAAGTCGCAGGTGACCTGACTCATGTGCGCAAAACCGGCAAGAAGGTTACCGGGGTCCATTGCATGCGCGATCCGATGTCCCCACCCTTTCACGTCAACCTCATTTTCGAGCGCGCCAAAGGCGCATTTCATTTTAGCCGCCTGGGGCAACGCCCCAGGAATTTTGTAAAAACGGAGGAATCAGGGCTGAAAGCCCGATTCATTATGCCCCAATCGCTCGACAATTAGAGTCGGTGTTTGGGACGTTTTTGAGTTAACCCGTCGCGCATGAATATTCCCGTGTCATGGATCAAATGGGCATTGATCGTCATCCCCTGCGCATTGGCGATTCATTTATTTTTGCTGTGGCAGCCGGAGCGTCAGATTGAATTGCGCACGGCGAATTTGCTCAAACGCGCGTCATCGCGTGACTGGCCCGCCGTGCGAATGATGATGGGTGAAGATTACAGGGATGGATGGGGCCATGACCGCGAGGGTGCGATTGCGGACGCCATGGAGGTGTTCAGCCAGTTTTTTGTGCTGCATATCGTGGCGACGGCTCCCATGAGGGTCGAAGTACGTCCGGAAGCGGTTTCGGCAGTGGGGCCGGTGGGAGTTTTCGGATCAGGAACAGCCATTGCGACCGTGGTGATGGACAAAGCACGCGAAGTCAACGAGGACTATGTCTTCCGCTGGCGCAAGAGCGGCATATGGCCCTGGCAGTGGGCGCTGGTTGAGGTGGATAATAAAAATCTTCCGGGGCGGGCCGATTTCTGAAAGGGATCCGCAGCGGCAGAGTCTGCCCCGAAAAACAAAACTTCGGATTTCGGCGCACCAGCACGGCGCCCCATCCGCCATTTTGTGTTTTTTGCCGATGGGTTTTGTCGGCGTGTGATTATCTGGGCTGTAGAATGGTGATTTTACCGAATGGCGTCGACACGGTGTCCTGCGCTTAAAAAAGGCGTGACGGATAGATTTGCACGGAAATCACGCTGTTGGAGCGGATCATCACCGAGTCCGATGGACTTTACATGCCCGCCGACCTGCTCTGGACATGGCAGGAACGGACTAAAAAGGCGAAAGAGGGTGAACGCCTGCCCGCCCTTGATGAAGAGCTTTCCGGAAGGCTCCATAGCTGCATTTTGGCGCGTATGAAGCAGTGGGCCGAGTCCGGCCAACTGGCGAGGCATTGTTTGCGGGGAAGCCTCATCAGTTTGTGGATTCGGTGGGAACGCAAAGCCTGCCGCGCTTGGATTTCGGCGCAGCTACTTGATCCCGAGCACGCAAGAGCGCTCGTTGCTTCGCAATTGTGCGAGTCTTCCAGCCAAGCACTCGGCAGCGTTTACCGACGCAAAAGGGAATACTTCGATTTCGATTGGATGGACGAACTCTCCCCGTGGGACGAGTGGAAGGCGGCCATTCAGCGGATCATCGAACGTGATCCAGAAGCCGAATTCTCGAAGCGGATCAAATCCGCCTTGGAACAGGCCGAGAAAAGAAAAGCAAAGGGCCTGAAATCAACAGATTGGGCTATTGACGATGAGTGATTCGCCGCAATCCAGTCTCGTCCTCTACCAGACCGAGGACGGCCAGACCCGCATCGAGTGCCGGTTCGAGGAGGGCACGATTTGGCTGCCGCAGCTGCTGATTGCGGAGCTTTATCAAGTGACGGTCCCCACTGTAAACGAGCGCCTCAAAGGGATTTACGAAGATCGCGAACTCGATACGGGGGCAACTATTCGGAAATTCCGAATAGTTCAAACCGAGGGCAACCGTCAGGTCGGACGCCTCGTGGAGCACTACGGCCTTGAGGCGATTTTCAGCACGCCCGAGAATCGTGTGTTCAAGAATTTTCGTGGCGAACCAATCGAAGGGCAGGATTTCTCGACGATGGACAAGGAGTTCGCTGCGGGCGTTTTTCCTCTCTTCGACCTGGCGATCGTCGTTCAACAAGCACCACAGCTACTCCCCGGAAACGAGCCAACTGTGGGACGCCTTCGAGGAGCAAATTCTGGAGCGGTTCATGCAATACCAGATTCCCCAGATCGTGCTCCTCAAGCAGACTCCAAAGGTTGCAGTCTGCCAAGTGTTCGAGAAGGTCAATACGGGTGGCGTTTCGCTCACGGTGTTCGAGCTTCTGACCGCCACGTTTGCCGTGGACAATTTCAATCTCCGCGACGATTGGGCAGAGCGGGATGGTCGGCTGAAAAAGCATCGGGCTTTGACCTCGCTGGAGAACACGGATTCGCTTGATCGAGGCAGCCACGGGACGCCCCGTAGCGCGAGGTGGAGATCAATCCGTCAACCCGATGGAGGAATCGTCACCTGAGGAAGAAACGGAGGAATAGCCATGCCACGTTCAGAAAAGAAAAAGGGATTTTTGGGGGGCTATGACAGGAAGGTTAATATGCCCTGACAGTTACAATTTAAACCGAATGTTGTCTTCGCGTGCTTTCCCGGACAACCAACTCGGCATTCACATAGAAGCACGCATCGCCATCCCGGAGCGCAGATATTGCGCTGACTGCGGATCAAACCAATGAACTGCGCAAAGCCTTGGGCTACTTCCAGACAAATGCCGACCTGATGCGCTACGCGCAGTTTCGACTCGCTGGATACTTTGTCGGTTCCGGTGTCGTCGAGGCCGTGCCGCACTGTCGTCGGAGAGCGCCTCAAACGTTCCGGCATGTTCTGGAGCCTGCGAGGTGCCAACGCCATTATCGCCTCCCGATGCTGTCAACTCTCTGGGCGTTTTGAGGACTTCTGGGAAGACGCCGCCTGAAACCCTCTTTTTTGTCATGCATCACAGCAGCCGGAACTTCCCGATGATTTTCTGACTCATGATCAATATGCAAAGGATCCCCAGGTTTTGTTGGATTATCGCCGCAAGGTGGCCGAGGCCATTGAGCGGCTGCAGGCAAAGAAGTAAGGGACTTTTTGTAAACTCTCTGGTGTACTCGAAACGCAAACGCATCGCTTTCGTCGGCTTGGGCACGCACGGCGCGAATGCCGTCCTGCCGGGCATTTTGAAGAGCAAGGAATGGGAACTCGTCGCGGTGGCGGACAACAATCCGGAGCATCTTCAAAAACTGCCGCATTTGCGGGGGTATCACTCGGTGGAGACTCTGTTGCAGGAGGAGGAAGTGGACGCGGTCTATGTGGCCACGCTGCCCAACAGCCACTGCGCCCTTGCGCTTGCGGTCCTCAAGTCTGGCGCGCATGTGGTTTGCGAAAAACCGATGGCCGCGAATGCCGAGGAAAGCCGCATCATGCTGGATGCCGCGCGTGAGGCCGGGCGGGAATTGATCGTCATGTTTGAGAATCGTTTCCAGCCATACAACCGGCGTGTGCGCCAGTGGATTCGCGGGGGCGCGATTGGGAGGGTGGAGGCCATCCATTTCCAGAGCTTCGGCAAGCACCCCCCGGCATCGCCGCGCCGCGCGCGCCTGCTCAATGCGGCGGGGTGTCTGGATTGCGGCATTCACACACTGGATATTGCCCGTTACTGGAACGAAGGGGCGCGGTGGGAAATCGTCCATGCGTTGGGAGCATGGTTCGACGAGGCCGTGGAGCGTCCGCCCCATGTCGGCATCCTTGCCCGACTCGACAACGGGGTGATGGTGACGTTCGAGGACAGTTTCAGCTATGGCCACCGGGTGGAAAGCGAGCCCAACACATTCGGGAAGAGCGCGCTGGCCATTGTCGGAACGCGCGGCGTCATCACCGATGCAACGGAAGGTGAGGAGCGCGTCTATCGGCTCATCACAGACAAGCGGCGCGAGAGCGCGCCTGTCGAAATCACCCACCATCAGGACGAAATCCCCAAGGTGCTGGACGCCTTTGCCAGACTGCTCCGTGGCGAAGCCGACGAGGAGACCTCGGCCTCGCTGGCAAGAGGGGAAGACGGCCACGAAGCCCAGCGCATCGTGGATGAAGTCAACAACCAGGCCATTGCAACACGGTCACGCTTCGTGACATTGGAGGCTTACTGAGGGGCAGAGCAGTGCAATGGCGCGTGACGGGCAAGGCGTCAGTACCGTCAGCCCAAGGGAGCGTGGGCATCCTGCCTGTATTCGACTCCCTTCGCGGACGGGACGCCTGCTCCCCTGTCTTGGCGGAAAGTGAATATCCGGTTCTGCTTGTCGCGGAGAGGGGTTCGGGTCATGGATGGACGCTTTGAGCAGGACCTACACATTGCGCGAAGGGGGAGCGCCCTCAGGCGGGATTGATTTCCGCGCGGAACTCAATCCTGAGCAGTATGCTGCGGTGGTGTCGCCGGGAGGGGCGGCGCTCGTGATTGCCGGGGCGGGCAGCGGCAAGACCCGGACGCTCACCTATCGGGTCGCCTGGCTGCTCGGACAGGGGGTCCGACCATGGGAAATCCTCCTGCTGACCTTCACAAACAAGGCCGCCCGGGAAATGATTGCCCGGGTTTCGGCGCTGATTCCCAGCACCGCAGAGGGCGTTTGGGGAGGGACGTTCCACTCGATTGGAAACAGGATCCTGCGCCGCCACGCGCAGGTCCTC
>WBZO01004860.1_pt1 | contig 14161 bp, 9 predicted proteins | sample 5204261 | NCBI WGS metagenome assembly WBZO01 (sample SAMN12412400, study PRJNA552823) | activated sludge metagenome | isolation source: activated sludge from anammox sidestream of wastewater treatment plant... | place: USA: North Carolina | collected 2017-09
CAGCACGCCATCATCCATGTCGACGATACGCCGTTGCTCCCCGGCGGGCGTCTGGGCCACGCCCGGCGTGGACGCCAGGCCCTCCACGCCGCCCACCGAGGCGAGGCTGTCGGTGAGCACCAGCAGCACATCGGGCGCCGCGTTGATGAGTGCCTCGCTGGTGATGGGCTTGAAGCCGGAGATGCCGAGCTGGGTGCCCGCATCATGCGCGCCGATGGCGCCGATCATGGCATCGGGGCCTGCCCCGGCACCGGTGATGAGCGCGATGCCGGCCGGCCCCCGGAGGTACAGGAACGCGATCGTGGGCGGGTCCGACGGCGGTCGCACCGCGGCGATCGCCGCATCGATCTCCGCCTGGGTGCGTGCGACCAGGCGCTCGCCCGCCTCCGGCACGCCCAGGGCGGCCGCGATGCCACGGATGTGGGCAGGCACGCCCCCGATGGTCTGGAGCTCGTCGAGCATGACCACCGGCACGCCCGCTGCACGCAGCTGCTCGAAGACCTCGCGCGGTCCGATGCTCGCGTCGGCGAGGACCACCGACGGGTCCAGCTCCAGGATGGCCTCCGCGGAGAGGTCGTGGCCGTTGACCGTGACGAGGGGCAGGCCCATGGCATCGGGGAAGGTGGTCGACGTGTCGCGGCCGATCACCCGGTCGCCCAGCCCCAGGCTGAACACGATCTCGGCGATGGACCCATACAGGTTGACCGGCAGGACCCGATCGATGGACGTGATGGTGACCTCCACGCCATCGGCGGAGGTGACGGTGACCGGCAGCGCCGGCACCGGAGGTGGCTCCAGCGGCTCCACGATGTCGGCGATCCGGGCGGTCGCCGGGCCGCACCCGGGCCGCGCGGGTGATGCGCCAGCGGGGAATGGAGACCCCTTGCCGGCGGTACTGGCGGCCGGCGATGTCCCTGGGGCGAACGCGACCGGGACGAACACGTCCGCGGAGCGATCCTCGGCGCGTGTGTGATCGGCGCGCGTGACGACCGCGCAGGCGATGACCCGGCAGTCGAGCCCTTCCGCGATGGCTGCCTTGACGGTGATCGTCACCTCGAACGAGCCGTGCGGTCCGAACGGCGTGGGGAGACCCGAGGCGTAGGCGGGCGGGTGCGAGGAGACCCACACCGTGCCCCCGCCCGTCCCCGTGAGATCCACGCCTCCGCCGCATGGCGTTGGCTTCTGGCCTGGCGGGGGCAGGACGCACAGCGAGACGTAGACCCCCTTGGCCTCCTCGTAGCCCGAGCCGGTGACCGTGACCTCGTCCCCCGCAGGGTCCAGGCCCGTCGTGCGCGAGACCGTGAGCGTCTGACCGGCCACCCCCTGTGCGCTCGTCTGGGCAGAGGCCGGACCCGGGGCGAGCGGTCCGAGCGTGACCGCCGCGATCAGGAGCGCCGCCACGAGCACGACCCCGAGGAGGGCGCGTGCCACGGCACCGGTCCGCATCGGGGACACCGTCACTGGGAGGCGCTCAGGCGCCGGTGCTCGCGGAGACCGTCCGATCGAGCTCCTCGAACATGGCGCGCGTCAGCTGGAAGCCGGCGCGCGCCTCGTCCACGATGCGGTCCTGCTCGTCCCTCGACCACGGTGCCGCGTCGAGCAGTCGTCGATAGTCGTCCTTGAACTCCCGGGGGCTGGCGACGGCATCGAACCGATAGAACCGGACGCCCTCATCCTCGAGGTGGTACAGCTTGCGGGCCCTGGCACCGAGCGCCCGGCCACCCGACAGGTCCCCCAGGTACCGGATGTAATGATGGGCGACCACTCCCGATGGCCACGTCCGGGCGAGCTCGCGGATGCGCGTGGCGTGGGCCTGCGCGGCCTCGCCGGCCTCGATCCGCTCGCGCCAGTCGTCACCCATGAGCGCGCGCAGGTCGGCCTCGAGCGCCGGGACCCGGTCCAGCCGAGGGTCAAGGAAGGGCCCCACCACCGGATCTGCTCGGAGGGCCCGCGCCGAGTCCTCGAGCGCCTGGTACACGAAGCACAGCTGACCCTGGAGCGCAGCGTAGCCGCTGACGGGGACCCGCCCTGCCAGGTACGCGGTGATGAACGGGGAGCGCTCCGCTCGCTGGTGGTCCTCGAGCGTCTCGTCACGCAGTCGCGTGGAGAAGGGCACGTTGGTCTCGACGAGCGTCGTCGCGGGCGCCGTCATGGGCACGTCGTTCCTCGGGTCTGTGTGGTGCGGATGAGGTCAGGACTGGACGTGGAGCATACACCGAGGGCCCTGCGACGGGCTCAAGGACGCCTGATTGACTCGGACAGGGTAGCCTTGGCTGATGACGCCACACGGGCGCGGCGCGCCCACCCAGACACCCACCCGACGCGTCGGGCCCCAGCCAGCCCACCTGCCCCCTCGGTCCGCTCGCGCATCTTGGCTGGTCGCCGCCCTGGTGGTCGCCGCGGCGCTCGTCAGTGGGGGCGGCGCGCTCGCACAGGGAGCGTCGATCGTGGTCGAGCCGGCAGGCCCGCTCCCCGCGAGCGGCGGGACGCTGACCGTGACGGGCACGGGGTTCACGCCGGCGGGGAACGGGGTGTATGTCGTGTTCGGGCCCATCACCCCCGCCCCTGGGTACTACATGGACCCGAGCCTGTACGGCGCGTTCAAGTGGGTGCACGCGGGTGCCGCCGATACCCCGGCAACGGCCCCGCTCGCCGCCGACGGCAGCTTCTCCACCACCCTGGCCGTGCAGGCCGCGCTCACCACGCCCGCGGGACCGGTCGACTGTGGCGCGGTCGCGTGTGGCGTCATCACGTTCGCGGCGCACGGGTCGCCTGACCGGAGCCAGGACACCTGCGTGGCGGTCTCGTTCGTCACCGATGGCATCGGCAGCCCTGTGCCGGCCCCATCGGCGCAGGTCCCGTCCTCGCCGGACACGGGTGGCCGGCCGACGGCCTCCTCGGGGCCCACGACCGCCGATGCCTGCGCGCCCATCGGCCAAGCCGTCCCCTGAGGCCTCACGCGTCGGACCGATCCGCTCCCCGGAGGCACGGGCCAGGAGGCACGGAAACGAGAAGACCCCGCCGAAGCGGGGCCTTCTGCACTGTCCCGGCTAACCGGACCGAGGTCCGGTCGTCTGCCACGCCACAAGGGCATCTATCACGCCGGCTGCACCGGCTACCCTTACCCAACCTACCCATGACCTTGTGCCTGGGGCAGTCATGCTGACCAGCAGCACTAGATGGGAATACTACCCGAGGGCATGCTCTGACTCAACCCCCCGAGCATGCGACGCGGTTAACTTTCCGTAACACTCCCGCGGCCCGATACCGGTTACGCGGAGAGCCGGAGCCATCGATCAGACCGGGCGCGCGGACGGCGCACCGACCGCGCCCAGCGTGACCGCACCGGTGAACAGGGCCTCGCCCACGATGACCGCGTCGACTCCCGCTTCGGCGAGGCGGGTGACAGCAGTCATGTCGGCCACGCCCCCAGCGACGACCAGCTCCACGTCCATGGTGCGAAGGCGTCTGAGCGTGCCCAGGTCGGGTGCCGCGCCGCCATGCGACAGGACGAGCCGGCGGACGCCCGCGCCCGCGAGCTCCGCGACGACCTGGTCGAGCGTCGTTGGCGGCAGGTACCTCCGCCAGGGATAGTCGCGCAGCCGATCGGGTCGCGCGTCAAGGCCGACCGCGAGCCAATCCCCAGCGATCGCGAGGCATGCGGCGAGACGGCCCGCGTCCTCGATGACGGCCCACGCGGGCACCACGACACGGGTTGCCCCGGCAGCGAAGCACAGCTCGATCTGCTCGGGCCCGTCCACGCCGCCCGCCACTTGGAGGGGCACCGCCACCGCTCGCGAGACATCGGCGATTGCCCCCAACGCCTCTGGCTGCCCGGCGCGAGCCCCGTCGAGGTCCACGAGATGGATGAGACCCGCGCCGGCCTCCACGAGGGCACGTGCGATGCGGTCAGGCCGGTCCGTGGGCGTCCCCGCGCCGGCGCCGGCCCCGGGCCACCAGACGAGGCGTGACCGGCCCCCCGTCAGGTCGATGCTGGGGACGACCAGCATCAGTGCCCGCTGCGCGGTCGGAAGGGACCGCCACCCTCGCCCGCGAGGAAGCGGCGATGGAAGCTGAGCGGGATGCTCCCCGTCCACAGGAGCGCATCGTGGAACCCGCGCAGGGAGAACCGATCGCCCAGGCGTCGCCGCTCGTCATCACGCAGCCGCAGGATGAGGACCTTGCCCAGGAGATAGGACAGCTGGTACGTGGGCGTGAACGTGTATCGCTGGACCTCGGCCTCCGCGTTCGGGCGCTCGAAGCCGGTGTGCTCGATGAGGAAGTCGGTCGCCTCCTGCGTCCCGATCTCGCCGCGATGGAGTCGGATGTCGAGGATGATCCGGCATGCCCGCCAGATCGCGTCGGTGGCAAGGGCCATCCGATGGGTGGGCGTGGCGTCGAACCCGTGCTCGCGCATCATCTGCTCGCTGTACATCCCCCACCCCTCGACGAACTCCGGGGCGTCGATGAGCAGGCGCGTCAGGGTGGGTCGCTCCAGGGCCGCGGACAACTGGAGGTGGTGCCCCGGGTACGCCTCATGGATGCTGGTGTTGGAGATGGACGCCCGGTTGTGCTCGCGCATCGCGTCGGGGTCGCCGTCGACCGACGGTGTCACGATGTAGATGCCACGGCGGGGCCGATCGAACGCGGCAGGCGCGAAATAGGCCGCGAACGGGGTCATCCGTCGCAGGTACTCGGGTGTCGCGATGACGTCCAGCGGGGAGTCTTCCGGGATCGTCGCCAGACCGCGCTCCACGATGAAGTCCCTCGCGCGCGCCATCACATCCTGGTATCCGGCGAGGGCATCCTCGAACGTCGCAGGATGGTCGGCCTTGACCCGGTCGAGGACCGTCAGCTCGTCCGCCGACGGGTCGATCTCCGCCGCCGCGGCCCGACGGGCCGCGTGGTTCGACTCCAACTGCTGCCAGCCGATGTCCAGGATCTGGTCCGTGGTCAGGCCGTCGAAGGCACGCAAGCCCACCAGCACGTCGAGTTGCTCGCGGCCGAGGGCGAAGCCATCGCTGGCGCGTGGCTGCTGGTGGCGGACGAACGCCGCATAGTCCTCCAGCGCGACCTTGGCACCCTCAGCGGCACTCCGGAGGCGTCGGAAGCGGGCGTCACCCCGGTGCTCGGCCTCCGCGGTGTCGACGATGATGTCGATGAACCCCGGGAGGCTGGCCACCGCCTCCAGTTCGAGGTCCAGCCATAGGGCGACCGGTCGGTCGCCCAGGCGGTCACGCACCTGGGTCAGGGCGACGGGGGCGGCCTCCAAGCGGGCCGCGATGGTATCGAGACGGTCGGGGAGGGGCGCGAAGTCGCGCGCGAACAGCAGGAACAGCGCATCACCCAGCTCCTCGCCCGCGGTGACGCGGCGCTCCCACGTCCGATGCACCTCCAGGTCGAAGATGGCACGGCGGGCGCACAGGACGGCCATCTCGTGCTCGAGCCGGTTGGCCTCGGAGAGCCCGGCCGTCTCGAGTGCCTCGAGGTCGGCGAGGTACCGGCGCTCCGCGGCGAGGAGGCCCATCTGCGCCTCGCGGGACATGTCCCCCAGCCGGTCGTCCAGCTCGTGGACCCCAAGATACGTGGCATGGACCGGGGAGCGCTCGAGGAAGTCCTCGAAGTGAGAGCGGACGAGCGCCCCGAACCGGGCGTCGGTGTCGGTGGCGACGACGGGGACCGCGATGGCCGCCAGCAGGTCCCGGGTCGCCGGTGAGCTCACGCGGGTCACGACGCGAGCGCGACCGGCACGGTCGTGCGCAGGGCGCGCGCGACGATCCCGATGGCACGCTCCACGTGCGCTCGCTCCACCCCATAGTGGGTGACGGCCCGAACCTCGTGACTGCCCCAGGGGACCATCAGGAGCCCGTCGCTCGCAGTCGCGTCCAGGAACGCCGCGCGTTCGGGTACCCGGAAGATGACGAAGTCGGTGGTCACACGCTCAGGGTCGAGCCCACTGACACCCGGCAGTGACGCGATTCCGCGGGCCAGCATGCGGGCGTGCTCATGGTCCTCCGCCAGGCGCTCGATCATGCCGTCCGGGCCATCACTCAGGGCCACGAGCCCCGCTGCCGCCAGGACCCCGGCCTGGCGCATGCCTCCGCCAACCAGCTTGCGGGCGCGCCGCGCGCGGGCGATGAGGTCCCGCGTCCCGACCACGACCGAACCCACCGGGCAGGCGAGGCCCTTGGACAGGCAGAAGGTCACGGTGTCCGCCGGTGCCGCCAGGGCCCGTGCGGGCACGGCGAGCGCGACGGCGGCGTTGAACAGGCGCGCACCATCGATGTGCAGCGGCACGCCACGCGCATGGCCGATGGACGCGATGGTTGCGGTGTAGGCCGCTGTGAGGGGTTGGCCCATCGAATGGGCGTGAGTGTTCTCGAGCACGATGAGCGACGTGCGGGGCTCGTGGATGTCATCGGAGCGGAAGGCCTCGCGGACCTCCGCCGGATCCATCGTGCCATCTGGGCTCGATCGCAGCTGGCGGACCGATGCGCCCACGACCACCGCGTGCCCCGCCTGCTCGTCGATCACCGTGTGCGACCGCGCGTCGGCGATGATCTCGCCGCCCCGGGGGACGTGGGCGAGGAGGCTCACGAGGTTCCCCATCGTGCCGCTGGCCACGAACAGGCCCGCCTCCTTGCCGAGCAGGTCGGCTGCCCGCTCCTCCAGCTCTCGGACGGTCGGGTCGTCCTCGAACACATCGTCCCCCACACGTGCCGACACCATGGCTCGACGCATCGCGGGGGTCGGCTGGGTGACGGTGTCGGATCGGAGGTCGATGAGATCGGCCATGGTCGAAGGAGGATAACCGGACTTCCTGCTAGACTCCGCCTTCGCCGCAGGGACCCGTGGTGTAGCGGCCCAACATGCCAGCCTGTCACGCTGGAGATCGCCGGTTCGAATCCGGTCGGGTCCGCCATCTCGCGCGGTCTGACACCGCCCCACCACCGATCCGGTCGCGGCACGGCAACGCCCGGAGGACCGTTCGCAGATGCCCCCCTCCGAACGCCCGGAGACCTCCGCGGTGCGTCCGACGCCCGCGCCGTCTCCCGCGGCGAACGAGCCCCGGGACCTTGGGCCCGGTGCTGGCTCGCGGACGTCCCGGTTCGTGGTCCTCGCGTTCGCCCTCCTGTTCGTCATCGGAGCCGTGGCGTTTCTCGCCCGTGCCCTGAACGCGGTCGACGGCGAGCGCCCGTCAGCCCGTCCGTCGGCATCACCCGGCACCGCGGTCCTGACCGGCGCGACCAACCTCGCCATCGCCCGGAGTCGTGAGGCTGCTCCGATGGGCGAGCCCGCCATGGCACCCGCGTCGCCGACCAGCGGCCCGATCGCCTCGGCTTCCCCCCTGTTGGCGACGCCGTGTCCGAGTGGGCTGCTGACCCCGGATCCCGTGCTGCCCGATCCGTCGGGCCTGCCGAGCCCCGAGCCCGGTCGGCCCGGGTCGAGCCCGGACCCGGTGGCCACTTCCGAGGGGGCCGGGCCTTCTGCGTCGCTCGCGCCTCCCGACCCGTGCTCGGACCCCGAGCCGAGCACGGGCCCGACCACAATGGGACTGTCGTTGAGGGACATGCCGTTCGTGCCCGTGGTTCGCTTCTGGCAGACGCGTGACTCGATCACCCGGGAGGCGCTCACGCGTGCGCTCCGGGGTCGGGGGAGCGACTGGGACCGAGTGCTCATCCCCGAGGGTGACCGGCGCGCCCTCGAGAAGGCGCTGGGCATCACGATCCCGGAGGCGGTCCGTGAGGCGTCGCCTGACGACATCGTGCGCGCGGTACGGCGAGGCGACACCCTGGGCCTCCTGCGCGTCAGCGATGTGGGGCCATCCGTCCGTGCCCTGGGCATCGACGGGCGCCAGCTGTTCGGCAACGACCGAGTGCGGGGCGTGTCCCGGTGGCCGCTGGTCGCTCGCGTCGAGGTCGCCGACGAGGACGCCTGGCGACAATCGGACGCATGGACCCTGGTGGCCGGCGGCGACTCGTTCACCGATCGGGGTCTCTACGAGCGGGTGGTGAACCGCAAGAAGGGTATCGACTACCCATTCGATGGCGGCACCGCACGCGTCACTGGGCACCACATCTGCCCCAGCTGTCCCCGAGCCGAGGGGAACTCGGTGCCGATCTACAAGCTGTCAGGCCCCAAGGGGGTCGTCCGGGACCTGGTCAGGGACGCGGACCTCGCCATCGTCAACCACGAGCAGCCGACGCCCACGAACTGGATGTTCCATCTGTACGGGACCCGGTTCAGCGGCAAGCCGGACCTCACGCGCATCTTCACCCGCGCCGGCATCGACTTCATGTCGCTCGCCAACAACCACATCAACGACTACGGCGCATCGGGGGTGCTCAACACCCTCAAGACGCTCGACAGGTACGGCATCAGGCACGCGGGCGCCGGCAAGAACGTCCGGGACGCCGCCAAGCCTGCCTACCTCAAGGTGAACGGCGTCACGGTGGCGATCGTGTCCTGCGACACGATCGCGCTCAAGCATGTCGGTGCCACCAAGCGACGTGCGGGGGCGGCGCCCTGCAAGTCGGACGCGGTGTTCGGCGCGATCAAGACCGCCCGCACGAGGGCTGACGTGCTCATCGTCTTCCCGCACTGGGGCATCGAGTTCAGCAGGGGCCGACTGAAGTCCCAGGAGCGGCTCGCGGCTCGCTGGGAGCGCATGGGAGTGGACCTCGTCGTGGGCGCCCACGCCCACGTCCCGGGCGGCATCGGGGACATCGACGGGATGCCCGTGCTCTACTCGCTGGGCAACTTCATCTTCGACCAGAACTGGTCGACCGCGACCATGGAGGGCATCCTGGCCGAGATGACCTTCCATGGGGATCGCCTCGCACAGATCAGGATCCACCCGTTCCTGACCCATGACCAGGCACAGCCCAACCTACTCGACCCGGCACGAGACGACGGCAAGGCGCTCATGAGCGAGATCCGCAAGGCTTCGAAGAGGATCTCCGACTGGTAGGCGTCAGGCCTCCGTCGGGAGACCTGCGAACAGGTCATCCTCCGGGATCCGCACGGGGACCCGCGACTCGGCCAGCGTGAAGTCCTCGGTGGGTGCGAAGCGTCGCCATTCGTCCGGTGTGAGCGCCAGGAAGAAGTCGGTCGGGCGAATCTGCGTGACGTGCGCTCGCAGGGCTCTCAGCTTGCGCTCGAGCTGGTCCGTGACGTCGACGGTCGTGGTCCGCGGGCCCTGCGCAGCCTGCATCTGGGCCAGAAAACCCTCGCGCTCCCGTCGCTGCTCGTCCGTCTCGCCCAACTCAGGGCTCAGCCAGCTCCTGACCCCTCGTTGCTCCAGCAGTTCTGTCAACTCCTGGCGCCGGCCAAGGTCCATCACGATCTCGTAGCGCTTGAGCGGCTGCCATGGCCTGATGCCGTCCGTGAGCTGCTCGGGATACCAGGCTGGGTCGCCGGCGCGATCGAACGCGAGGACCGTCACCTCCGCTGCACGGATGTGATCGGGGTGCCCGTACCCACCGAACTGGTTGTAGCTCACGATGACCTGTGGTCGCAGCTCGCGCACGAGTCGGACGAGACGACCAGCCGCCTCGTCGATGTCTGCGGTCCACAGGCTGCCAGGCGTGTCATTGGCAGGTGATCCCACCATCCCTGAGTCCCGGTACCCAAGGAAACGAGACTCGATGGGCCCCAGGAGCTCCAGGGCGCGCGCCAGCTCGGCCGCGCGGATCTCGCCGAGCCGAGCGTGGTTCTCCGGCGTGTCCATCTCAGGGACGACGATGTCCCCCTCCTCCCCGCCCGTGCAGGTGACGCAGATCACCCGGTCACCTGCCCTGCTGTACCGCGCCATGACACCCCCGGTGCCAATGGTCTCGTCGTCTGGGTGGGCATGGACGGTCATGAGGGAATGACGTGTGGGCATCATCGGATGGTAGATCGCCGCTCGCCCGCACGATGGGATGCGCGGTCGCTCAGTGCCGACCTGGGCTCACCGAGTCTGGGCGCTGTTGGAAGGGACCAACGGCGGATGCTCGAGCGCCGAGCCTGTCGCGGTAGGGGGGCGCATGTCGCGCTCCGGGTCGGCCGAGATCTCACCCTCGCCGCGCGCGGTGCGCGTGCGCATGAATGCGTCAACCACCTGGGGGTCGAACTGCGTGCCCGCGCATCGACGCAGCTCGGTGAGTGCCTTCTCCAGCGACTTGGGTACCGGCTGATACGGTCGGACCGCCGTCATGGCCTCAAACGCATCGGCCACCGCCAGGATCCGCGCCAGGAGCGGGATCTCCTCGCCGATGAGGCGGTCGGGGTATCCCGATCCGTTGTACCACTCGTGGTGGAACCGGACGAGCGGCACCACCGCACTGAGACGATCCGCGTTGGCCAGGATCTCTGCGCCCTTCACGGGGTGCTGGTTCATCTGGACGCGCTCGTCGCGGTCGAGGCGTCCGGGCTTCAGCAGCACCGCATCCGAGATCCCGATCTTGCCGATGTCGTGGAACAGGCCGCCCCATTCGAGGACCTCGAGGTCCGCCTCCCTCAGTCCGAGCTCTTGGCCGATCTCCACCGCGATGCCGGACACGTGCTCGGAATGCCGCTTCGTGGACGGATCCCGGGCGTCGATGGCGGACGCGAGGGCGCGCACGGTCTGGGTGAACATGTGCCGCAACTCCACCACCGATCGGTACGCCGCGCGAGTGGTGTAGAGCGGCAGGGCGAACACCAGGGTCACCAGCGGGCCGATGAGCTCGTACGTGAACGCCATCAACCACGCCAAGGGCACGAGCCCTAGGAACGTCATGCCATAGGCGCGGACGTCATTGGCAATCACGGCGCGCAGCGCGCGTCCCTGTCTGATCGCGACCGAAGCAGCCGCCAGCACCTCGGCCACCACGAAGAACACGAGGCCCGCGAGCATCGCCACCGCCAGCGTCCGGGGCGCCCAAGGATTGGCAGAATGCCCGACAGTCGCGGAGTAGACCAAGACGCCCAGAACGGCAGCAATCAGGGTGGAGCAATGATTGTAGAGCGTGCCATACCATGGCACCTCGCCCCGCAACTCCCGCACCTCTAGGATTCCGACAAAGCCAACAATCGCGGCGGCCGTGGGCCCACCGAGGAAGCCGCTCGCCAAGATAGGTGCGATCGACACACTGACCACCGACCCGCGGGGCGTGCTCACAGGGAACGAGGACGTTACGAGTGCGACGACGGTCCAGAACCCGAGTTGGGCAAGGCTGTCGCGACTGTCTGATAGCGGATGTCTGGCGCTCGATGCGAGGAAGAGGGCCGCAGCGGCGGCCGTCACGGCACCGATGAGCAGCCAGAGACGCGGCTCGACCCGAGTGCCAATGCGAACGTCCGACGAGCCAGCCACGAACGGAGAGTGTGGCGACTCATCGTCACCACACCCATCCTACCTTGGTACCAGCGCAGGTCCCTCAGAGCAGCCGAACGGAACCGCCTGCCCCCAGACCCAGCGCCACAATCACGGCGGCGATGCCCGCGAACCGCGACACGCGCCGGTACATCGTGCCTACCAGCCCTTGATGGTGGCTTCCGGGTTCATGTGCCCTCCTTCGAGCAAGGGTTGCCCCTCTGCTCGACTGACGATGTGGATCGTCCGGGCGGGTGCACCACTCGCTCCGCCCCTCTCCCAAGTGCCCAGGTTCAGAGAGGGCATCGACGCGTCCGAAGATATGGGTTTCTGCGGCCAGCCCATTGGTACTGGTCGCAGAACGGACTATCGCCCGTCGCTCGGAATCAACAGATACGCAGAACTACCTATGGGTCAGGCCGAGCATCCAAGTCGAGGAGCGACGAGTAGAGTGGCGCGGGAAGCCCGAGTTCGTCCTCGTGGGTCTTGACGTAGTGGCGGTACTGGTGCGCGGCTGCCGCGGTTGCCCCCGCCCGATGGAGTGCGGCGATCAGGTTCGCCTCCAGCTCGAGAGCGGTGGGGTCGATTGCCAGGGCGCGCTCGATCACATCGATGGCAGCCTGATGTCGTCCGGTCTTCATCAGGGCGCTGGCCGTCGCCTGGGTGGTCTCCAGGAAGAGCCCGTGTAGCTGGTCGCGCCATGCAAGCGCCCAGTCCTCGTACTCGAAGTCAAGGGCGAACTTCGCCTGGTAGTCGCGAAGGATCGGCACGCCGAGATCGGCGACCTTGTCACTCGCGAGCGCCGCTGAGACCTGACGGAAGAACGCAGCGCTGTCTACCTGGACCAGCTCCGGGTCCAGGTAGACGACATCCGGCTCCACCACGAGATAGTCCACCGAGTGACCGTCATCGAAACCCGGGTCGATGTCCCGGCGCAGGAAATAGAGGGTCTGATGCAGGCTGTTCGAGGCGCCCTCCGGAGACTGGTTCGGCCACATCGCCTCGAGCACCTGGTCCCTGGTGGACGAATGAGAGGGTCGGGACGCGAGGAACGCCAGCAGCGACGCTGCCTTTCGTCGCGACTTGGAGAGCGGCACGACCCTCGCGCCCAACTGGATCCGGATTCGGCCGAGGTCGTGCACCACCAGCGTAGGGTTCGTGTGACGGGCCAGCTTCCGGCTGAGCGTCCGACGGGCGGGCTGCCGTATGTGCTTTCGCTCGAACGAGCTGAGGAGCGCCACATCGTCCACCGTCCCGAGCGAGGACAGGAGATTCGCGGCGACGAGCGCAGCCTCACCGTCCGGACCTTGGAGCGTGCGCCGCAGCACAGGCAGCCAGCGGTTCGGCCACGTCCGCATGAGTTCGACCAGGTCAGGCGGGGCTGCCCCGATGAGCCCCAGCCCCATGGCGATTGCATCTGCGAGAACGAGTGTGGATAGTCTGGCGCTCGCGATTAGGTGGCCCAGGGCCCGGCGGAAGACGTCGGCATCAGTCTCAGCAACGGCCAGGACAAGGCGCAGCCACCGAGCCCAGTGCATGGCGCCTTGCGCTTCCGCAACCTCAAGACCGCGTCCGGCGAGGCGGACGGCCTCAGTCCGGTCATTCGCGGCAAGGGCTACAAGAGCGCCGAGGGCGGCGTGCCTGCCGAGGGCATCTGGCTCCACTGAGACTTCATAAGCTCCCTTGAGCGCGTCTCGAGCCGCGACCACGTTGCCCTCACTGAGATGGGCGAGCGCCCTTGCATACTGCGCGGAAGCGGCTGCACTTGGGACGGTGCTGGCATCGGCTGCGGTGCGCGCCGCCTGCTCGATGAAGAGCCAGGCCGTATCGGTATCACCGGTCGCCGACGCTATCCAGGCAGCATCGGCTTGGGCGTCTGCCGGAATCCGGTAATCCGTAGTTGTCGATGCGAGTTCAACCATCGCGCGATCGACCCGGCCGAGTTCCCATTGACCTTGCGCGACCAAGGTATGGGTGGACTCGACTCCGTGTCGAGATGGCGTCCGCTCGAACTGCTCAATCGCGCGTCTCGCCAAGGAGACGGCGACGTCGTACTGTCCACGAGCGAACGACGCGACGGCGGCATTGTGATAGCTGACGCCGGCGTAGTGCGTGAGGCCGAGTTGAGCATGTTCTCCTGCGAGGTCCTTGAGCACCTCCGATACTGCAACTAGGTCTCCGCCCTCGTGGGCCACGACGAGCGCATCGAACCCACGTGTCAGGGAGGCCACCACTGGCGGTACGTCCGTGAGCCCCTTCAAATCCTCGACCATCGAGCGAACGCGTTCGATCTTGCCGAGTACCAGATAGACATGAGCCAACGCGACCTTGGCAATGCCCGAGGCGATAGGGTCTTGAGGGCTCGGCGTGAGGCTCTCCAGGAGCGAGGCGGCCCGGCGCGCCTGCCCGTTCGCCGCCATGCCGTAGGCTTTGAGGACCACGACGGCATCGGGCACCGGCTGGTCAGGCATGCGATCCGCCAGAGCAGTCGCCGCACCCCAACTCGCCGTCCCAAGGGCCTCGATTGCCGACTCTCGCAGCACGCGCATGGCGTCGGGACGGTGCTCTGCCTCGATGTAGTGATGTGCCGCGGCCGCCCAATCGAACGGCTCAGCTGCGCGCGCGACACGCAGGTGCATCTCGACGATCGCTGACCGAGGCGTGTTCTCCAGCAGTCGCGACAACATGAAGTCACGTACGAGCGGATGGAACCGCCACCGACGGCCGCTTCCGCGAGTTCGACCGATGACGCCGGCGTCCTCAGCCCCCGCGAGGATCAGGTCGACGCGCCGTCTGGTGAGGTTGCCATCCTTCAGTAGTGCG
>WBZO01001830.1_pt1 | contig 14160 bp, 12 predicted proteins | sample 5204261 | NCBI WGS metagenome assembly WBZO01 (sample SAMN12412400, study PRJNA552823) | activated sludge metagenome | isolation source: activated sludge from anammox sidestream of wastewater treatment plant... | place: USA: North Carolina | collected 2017-09
GGGATACCGTAGCGGACCGCCGTGGTCACCTTCCAGAATTTCATCAGGCGCAGGAAAAGGTAGCCTGCCCAGATGATCATCAGGAAGAAGATCACGTAGGTCACCGGGTGGTGGTCGCCGAGGATGTTCTCGTCGTAGATGAACAGCAGCAGCAGGTAGCAGAACCAGAGCACGTAGATCGTCTCGAGCGATGTGATCGCCGCGAAGTTGCGCGGATAGCCGGGCGTCGGCTTGCCGGTCTTCAGGCCCGCGTGGCGCTGGATCCACAGGAACATGTTGCACTTCGTCTCCTTGTTGAAGAGGAAGTACACGAGGGTCGAGGCCATCACGCCGATCGACGACATCATGACGAGGTATTCGCCCTTGGTGGCGATCTCGCCCGGTACCCTCGGGTCCATCAGGTCGGGCACGCCGAGCATGCCCTTCGCCCAGACGAACGAGAACTCGATCCAGCCGGTCCACAGGAAAGTGCCCGCCCAGAAGCCGTACCAGGTGGCCGACACCTCGTTCGTCTTCTTCATGCCGGTGAACAGCAGCACCGCGCCGAACAGCCCGAGCGCGAACGCCGAGTGCAGCACGTACTTCTCGCCGAAGATGTCTTCCATCAGGATCATCACCGTGTGGCCGAGCGCCTGGACCACGAACACGATGAGGAATGCGAGGAGACCGATATAGGGCGGCCGGTACAGGAGCTTTTTCAGGCGGCTCTGCGAGGCGGGTGCGGCGTCGTTCGGCACGGCGTTCATACTCTACTCTCCGGCATATCGAGGTATTGGAGCTTGGCGTCGACGCCGTCCCATTCGGCGGCGTCGGCAGGGGCATCGCCCTTGCGCGTGATCACGGGCCACAGGGCCGCGAGCTCGCGGTTCAGGGCCAGGAACTGCGTCATGGCTGGCGGGAGATCGTCCTCGGTGGCGATGGCATTGACCGGACATTCAGGCACGCAAAGCGTGCAGTCAATGCATTCGACGGGGTCGATCACGAGGAAGTTCGGGCCTTCGTGGAAGCAGTCGACCGGGCAGACCTCGACGCAGTCCTGGTACTTGCAGCGGATGCAGCTTTCGGTCACGACGTGCGTCATCGGGGTCCTCCTTGCCGCCGCAGTCTAGGCACTGCGTGGCCCGGCGTGTGTCAACGGGGTGTCAACGCCGGGACAACGGCTCCCGGGACCCTCTGTGCGTCCGCCTGTCGGTTACGTGATGTCGGCTACGGGCAGGTGGACTTCGATTGCGAGCCCGCCTTCGACCCGGCGCCGGGCCTGCACGCGGCCGTCGTGCAGCGTGAACACCCGGCGCGCGATCGCGAGCCCGAGCCCGGTCCCGGAGCTCCGACCGGCCGGTGTGGTGTTGCCCGGGACGCGGAACCACGGTTCGAAAATGCGTTCGAGCAGGTCCTCCGGCACGCCCGGGCCCGCATCGAGGACATCGACGCGGATGTCCTCGCCCGCCTTCGCGACGATCTCGACGCGCCCACCCGCCGCGCTGTGGCGGACCGCGTTGCGCACGAGGTTCTCGAAGGCGCTGTGGAGCAGGTCGGGATCGCCGACCACGAGCAGTCCCGGATCCGCTCGCAAATGCACGTCGACGTCGCGGGCGGCTGCCTCCACGCGGGCGTCCTCGGCGATCTCCCGCAGCAGGTCGTCGAGGCGCACGAGGCGACGCACGAGCGACGCCGTGTCGTCGAGCCGCGAATACCTCAGGATGTCGCCGATCAGCGCATCCATGCGGCGGATCTCCCGCTCGATGCGCTCGCGATCGACCGTCGCGAGTTCGTTGCGGTGCGCGGACAGCACGATCGCGGCCTGCAAGCGCGTGAGCGGGGACCGCAGCTCGTGCGAAACGTCGCGCAGCAGGCGCTGGCGCTGCTCGAGCAGGTGCTCGAGGCGGCCCGCCATCGCGTTGAAGTCGGTGGCGAGTGCGCCGAGTTCGTCGCTGCGCGCGGCAATCCGCGCCGGCACGCGTGCCTCGACGTGGCCGGAGGCGAGGCCGCGCACGGCGAGTTGCAGCTCCATGATCGGGCGCGTGAGCGCGCGCGCGACGATCCACGCGGCCGCTCCGATCACGAGCAGCGCCACCGCGACGAGCCCGAGCGTCGTCGTGCTGCTGCCCCACGGGCCGATGTCACGCGGCATCACGAACATCGACAACACCTCGCCGTGGGATGCGATCAATTGCGGCGCGAGCACGGTGGGGCGGTAGTTCGCCGGGTGCGGATCCTGGCCGTGCGCGGCGATCGCGCGCATCATGCGCGCCGACCATCCCGGCAGCGCCCGCCCGAGCAGCTCCGACCCGTCCGGCGCCACGATGTAGATCGTCACGTCGCTCGGCAGGCCCTTGTCGGTGCGCTCGAGCCATGCGCGCAGTCCCTCGATGCCGCCGGACGAGTACACGTTGGCGGCCTCCAGGCCGAGCGTGCTCTGGCGCGCGTGCACGTAGCCTTCGAGTTCCCGCGACACGAGCAGCGCCGTGGTGACGAGCGCGAGCACGATGAACAGCACGATTGCGGCGGCGACGGTGAGGAAGAGCCGCCAGTAGAGCGGCGAGCCGGGCGGGCGCATCACGGGCCTTCCCCGGCATTGTCGAGCACGTAGCCGTGACCGCGCACACCGCGGATGCGCGGGCTCTCGACCCGCGCGTCGGCGAGCTTGCGCCGCAGCTTGCTCACGATCGTGTCGATGCTGCGGTCGTAGGGCTCGAGCGATCGCTGCAGCGCGAACCGGGTGAGTTCGGCGCGGGACAGGACCTCGCCGTGCCGGCGCATCAGCACTTCGACGACACGCAGCTCGGCGGGCGTGAGCGCGATGCGGGTGCCGCCCGCGTGCAGCTCGAAACGCTTCAGGTCGAGCCGCAGCGCGCCGGCGACGAGTTCGCTCGGCGCGCCCTCGGCCGCCCGCAGCGGCGCGCGCTTCAGGATCGCGCGGATGCGGGCCGCGAGTTCGAGCGGATTGAAGGGCTTGGCGAGGTAGTCGTCGGCGCCACCGGTGAGCCCCGCGATACGCTCCGCATCGGCGCCGCGCGCCGTGAGCATAATCACCGGCAGCTCGGAGAATTGCCGCAGGCGCGCGAGCACCTCGAAGCCGCTCACGTCCGGCAGCATCACGTCGAGCACCATGAGGTCGGGTGGATCCTTGCCGATGCGTTCGAGCGCCGCTTCGCCTGCGCCGACGCAGGACACCCCGAAGCCGTGCAATTGCAGGATCTCCCCGAGCATTGCGGCCAGGCTTTCATCGTCGTCGACGAGCAGGATGCGGGGCGTGTCGGGCGGCGTCACGGCACGGCCAAGATAGCAGAGGGGGCACCGCGTGTTAGCCTTGGCGGCAGTGGGGCGCGGCTGGCGCGAGGGAGGGCGGGGCGTGCTCAAGGGTCGATTGCCGCTGCGCGATGGGGCCACAGGCGTCCGGGAGTGTCGGGGTGGAATTGCTGCGGCGCTTGCCGTCGCGTTTTTTGCGCCGCTCGCGAGTGCGGAGGATTTGGTCGATGCGCGCGTCGAACAAGCGAGCCCGGGAAGCTATCAGTTGCAGTGGAGCGGTACGAGCCATGACACTCCGGTCGATGTGTATGTCGCGTGGGAGCCGGACGCGCCCGTCGATCAGCGGCGTCTCGTCGTCGATGACAATCGGGCAGGGCAGGCAGTCGTCCGGCTCGCAGAGCACCAGCGACCCTATTTCTTCGTGAGACCGGGGAACGGCAAGGGTCTCTGGATCGCCGAGCGGCTGCTGCCGCTCGAGGGCGGGCGCAACTTCCGCGACCTCGGAGGCTATCGGACGAGCGATGGGCAGCGCGTCAAATGGGGAAAGATCTATCGTTCAGGCACGATGTCGGAGCTGACCGACGCGGATTATCAGTACCTTTCGGCCCTCGGCATCCGGGTCGTCTGTGATTTCCGCTCGACGGCCGAGCGCGTCGCACAGCCGAACGAGTGGCGGCAGAAGGCCGGCATCGAGTATTGGGCACGCGATTACGATGCGAGCTTCGGCGACCTCGGCAAGGTACTGTCGAAGCCGGCCGCGACACCGATGGAAGTGCAGGCGATATTCGCCGCCGGCTATCGGGTGCTGCCATTCGAGCAGGCGGCGGCCTACCGGGAGATGTTCGCGCGGCTCGTGGCCGGCGAGATCCCGCTCGCCTTCAACTGCTCCGAAGGCAAGGATCGCGCCGGCGTGGCGGCTGCACTCATCCTGACGGCACTCGGCGTACCACACGCGACAGTGGTCGCCGATTATGAACTGTCCGGGAAAATCATCGCGCAAAGACGCGCCGCGAATGGCGACGCGAAGCTGCGCGGCAGCTATCCGCAGCTGGCCAAGGTGCCGCCCGAGGTGATCGCGCCGCTGTTCAGCGCCGACCCGCAATACATCGAGGCGATGTTCGCAGCCGTGGAGCAACGGCATGGTTCCGTCGCCGGTTACCTGCGCGACGTCCTCGGCGTCTCCGATCACGATCTCGAGGTGCTGCGCGCGCAGTTGCTCGAGTGAGCCCGACGCACACGAGGCGCGGTGGCCTCGTTGCTATAATGGATCTCCATGCCCAAGCGCGTCGATGCCGAAGAACAACGCCGCAGAATCGTTCGCAGTGCCTTCCGCGTCCTCGCGCGTGACGGGCTGGAGGGCCTCTCGATGCGGCGGGTTGCGCGCGAGGCCGGCTGCACGATCGGTCTCATCAATCACTGGTTCACGTCCAGGGAAGACCTCGTGATGGCCGCCTGGCTCGAGGCAGTACGCCATGAGAGCCAACATGCAGATCAGTTGCGCGCCGAGGGCGCATTCAGCGCCGAGAATGTGTTGCTGAACACGTTGCCGACCACCCCCGACCTGCGCCGCAAAGAGCTCGTCTGGCAGGCATTCGCCGCGCTGGCCGTCAGCAATGCAGCAGTGCGCAAGGTCTACAACAGGCACTATGCCTTTGCGCGCCGTTTGTTGTCCGAGGCCCTCGCCGCGGACTGCCTGCCCGCGGGGCAGGACGAGGAGATTGCCGACCTCCTCATCGCCGCGACCGATGGCGTCGCGAAGATGGCGGCGCTCGACCCGGTCCGCTGGACCCCCACGAGGCAGCGCGTGGCGCTGCGCAAGCTCATCGAGCCGCACCTCAGCGCCGCGCGCGTGGCCCCCGCGGTTCAGAAGCGCAAGGTGAAATCCGCGCCGTAGCTGCGCGGCTCAATGCACTCGGGCAAGCAGGGCTTCGGCCTGTTCGATCAAGGTTTCCTGGTGTGGCTGCAGTCGCTGGTGATCGCCGAGAGATTCCTCGAGAATTTCCCCGAAGGGATCGCGCACTTCAGTGCGAATGCCGGACATGGCCTCCATGAGCGCCAGCGCGCAGAACGGTGTCGCCGTGGGCTCGTAGCCTCCCTCGTGTGTCATGACGAGGCGGCCATCGCACAACTCGACCGCGAGATCGACCAGCCGCTTGCCCATGATGCGGTACGAGTCGCTCATCAGCAGCATGCGTGCGGTCGGGTCACTGCTATGGGCATCGAGGCCGCTCGCGACCAATATGAGTTCGGGCTTGAAGCGCCTGAGAGCAGGGGCAATGACCCGGTCGATCGTCGCGAGATAGGCGCCCGTCCCGGAGCCCGGAGGTAGCGGGATGTTGATGTTGTAACCCTCACCCGCACCGCGCCCGAAATCCTGCACGGCGCCGCGCCCCGGCACGACCAGGTCCTGGTGTATGGATATCGTGAGGACGGACGGGTCTTCGTAGAACGCCGATTCCGTGCCGTTGCCGTGGTGCGCATCCCAGTCGACGATCGCCACGCGCGCGAGCCGGTGCTCGCGCATCGCGAGCTTCGTCGCGATGGCCGCATTGGAGAAAATGCAGAGCCCCCAGCCTCGATCACGTTCCGCATGGTGGCCCGGGGGCCTGACCAGGGCGTAGGCGTTGTTGACCTCCCCGCGCAGCACCGCATCGATCGCGCGGCGCGTGCCGCCGACGGCGAGCGCAGCGATTTCATAGCCGCCGGCCGGCACTGGCACGCCGGGACCGAGGCTCCCGCCTGCTCCGGCGCTGAGCGCCCTCACGGCGTCCACATATGCCTCGTCGTGGACGCAGCAGAGCTCCCGAGCGTCGACAGGATCCGGTCGCAACGCGTGCAGTCGCGGCAGCATTCCACTCGTGGCGAGCAGATTGAGGATCCGGCGCTTGGACTCGGGCGTCTCGGCGAAGGAGCCCGGCTGTATGTACGGGTGCCCTCCCATGAGGTTGCGGTAATCGCCGAAGTCGTACCAGAAATATCGTTCGTCCCACAGCAATCCCGTCTTCATTGCAATGCCCATCTTCCATTGGTCGGAGCACTTTCGGTCCGCGCAGGCCACCGCGCCAGTGGCACTTGGCACTGGCAGGTGAGAAATTCCGACTGTAGCGTGCACAGGATGCGACGGCGTCCACAGGACTGGAGAAATATTGCATGGCCACCGAGCACATCAACCCCGATTCGCTGTTCAGCTACCCGCCACTCTCCCACGTGGTGATTTCGCCTCCCGGCAGACTCGCCTTCATCGCCGGCCAGACGGCGCTCGATCGCGAATTCAGGATGGCGGGCGGCGACAGCCTCCATGCCCAGGCACTTGCCGCCTTCGCGAATCTGCACATCGCGCTGCGAGCGGCGGGTGCCGGGCCGGCGGATGTCGTCAGCAGCAACGTCTATATCGTCGGCCTGAATCCGGCGCGCGCGGATGAGTTCGCGGCGGCCGCACGCGTCGCCTGCGACGGGAAGCCGTTTCCGCCACATGCCTTCAACCTGATCGGTGTCGCAAGTCTCAGCAGCAGTGAGGCACTGATCGAAATCAGCGCCGTGGCGGCGCTGCCCTGATCGATACCGTGCGCCCGCGCGCCGCGCTTCTGTCTCCCGCAGCGCGACCCTGGTGGATTGTCGCCGGGCTGTCATTCTGGAGCGCAGTGGCCCTTGGCACGACCATCGGTTCACTCGGAGCTTTCGTCGAGCCGATACGCCAGGATTTCGGCTGGACAGGCGAGCAAATGGGGAGCGCACTTACCGCGTTCGTATTGGCAATGGCCGCGATTCTGCCGATGGCCGGTCTTCTGGTCGACCGTATCGGTGCCCGTGTCGTCATGACCTGCGGGACTGTGCTGATTGCCACCAGCTACGGGCTCGCGAGCCGGAGCCAGACGCTCACCGCACTCGTCGCCGGGTTTGCCGCGACAGGTGCGGGTCTGGGTGCCGCGACGTACGTGCCATGCACCGTCGTGATCTCGGAATGGGTCCCGGACCGGCGTGGACTGGCGCTCGGCGTCCTGCTGGCCGTTTCTGCAGTCGGCGCCACCTTGCTGCCGATAGCGATCGCACCGCTCGTGCGCGATCACGGCTGGCGACCGGTCATGGCAGGAATCGCATGCCTCAATCTGCTCATCGGCCTGCCGATCATCCTCGCGCTGGCCCGTCGCGGAACCCATGGACACGAGAAGCGCCCGATTTCCGGTGGAGGCCCGCCGCTGCCCGAATTGATGCGGGGGCGAACTTTCCGGCTCGTGACGCTCGTGCTGGTCCTCTCGCAGCTGAGCTTCTACGGAATCTACTTCCATCTGATTCCTTTCCTGACAGATCTCGGATTCCCCGAATCGAAGGCCGTGCTCTTCTACAGCGGCTCGGCGCTGGCCACGTTTGCCGGCTCGATGGTTCTCGGACCGCTCATCGACCGCTTCGGACCGCGGCGCGTGCTGATCGCGGCGCTCTCGGTCCTCGTGTGCGGCTGCCTTCTGCTCCCCGGCATCGACACGAGCAGCGCTGGAATCGCCGTCGGCGTCGCGTTCTCCGTGCTGTGGGGTGCGGTAGTGAACTCGCCGCTCCAGTTTGCTCCCATTCTGCTCGCTGATGCTGCGGGTCCAGGCAATCTCGGCACACTCCTTGGTCTCAGCAACTTCCTCACCGGCCTGGTCTCCGCGTTTGGTCCTGTGCTCACTGGCGCCATCCATGACGCCACGCAGAGCTACATGACGGCCTTCGGACTGTCCGCGGTCATTGCCGCCCTGTCGATCGTGCCCGCCCTGCGCCTGCCGAAGTAGCCCCGCTGCGCTGCGACGGGTGCCGCGCATGCATGCCATTTGCCCCTAGTGGGCGGGCGGGATGTGCGCCTACCTTGTCTGCAACGCCATCCTGGGGGATTCGCCATGCATTCGCGCGACTTGCTCTTTCGGGTAGCCGCAACCGGGATCGCGGTCTGTGCATCGACGAGCCTGCATGCGCAGGAACAGCCGGTGCTGCAGGAGGTCACCGTTACTGCGCAGAAGCAGGAGGAGAACCTTCAGGATGTGCCGATCGCCATCACCGCGCTGAGCGGCGAGGAGCTCGAGAACCGTGGCATCACGAGTTTTGCCGGTGTCGCGCAGTCCACGCCCAGCATCTCCTTTTCGCCTTTCCCGGCTGCCTCCGACACCCTGATTCTCTACATGCGCGGCCAGGGCGAAGCGGACCCGGGCCAGGTGAACAGCAATCCCGCGGTTGGTCTGTACGAGGATGGATTCCTGATCGCCCGCCCGAATGTTTCGACCTTTGATCTCGCCGATATCGAGCGCGTGGAAGTGCTCCGGGGGCCGCAGGGCACACTCTACGGGCGCAATACCACCGGAGGCGCGGTCAACCTGATCACGCGCAAGCCGAGCGGCGAGTTCGGCCTGCGGGAGTCACTCGACTTCGGAAATCGGAACCTCTTTCGCAGCCTCACTACGGTCGACCTGCCGGCATGGCACGGTCTCGCCGCCAAAGTGTCGTTCCTCGCGAGTTCGGTCGACGGCTACGTGAAGAACGCCGGCTCTTCCCACGACTACGGCGAGCAGGCGCAGCGCGCCGGACGCCTGCAGTTGCGCTGGGATCTGGCGCCCTCGCTGCAGGCCGACTACTTCTTCGAACTCGGCACACTCGACTCCACGCCGATCTACTACCACAACGCCTCGCTCGCCGGCCTCGACATCAACGGCTTCATTTATCCGGCAGTGCCGCGCGAGGCGCCCGAGACGACTTATCGTCCGATCGATCTGCCGCTGAGCGAAGCGCGCTACGATGCTCACGGCCTGACCCTGAGCTGGAGCCCGAGCGAAGCGCTCACCATCAAGTCGCTGACCGGCTATCGCACGATCGACAGCCACTTCTTCCAGAACTACGCGGAGGCATTCACCTTCGCTCCGCAGATGCCCTTCGGACTGAACACCGAGGATCGCCTGAAGGCACATCAGTTCAGCCAGGAAGTGCAGTTCGTCGGCAAGGCTTCCGGACTCGGCCTGCAGTATGTCGCGGGGCTGTACTACTTCAAGGAAGGTGGCTCAGGCTACAGGAACAGCGTGTTTCCCGACTTCTTCCTCGAACGCACGAGTCTGCTGGACGCCGACACCGAATCGCGGGCCGTCTACGGGCAGTTGACCTGGACGCCGCAGGTGCTGCAGCAGAAGCTCGACCTGACGGTCGGCGCGCGCTACACGAAGGAGGAGAGGACCGGCGAACGGTTCCAGTCAGTGAGCGGCTTCGTCGTCGAAGACGGCGCGGCGACGGGTGCGATCGCGGACCTGAGCTTCAGCCGCTTCAATCCCTCGTTCACTGCCCAGTACCACTGGACCGACGACGTCGACACCTACGCCAAGGTCGCGACCGGTTTCAGGGCGGGTGGCGTCTATGCGGGCGCAGGCATCGGTGCCTTCGATCAGGCAATCTTCGGCCCCGAAAAGCTCACGAGCTACGAGCTCGGCCTCAAGTCCTACTTGTTCGATCGACGTGTCCGGCTGAATGCGGCGGCCTTCTACGCGAAGTACGACGACATGCAGGTGAACATCACGGTCGATCCGGTGAGCTTCGCGTCGGCAGTCTTCAATGCGGGCAAGGCCACCATTGGCGGCGCGGAGCTCGAGCTGCTGGTCGCACCGGTGGAAGACCTCACGCTGAGTCTCAACTACGCCTGGCTGGACACCAAGATCGACCGCATCGATGCCGTCCCGGGCAGCCTGTTCGATGCCACGGTAAATCCAGGCTCCCCCTATCAGCCCGGAGACAACATTGCCGATGTCTTCGTCATACCGCACGCGCCGAGGAGTTCCTTCGATGTCCGCGCGGACTACACGCTGCTGCGTCGTGATGCCGGCACGCTCGAGGCGACTGTTGGCTATCGTTGGCAGGACAAGGTCTTCCAGGACTCGGGGGGCGGCCGTGCGATCCCGGGCCGCGACTTCAACTCGCAGCCTTCCTACGGTCTCCTCGATGCGCGCCTGACGTTCTCACGCGATCTGCAGCACGATCAGCGCCTGCGGGTCAGCCTCTGGGGCAAGAACGTGCTCGACGAGAAGTATCCGGTGCACGTCATACCCTCTGGCGACGGCCCCGTGCCGGAGGGCGGCGCGATCGCGGGCTTCTACGGCCAGGCCATCGCCTGGGCAGAGCCGGCGACTTACGGCATCAACCTGTCGTTCGAATACTGATCCCGACCGGATCGATGCGCGACAGGAGGCTGTACAGCACCGGCCGGATCGGCCTCGAGCACGTCGGCTGGGTGAGAGCCGCGGACGCTGCGGCGATCCAGCGCTATCCGCGCCTGCAAGGTGCGCTCTCGGCCGACGTGGCCGTCATCGGCGGCGGGCTGCTCGGCTCGTCACTGGCTCTTCACCTGAGCGAGCGCGGCGTTGGCGTGGTACTGCTCGAGGCGGGAGACATCGGCTTCGGCGCCTCGGGGCGCAATGCCGGGCACGTCGCGACCCATGTCGAGGGAATGCGGCTGCCTGCAGGTATCCGCCGCCTCCCGGAAGGTGGTGCCCGTTACCTGGACCTCGTGCGCAGCGGACCCGCGGTCGTCGATGAGCTCGTCCGTCGCTTCGGGATCGCCTGCAACTACACGCCCAGCGGTCACATCGTGCTGACCAATCGCAAAGGCGATATTCCCCATCTCGAGGAGGGGCAACGCTACTGGGAATCGCAGGGCATTGCGATGGAACTGCTGGATGCGGCTGCAACCGAAGCTGCCACCGGCTCCTCGCGCTTCGTGGCCGGGCTCCGTCAGCGATCCGGTGGTCGCATCAATTCCTACGCCTATACCCACGGCCTGGCAGCCGCCGCGGCCGGTCTTGGTGCCCAGGTGTTCACGCACTCGGCGGTCACGGGCGTGCAACGCCGCGACAATCGATGGCTCGTCACGACGGGTGACGGCAGTGTGCTCGCCGGCCAGGTGGTCGCCTGCACGAATGCCTATGTCACCGAGGCCATCCCCCGGATGACCCGGGCGTTCTATCCAGGCATTCCCGGCGTCGTCAGCTTCAAGCCTCTGCCGTCCTCGGTGGCGGATGCGCTGGTGCCCTCGGGCGCGACGCTGAGCCAGCTCGGAGTTCCCGCCGCCGTACAGAAGGATGTCACCGGCAGATTCTACTTCGCGAGCATCCCCGCACCGGGTCGGGCCGATCGCGCCGAGCCGTTTGCCCGGACACTGCGCAACTGGCTGCGAAAGACCTTTCCACAGCTCGACGGCGAGGCGCTCGAAGTCGAGGCCTACTGGACCGGCAGAACCGCCAATACGCTCGACGGCCTGCCCCGTATCCACGATATCGCGCCCGGGTTCCTCGCCCCGATCGCCTGCAACGGCCTTGGCATCACCACGTGTACCCAGTTCGGCCGAGTGCTGGCGGAAGCGATACATCGCGACCGCTACGACGAGCTGCCTACGCGCCTGACGGCGCCCGCTCGCTACCCGCTCCGGTTCCTCTACGATCCGGCCGTGAGTGTCATGGTGCAGGGCATGGCACTTCGCGGTCGCCTGAGAGGCGCGCTGGACTAAGAGACGTTGTCTCGCGTTCCGGGGAGCGGCGCTTCCCGGATCCTTCGCTTGCCCCCTGCCGGCAATTCTCGCAGACTCGGGCTGCCCGGAAGATCCTTGGCCAGCTCGACAGTCTCGCGCTCACATGTCCCCCGATCCGGACGTATCGCTGGATCAGTTTCACCGGCTGATCGAACTCGCCTACGAAGGCCCGCTCGAGCCCCGTCCCTGGGAGACGTTCCTGCACGAATTGCGGCGGATCTCGGGGGACCGCGCCGCTGCCATCACCCTGCATCATCCGAACGACGGCGGCATGGACGCCTACGTGATGGCCGACGATCCCGACGATCTCATCGACTGGAACCAGGCGGAGCGCATCTATGTCGCCCGGCACATGGAGTCCGATCCGCTGAGAACCGACCGGGTGGCTCCCGGCCAGATCGTCATCATCGATGCCTTCAAGGTCGATCCGGCCTATGCGGAGTTCCTCCGGGCATGCCAGATCGCCTACACGCTCAGGATGGGCTTCGCGGAACCCGGCGGCATGCGCTGCTGGCTGGATGTGATCAGGCGCGATGCGCAGCGCCCGTTCGGTCAGCGTGAGCAGGAATTTTTCCGCAAGCTCCTGCCGCATCTGGAGCGGGCGCTTCGACTTTACGCGGCCCTGATGCGCACGGAAGCCGAGAAGTCGCTCTACGAGGAAACGATCGACCATTTCGTCCTGGGCGGACTGCTGTTGAACGGCCGGAGCGAGGTGATTCACTGCAACTCCGCCGCCAGCGCGATCCTCGCCGCCCGACCGGATATCCGGATTCGCAACCGCAAGATCGTGCTTCTGGAGTCGAAAGCCCAGCGGGCTCTCGACGACGCGCTGGCCGCTGTCGCCGGTGGCTGCGGGGTACGCGGCCAGACTCCGCATGGCAGGCTGATCCGGATCGGCTCGCGGCCTGACGCCATGCTGGGGCTGCTCGTCCGCCCGGTGCCGCTGATGCCCTACTATCAGAGCGAGCAGGCGCCGCACGTCGTCGTCTACATCAGCGATCTCGCCCGGAATCTCGATGCCTTCCAGCCATCGAACAACATGTCTCACGGCCTGATCGCCGAACTCTTCGGCCTCACGCGCCAGCAGGCCCGACTCGCACTCCTGATGGCTGACGGCCGCACCCTCGCGGAGGCCGCGACGGAAATGGGGATCGGCGAGCGCACTGCCCGCAACTACTCGATCGACATCTATCAGAGGATGGGCATCAAGGGTCAGACGGATCTGGTGCGAATTGTCTATCGGAGCTTCGCGCTCCTTCGATGAGGTGCCTCCCCGCGTTGCGGTGCGACCGCGTACGCGATTCGATCAAAGCAGCAGCAACTGGCGGGCGCATCAAAGTGCGATCGACGTAGGGTCAGGTGGCACTAGGCGAACCGAGTCGATCTCGTCCAAAGTCGAGGCGAGCGATGTCCGCGCAGGGCGTCGCCATTCTCGAGGGGGCCAGATCATGATCGGATTCGGGCAGGGAATCGGACGGGGATTCGGGCAGCACCCTGCCTGCGCGGCAGCAACCATTCTGCTGTATCTGACGTCGAGCGGTGCGTTCGCGGCAGACGAGGGCCTCGCAGAGGTGGTGGTCACGGCGCAGAAGCGTGCGCAGAATCTGCAGGAGGTGCCGATTGCGGTATCGGCCGTCAGCAATGCCTGGCTGGAGCAACGCAGCATTACCTCGATCGAGCAGCTCGGGAGCCTGGCGCCGAACGTCAGTATCGAGCGGGGCGGGTCTTTCACGACGGTCTCGCTGATTGCGATCCGTGGCACCACGACCTTGAATCCTTCCCTCACCTGGGAGCCGGCGGTCGGTCTCTACTTCGACGGCGTCTACATGGGCAAGTCACAGGCAGCCCTTTTCGATATTGCCGACATTGACCGCATCGAGATCTTGCGCGGGCCCCAAGGCACGCTCTACGGTCGCAACACCCTCGCCGGCGCCATCAATATCATCAGCAAAAAGCCCAGCGGGGCATTCGGCGTGTCTGCTCAGGCCTCGTATGGCAACTTCAACTACCGGCAGCTCAAGTCGTCCGTGGACCTGCCTGCCATTGGACCGCTGAGCATCAAGCTTTCGGGCCAGATCTCACGGCGCGACGGCTTCGTGGATCTCGTCCCCAACCCTGTTGCGGGCGTACCTCTGGCCGGCGTGTCGCCGGACTCGGAGGTCCAGGATCTCAATAGCCGCAGCGGTATGGTGCAATTGCGCTTCGAGCCGGGCGATGCTCTCACGATCGACTACAGTTTCGACTACAGCGACATCGATCAGACTCCGGCGTTCACGCAGGCCTGGAGCTACTATTCGGGCGGCATCTTCGATCCGACCTCGCCGGCCTACGCGTTCGGTGGGGCTTTTTTTCCTTTCGATCGCTATGTCAGTCGCGAGCGACTG
>WBZO01001738.1_pt1 | contig 14159 bp, 13 predicted proteins | sample 5204261 | NCBI WGS metagenome assembly WBZO01 (sample SAMN12412400, study PRJNA552823) | activated sludge metagenome | isolation source: activated sludge from anammox sidestream of wastewater treatment plant... | place: USA: North Carolina | collected 2017-09
GTTCTTGTTTTATATTCTAGCAGTTTTAATTTATAGTATTTGTATAATTTTAATTTTTTAAGGAAAAAACATGGCAATCATGGATTTTGGTGGCGTTAAAGAAGATGTAGTTACTCGTGAAGAGTTTCCTCTAGCAAAAGCTCGCGAGATTTTAGCAAGTGAAACTATTGCTGTCATTGGCTATGGTGTACAAGGACCAGGTCAGGCATTAAACTTGAAAGATAATGGATTTAAAGTGATTGTTGGTCAACGTTCACCTTCTAAATCTTATGATAAAGCCGTTGCGGATGGTTTTGTCCCAGGTGTAACATTATTTTCTCCTGAAGAAGCACTAGAAAAAGCTACAATGATCATGTATCTATTAAGTGATGCAGCACAAATCGCTATGTGGCCTACTGTCCAAAAACACTTATCTAAAGGTAAGGCTTTATACTTCTCTCATGGTTTTGGAATTACTTACAAAGATCGTACTGGTATCGTTCCACCAAGCGATGTTGATGTATTTTTAGTTGCTCCTAAAGGCTCTGGTACTTCATTACGTCGCCTATTCCTTGAAGGTAAGGGTCTAAATTCATCTTATGCAATATTCCAAGATGCTACTGGTCGTGCTAAAGAACGTGCATTGGCTTTAGGTATTGGAATCGGTTCTGGTTATCTGTTTGAAACTACATTCCAAAATGAAGTATTCTCTGATTTAACAGGTGAGCGTGGTATCTTGATGGGTGCATTAGCTGGTGTTATGGAAGCTCAATACAATGTGCTACGTAAAAATGGACATTCGCCTTCAGAAGCGTTTAATGAAACAGTTGAGGAATTGACGGAATCATTAATCAAACTAGTTGGTGAAAATGGTATGGATTGGATGTATGCTAATACTTCAACTACCGCTCAACGTGGCGCATTAGATTGGAGAAAACCATTCCGTGATGCAACTGCTCCGGTATTTGAAGAGCTATATGCACGAGTTAAAGCTGGCGAAGAAGCGCAACGCTCAATTGATACTAATTCACAACCGGATTACCGTGTGAAACTTGAAGCTGAACTGGCTGAAATTCGTGATAGCGAAATGTGGCAAGCTGGTAAAACTGTACGTAGTCTTCGTCCAGGTAAATAATCTTAGAAAATGTAAAAGTACCACATTGGTACTTTTACATTCTTCCACCGTATCTGTCTAAATCTCAATCTTCTTCTTCAAGCTAGTTCCCGCTCAAGTAATATATAACATTCAAAATCAACTAGATAAAATTTATAACCCTACATCTTAATCTCACGTAAAATATCATTTAAACTTACTGAATATCCTATAGTTGAACTGTAAATAAGTCCATATTCAGTGCAGCAAATTACTTACCACCGCGTACTGGCCATGCTGCACAGTCATAACTGGGAGTAGGAAATGGATCTGGATCCCAAGGATCTAGAGTCCCATCTTTAGGAAAATTACTGTAACTACCCCCTTGTATGTCAAGACATAAAGCGTTACTAGTATCAGAAGGATCTGTAGTAGATGTCCAGTAACGATCACTTGAAATATTAATGAAACATGCGCCATCACAATTTGGAGTCGTTGAATCACCACTGCCATACATTAACCAGCCGCTTGAATTGCTATAAGCATAATTTAGCAAACTTTTAAATTCATTAATATTTGGCATCCGCCAGTCGGAATAACCACACCAAGTACCACCATCAGCGATATTCAATGCACTCGACCAAGTAAGTTTGGTTCCACTATTAATAGTACTGGGGTTACGTATCCAGGTTAACCCAGTTAGCTTATCGGTTATACAATTGGATTCAATTCCACTGCCAGTTGTAAACCGTGGACTTGGCCAGGCGGCTCCCTCTTGCAGATCGCCATCTGAACCTGTGGTTGCAGGATATGGCAAAGTTGCTGTCTGACCAGTTTGTGGTACTAATGCAGGTGTTGTCGTAGTGCCTCGAACTGGAAATAATTTCCCAATAGGATTAGGTTTATCCTGCCCATTCGTTCCAAAGGTTACCGCAGAAAATATTATTGTAAACACATAGACATCACTATTCCCCGCTATTGTAGTTGATGTCCAGTACTGATCATAGCTTGAAATATTATTAAAATTCTGATTATTAAGCCAGATAGCATTATCAACCTCAGCAAAATTAATCAAGCTCATTGCCTCATTAAAATTTGGCATCCGCCAGCTACCAACAGCTTGTCCACACCAAGTTCCAGAAGCTACTGTAGTAAGAGCATTAGACCAAGAGAGCCCATTACCACTATTGATTGTACTTGGATCCTTAATCCAGATAAGTCCTGTTAAATTATCAGTAACCTGACAACCATCATCAGTAAAACGTGAATTTGGCGTTGTACTGCCACTACTTACATATGCCCATGGAATTCCGGCATGAATATCGCCATCTGACCCTGTCGGTGCAGAATATGGTGATGTAGGAGTTTGCCCAGTCTGGGGTAAATAAATTGTTGGCGTACTTTCTGTATAGCTTAAAGGATTGCCATTTATTGTCGCATTATTCGTTGCAGCGATATTTACTTGATAATTCAAGCTAGTACCATTTGTTAAATTAGTATTCCAAGCAGTTATAGCTGTAAAAGTACAGCTTGTTGTGCCTCCAACATCCAATGCACATGTGCTTGGATCAGAGGTTATTACCCCACTTGCCGGATTGGCAAATGCTGCACTTACTGTTGAACTGCCAGTACCCGATATGGTTGCACTAAACTGAAATCCATTTCCCATCATAATCCCAGTTAATGGTGTTGTTACTGGAGTAATTGTTATATCTGGAACTGGGCTAGGAGGAGTAGGGGTTGGACTTGGTGTTGGCATAGGTGTAGGGCTTGGCGTTGGAGATGGTGCCGGAGTCGGACTGGGAATCACATTTTGATCCACCGTTACACTTTGGGTTACTGTTTCCTGACCATTATTATAAGTTAAAGTTAAATCTCCACTACTTGCCGGCAGGCTTGGGTCTATTAGTTCTAAGGTTGCACTACTACTATTACCTGCCTTAATAGCTTGTTGATTAGTTGTACTACTATCTCCTAATGGGCCAGGGGTAAATGTAACCCTTATATTTGGATTACTTGAAACCAAATTCTCCAGTAAAGCTCCACTATCACCACTATTAGTAAATGTCAATTGTTGACTTGGCGATGCTGATGTCAAATAAATCGAATTTGGGAGCATATTTACTATCCCTACCCCACTTACAGTTGTTAACGTACTACTTGTCGTACTTAGCTGTGGATTAGTAATAGTTCCATTTAGTGCAACTTCTTCGGTTCTGACTTTTATTGTTTGTGTTACATTATCTCCTGATGGGTACCGATAAGACAATGCTAAATGTATCACCCTGTTTTAAATTGGTTAGCCCAGCCCCCAAATTACCACTGATTAACTGCTGTCCAGCAATTGCTAGATTATTATTATCTACTAGGACTACATTATTAAATTTACCAGCCTGATTTGAAACTACTACTCCAGTCACGACTATATATGGTAACCCTGATTGTACCGTTGAATAATAATACAGACTTATTCCATTGGCACCACTTTGGCTATTATAAAGAAGCTGTCCTTATCCCGATTACCGGGTTCGTTGGTAGGCTTACTGACTGATTACTCTTATTTTTAGCTACATTATTCTGGCTGGATACCGATTGGTTATTGGCACTTAGGCTAAAACTACCTGACACACTACCATCGGGAATAACTACCCCCAAAGTACAACTGCTACCGACAGCAATTTCGCGACACTTAGCAGCGCTTACACTCTCTACATAAGCACTATTACCACTGCCAATTATATCTCTCAAACTGTAATTTATACCATTTATAGTCTCTAAGATTGGATTATCTACTTCTAAATAACCAACATTATTTCTACCTGAAATTGAAGGAATCACATTTGGGGCAATAAATATTAATTTGCTGGCATCTCCACTATTGCCACTGCTACCTACATTGTTACTGCCACCATTACTGCAACCAGCCAATATAATACTAGATACAAGCACTGTAATGCCCTTTAGCCTTAATCTACCCTGATATATATAATGCTGTATCATTACCTTCCCCAATAACGACATTTATTTTTCTCATTTTAACACAAATATAGCACTTGCTTCATAATCAGAATGGATAATCTAAATTTTTCAGTTGACTACTGCTCGGTCGATAAAATTTCAATCTAGATAAAAATTTAGCACATTCTAAGGTGATTGAGAGGAGCACACCCCGCAGATCTGATTTTTGAATTTATCATCAATAGATAAGCTACCATTAGTTAAAAGTTACAAACAAAAACTAAAAATAAGCTATATTAGGAAACCACACTAAATTGAAGCCATCCAGTCAAATTATTGGTAACTATGATGGAAATGAGCAAGAAAGGCTCGGAATAGGCAAATGAAAAATAAGTGTACCAGTTTATCAACAACATCCATTAAAACAGCCACCATCAAATAAGTTTCTTAGCATAGAACATAGTCATAAATGACTAAACCTCCAAAATATCTACTAAAAGTGATTATTAAAGGTGCTTAGTTCCGCTCAAGTAGCATATAACGTTTAAAATCAACCGGACGCTTATTACTCCAAATCACATGCCAATCAGGATAGCTGGTATTACTATCAGGATAAACTGATATTAATGCCTGATTACATTTCGAGCTAGTAGCAAAGTTCTCTACTGGTTGCAAACGAATATCAGCAAAATAGTACCAGATGGCAGACTGTACCCGGTTTACTTCATTTGTCGCAATACAGGAATTTTTTGACCGATCAATATACGGACGGCTACTATCAACAATATCTTTAAAACTTAACACCGAATCAAACCATGGCAAACACAGCGAAATAAATAATACCAGACAGAATGTAGTGCCACTTGCCCAATTAGAAACCATTTCACGTCCACGAATATGCTTACGTGTAACCATAAAAACCCAGATTGCAGTTATAAGTAGCGCAAGAAGTACCTGCCAGAAATTAAAATCAAACACATATTGGGGGGCATAAAATTGAGCTTTAGCAAGCAAATCCTGAGGATACCCTGAATTTAATGTAAAATAAAGAATTATTACCGCAAGCCCACCAGCACCAAAAGCAAAAATACTAAACCAATTCAACCATGAAACAATACTAATCCGAATTGTATCAATTTCAACTGATGCGATAAATACGAAAGGGATAATTATAGGGAAAATTACTGATTCATCATGATGTCCGCTAATAACCGCAAAGAAAAATAATAACCCAATGAAAACGAGGCTTAATTTTAAAGTTGGATCCCTTAATATTTGCCCTCGCCGTTTATATAACGTCCAAAGTGCAAGTATCCATCCCGGAATAAGATACCACAATAATGTTTGAAAATAAAAAAGTATATTTGCAAAAATTGATGAATTAAAATTAACTACTTGTGAATACTTACTAATCCACTGGGCAAAAAACTCATGGTTTACTTTATTTAATTGCCAACCATACGAACCAAAAATCATTGCAAATATAGCAAACCCGGTAATTAATGTCAGAAAATAAGCAAATTGTTTCCATTGTCTATCAATGATAGGCAATAAAATCAGCATGATCAAGGCGATTAATAAGTATTCCGCAGTAAAATTAATTGAAATTAGCAGCAGTCCAATAGCAAGAACTCCGCCAGAAATACCGGGCATCTTTATTGAATTCTGCAATGACCAAAAATATAAAGAAAAACCAAGTAGAATTATAAGGTTAGGTGATAGCTGATATGCATTATTGATAAATCCTATTGTACTTATCATAATCATTACCACACTACGACCATTTTTGAAAGCAGAAAGCCCCGAACCAATCTTACCCAGAATAAAAAGTGTTAACAGAATAATTCCGGTATTCATTAAGCGAATAGCATTGGCAACATCAGTAAAATTAAAAAGTTTGATAACCAGTGCGTAGAGCCAGAAATAAAATGGTTGTAACTCAAGATAAGGAGTACCCGGTGAAATATATGGAACGAGCCATGAATTAGTTTTAACTATGCTTTTAACAATTGCCACCACGTAGGGCTCATACGGTTCCCATGGCGAATGAAAGAAAGTCGCTCCACCAATCCAGATAAGAACCATAACAAAAAGCAGCCAAGGACGATCTTTGCGCTTTGGTTTTGCAGCAACAGGAGAATAAGTAAGCATATAACACCAAATAAAAATAGGTAGCTAATTAAGCTACCTATTTTATCATAGAACAAAATGCCGTAATTACTTGGCTGCAGTTCTTTTGCTAAATGCCCCGTATTTCTGACGGAATTTATCCACACGACCAGCACTATCTACCAGACGTTGTTTACCAGAATAAAACGGATGGCAAGCTGAGCAAACTTCAATATGAAGCGCTTCTTTCGCCAAAGTTGACTTAGTTACAAAAGTATTACCACAACTGCAAGTTACAGACACTTCCTTGTAATTAGGATGAATAGTTTGTTTCATGAAGTGTTCTTTCCAAAAAATAATTGCGAGATTTTAGCATAAATAACAAGCATAACGCAAGTTAAAATTTATCTTTATGTATAAAATCACGAAGCTTAAAGCCCAGTAAAAAAAGCCCAAAAAAGTAGCTAATAGCAGCAGCTATAATCACACCAGCAAGTGAAATAACCCGCTTTAGCATATGCCCACTAAAATCAACTGGGGTAAAATACAAAATTAATTCAATTGTCAATGCCATTAATAAAATTGCAATAAGTAACCTAAAAATAAAATTCCACCAGCCTGATTGAGGTTGATATAGTTTCTTTTTGATAAGAAAATAACATAAATTTGCAGCATTTATACAAGCACTTAATCCGATTGATAATGAAAGACCTGCGTGCTTTAATGGTCCAATAAAAACCAGATTCATTAGCTGGGTACAACAAAGAACAAAAATAGCAATTTTTACCGGGGTTTTTATATCCTGATTGGCATAAAACCCTGGGGCAAGTACTTTTACTAGAATCAAGCCAAGTAAGCCAATAGAATAGGCAATCAGCGCATAACTAGTCATCGTAACATCATGAAGATTAAATTTACCATGCATAAAAAGTGTCATAGTTAATGGTTTGGCAAGTAACCCCAATCCAACAGTAGCAGGTAATGCCAAAAGTAGGCATAGCCTAATCCCCCAATCCAAAAGCTTTGAGAAACTTTCCTTATTCCCTGAACTGGCATGACGTGATAAACTTGGTAAGAGAATAGTGCCTAGCGCAACACCAAGAACTCCGGTTGGAAACTCCATTAAACGATCAGCATAATACATCCATGAAATACTACCAGTTGGCAAAAATGATGCATAAATCGTATTTATCACTAGACTGATTTGTGCTATTGAAACAGCAAAAATTGCCGGACCCATAAGCTTAACCACTTTGCGCACTGCTGGATTTCGCCAATCAAGTTTGGGTAAAACCAACATATCAATTTTTTTCAGATAAGGTAACTGGAAAAGTAGCTGTAGCAAACCACCAACAAAAGTTGCCCAAGCAAGCGTTAGGATTGATGGTTCAAAATAATGACGAAAACAGAGAATAAAAACAATAAAGCTGATATTGAGAATAGTTGGTGTAAATGAAGGAATCGAAAACAAACCCCAGGTATTAAGAACTCCACCAATCAATGATGCCATCGAAATAAAAAGAATGTATGGAAACGTAATCCTGAGTAAACTGACGGTTAGTGCAAATTTATCCGGGTCATTCGTAAAACCCGGGGCGGTAATCCAGATAACAACTGCAGCACAAGCCATTCCAAGTAATGTGACAATTAATAATACGGTTGCCAGCATCCCCATTACTGATGAAACAAACTCCCTTGTTTCTAGATGAGTTTTGCCATTCTTATGTTCGGCAAGGACAGGGACAAAAGCCTGAGAAAATGCACCTTCCGCAAATACTCGGCGAAGCAGATTCGGTAACTTAAAGGCTACATTAAAAGCATCAGTATAGGCACCAGCACCAAAATAAATAGCTTGTAACATATCACGCAAAAAGCCAAGAACTCTTGAAATAAGAGTCATGCCACTCACATTTATTAGTGAGCGTAAAAGATTAGTTGATTTAGCCATTATTTACTATCCCGAATATATTTTGCCAGACACTCGGGCAGCATTCGGCTAAGGCTTGGAGTTTTATTTAAAAACTCGTGCATAAAAGCTATTAATGCATGAAAAACCGCAAAATAAAAAATCATCGTTGCTAGATACCAGTGAACTGATTTTATTACATGGCGTTCTGGTTTCGCCATTGCGCTCATTAGTGGTGGAATATCAATACCGAAAATATTGAAAGTAGCTCCCTTAGTAATGACATAAATTAATCCACTTAGGGGAATAGCCAACATAAGAAGATAGAGGATCAAATGCCCGATTTTTGCCAGCAATTTATTGATACCTGTTATTTGCGAAGGAAAATCAGGATAGTGATGACTAATCCGCCATATAACCCGAACTACCACTAAAATTAATAAAAAGCAGCCAAGCTGGATATGCAACCATTTTAAATGAGTAGCATCCAGTGTTATACCGATAAAATACTCCAGAAAAATCACGGCGGCAATTAGCCAATGGAGAGTCTTAGCTGTTGAACTATAAATATTACTATTACTCATAACTTCTAAACTGTTTCCTTATAACGTTCTGGTTCAATATAATTAAGTACCTGTTGATGATATACACTATCTCCAAACTGTTCGGAAATTATACTGGCAATAAAGCATGCTAGTAAGATTGGCAAACTAAACTGGCTTGAGTCGCTTAATTCAACAACCATGGCAACGGCAGTAATTGGCGATTGGGTAATCGCAGCCAGAAAGCCTGCCATTCCAAGCAAATAGAATTGGACCAATGGTACACCAGAAACAAAATGATGCAATAAATCCCCTATTCCCGCTCCAATGGATAAGGCAGTGGAAAAATACCCACCAGGTACGCCCGCCGAAACCGAAGCAATTGCACCAAAAAACTTCCCAATAGCGTAGTACCAAGGAGTATTCGTAGCAGTATCAAGAAAAAGACTGGTTGAACCAGAACCATTCCCAAACGATAAACCATTGGTCAAATGCCCAATAAAAGCTACAATTAGACCAAAGATTGCGGCATTAACCAGATAGTGTTTCTTGCGCCAGCGATTTACGATCCAGGTTTTATTGACTGACATAAATACCATTAATTTGGTAAAAGCAGCCCCAGATAATCCACATAAAGCACCAATAATAATCCCCCAAATTGCAATCGTAGCTCCATGCTTTAAATCAGCTGGATTCACTGATCCCATATAAGGGTTATTACCACCAAGTAGAGCATTAGAAACAAATACGGCAATCAGGGTAGCACCAACCAGAATTGACGCTATTTTAGGGCTAATCTTTTTAACATACTCTTCAATCGTAAATACCATCCCGCCGATTGGAGCGTTGAAGGCAGCAGCAACCCCCACTCCCGCACCAAGTTTGATAAGCATTCGTTTTTTCTTATCACTAATATTTCTTATCTGGGCAAACAGTGATGAACAAATCTGAATCGTAGGTCCTTCTTTACCTAAGGAAGCACCGCTGGCTATGCTCATAAAAGTAAGAACAACTTTGCCGATTAATGAGTTGATTGAGTAAATTTTATTTAATTTTTCTTCTTCAAAGATATCTACAGCATAACCCTGTGGTAATCCACTACCATCAGCATGCGGAAAATATTTTTTTAGAAGAAAAACTATTACTACAAAGGTAACCGGAGTATAAATATACATCGTCCAGCTAGTAGTTGCAAAAAGAAAATGGCAAAGCCAATCAGCAAACTCAACGGCATAAGAAAATGCGGCACTAGCAACTCCAACAACAACACATAGCACTAGAAATTGAAAACTGAACTCTTCCTTAATTTCTGCATATTTCATGGATATATTTTACCTTTCACGAATTCTGCCTTTTTTTACTGATGCCATATTAAAAATCTGACCAAGCCGCTTATAATGACTATGCGCGAGTGCACAAGCAAGAGCATCCGCAGCATCTGCCCGTGGAGCGGCATTCAAGCTAAGCATATGCATTACCATTTTTTTTATTTGTTCTTTATCGGCATGACCATAACCAACTACTGCCTGCTTAACTTGTAGTGCAGTATATTCGAAAACTGGGAGATTATGTAAAACACAACCCGAAATCGCAGCACCACGAGCTTGACCAAGCATTAATGTCGATTGTGGGTTGACATTGACAAATACCTTTTCAATACTTACAACGTCTGGACGGTATTCCTTTATGATAAGATCAATAGAGGTTAGAATAGTCTTTATCCGCTCTGGGAGACTACTTGAAGCATCAGTCTCAATAACCCCGGATGCAATATAATTCAGATTATTTGAACTTACTTCATTTATAATACCAAACCCGGTATTTCTAAGTCCCGGGTCTATGCCTAAAATCTGCATATATACCTGTCAAATCAAAGATTCCGTTTATTTTAAAATTGTAACGTCCCGCTTAGGAAATGGTATTTCAATATTTTTTTTACGGAATGACTCAATTATAGCAATATTCAGTTTATTGCGTACTATAGATCCATGGTTTAATCCATCAATTGGCCAGACCCTGACAAAAACATCAATCCCTGATTCATTCAATTTTTGAATATACACAGAAGGTTCCATATTTTGATTGATTTCTGGCACAGATGCAATACATTCTCTGAGTGTATCAATAACTAACACCATGTCTGAGGAGTAGCCCACAGAAATCACCAGTTCGATTCCGATATTACTATTTGAATACGTCTGATTAATTACCGGATCAGTAATAAATTTTTCATTGGGGATAAGCATTTCAGAGCCATCAAATCCCTGCATCACCACATAACGAGTGGTAATTCTGGTAACAGTCCCAGTAATATTATTGATAATAATCCGGTCACCAATTTTGATTGATTTATCAAGAAGAATAATAAAACCACTAAGAAAGTTACTTGCTATCTTTTGTAAACCAAAACCGATACCAACACCGACAGCACCACCCAAAACAGAAAGAGCAGTTAAATCAAAACCAAGACTAGGTAAAACCATAAAAACACCAATAACCACTACCAGAATTTTTGAAATTCGGAGTAAAAGCTGCTTCAGGTTTCCATCAATATCTCGTAGATTTTTTATCCATCCATCAAGTACCAGTGTAGCAATAATCATTACCCCGATTGCAAATACAATTACAATGATCTCACGGATAAAGTCCCATAATGAAAGCTGACTTTTGCCAAAGTGTAACACCACCTTGCCTAGCTGATCCGCCAGAACCACATCAAGATTGGTAGTCCAGAAAATAATTACCATTACCAATGCCAGTTTAACCAGCATTTTTATGTGCTTACGGTATTTATTATTTTTAAGAGCATAATCAAGGGTATATACCGTGGACTTTAGGAAAAGAATTATAATTCCAATTATGGCAAGACTATAGAGTAAAATTGAAGTGGAGTTGTAGAAAAACATTAGAACTCCGCCTACCATGACCGTAATAATTGAAAATATTAATGGTCGAATCGTCTTATCAAGCATCCCAAACCAGAATACCCCAAGCCTGACAGCAGAACGAGTAACCTTCCGGTTCACGGCACAAGCAAAAATATATGCCAGTATAACTGAAGCCACAGCTAATCCAAGCTGAATTACTCCACCAACACTAATTAAGTCAACTACATTATTGCTATTTATTAATAAAAATTCATTCATAGATGTTCCTTTTTTATCTGCGTTAGATTACTCTAATCAATTGCATAAACAAAATTAACCCCGCTAATAGTATTTAGCTTCGCTTTACCCGGCTCGGGTTGTGAATTATAAGTTACTTGATAATTAAAGTTAATCCCAAAACCATTAAAAACCTCAAGTGTCAAAGTAGTTATTGAATAGCTTGAATTATTATCGGTAGTTGCGACATTCTGTAGCTGTTCGCTAAATGATACAATTTTATTCAGGTTGAGATTATAAGTAATTTGAGTTAACCACGATGGCTTTATTTCAACATTACTATTTACTACAACCTGCCTTTCCTGCACACCGGGACCAAAACTAAACAGTAAATTATTACTCTTATTGGCAAATAATTGCAACTGATAACCAGCATTCTGATTCCAGACATAAAAATATCCATCATTAGCATCATTCAAATACGAGACCTGAGCAAAAACACCATTATAGCTATCAAACATATAGCTACCATTTTGCTGTACATACAAGCGATTCTTATTATCCGTAGAGTTGGTTGAATAAATATAGTTATATTGCTCAATTGTATTGAAATTCCAGCCAATTTCACCCTCTGATGGCTTATAGTTAATAAGTGTATTAATCTGTGCATTACTGGTATTGCTATCCCCTGTCGTTCCACCAGCACCAAAAGCAAATTGGCTCCCATGCCATGGATTATATGGAATAGATTCCGGACTATTTATTGCGGTTCCTGATTCAGAATTAAAGGCTTGGCTTTTATATAAATTTGCCTGACTTTGATATAGTTGAAACATATAATAATTATAGTCCATAGACTCATTTTCTAGATTTATCTTTTCGTCTGCATATACATGACTATGAAGAAGAAGAGCCCATAGCATAAATAAAAAATTAGCCTTACATCGCATTATAAGGTACCAAAACTATTCTAGGCTTCGTTATTTTGTTGAGAATCAGCAAAGTAACAAGCATAAGACTACTAATAATCACAAGAAAAAAAGATAGCCCAAACCTTGATTGAGAACTAAATAACTCAGCCAGCAAAGGAGCACAGCCTGCAATCGACATGCCTCCATTAAAGCTAAGGGAACAGGCAGTCATTCGATATTTTTTGGCAAAAACTTCTGCAAAATAACTTGTTGTATAGGAGGTTACGGCACAAAAGAAAATCACCATAAGAATAATACTTAATAATCCATAATATGGATTTAATACATGAAGATTAAATAAAACTCCTGCAATTAAAAGACATACACAGTAGCACTGAGCAACTCGTACCCGATTTATTGAATTGTTTGCCAAGTAACCAAAAGTTGGATAAAGTATTACTGAAAGAGCCAAAATACCATTCATAACAAAAAATGCCATTTGTTTGCTTAACCCTTCATGTAACTGCATATAAGTAACCAGATAAGTAAATAAAGTATAATAAATCATACCTGTGGATAGACTTAAAATAAGCATGCAGAAAAATGTCGAAGGTTGCTCTTTCATAATATCAGTAAATTTAAAACTGCTTTTCTTTGCTACCGACTCCTTTTCAATATGAGGTACCATTTTATGATAGAAATAAAATAAAACAATGCTTAGAACAAATGGAACCCGCCAAACAAGCGATTTGATAAATAATGATTCTGGAGTAAATAAGTTAATAGCAGTGATCGATAGATAACCAATTAATGAAGCTGCAAAGCATCCCATTACCGAAATGGAATACACCAAACTAACAAGTAAAGAGCGATTAGAACGGTACTTTTCAACTGCGATCGTGATTAAACCAGAAAATTGCCCACCAGCCGAGATTCCCTGACAAATACGGAGCACGACCAGTAATATTGGTGCCAAAATACCAATTTGCTGATATGAAGGTAAAATACCTATTAGCATTGTTGGTATTGCCATTAACCAAATGGAAAGATTCACTGCATATGATTTGCCATAATTATCTCCCAAAATACCAAAAATAAGCGAACCTAGAGGTCTAGCCAAAAAGCCTATGGCAAAGGTTGCAAAAATAAGGATTAATGAAATAAGTCGATTATCATTAGGGAAAAAGCTTTTGGCAATCTGTAATGCAAAAAGCCCATAAATAGTAAAATCGTACCATTCAATAATATTACCAAATGATGATTTAACAAAGTCACCCATATCCCGGGTTAGTCCATTTTGACTCAGAATTTTTTTAAACATTTTGTACTCCTTTCAACGACAATACAGTTGTGCGTGAAATTTGAATTAATTTACAAATAGTTGTTTTTATGATAAATAACATGCTGATAAAAATTAATTATCAATTAAAATCACATACGTGCAGCATAAAATAGACGGTGTTAAAGCTTTATCAAATACATTCAAGAATAAAATAAAAGCTTGTTGGGTCGGCTGTCGTTATGAATTGCAATACGAATATAATTTATTTACAGCAT
>WBZO01004419.1_pt1 | contig 14156 bp, 5 predicted proteins | sample 5204261 | NCBI WGS metagenome assembly WBZO01 (sample SAMN12412400, study PRJNA552823) | activated sludge metagenome | isolation source: activated sludge from anammox sidestream of wastewater treatment plant... | place: USA: North Carolina | collected 2017-09
GCGACCAGAACGGATGCGCTAGGACACCACCATCCAAACTCCCAACAAAACGAATCGGTTTCCATAGAATACTATTTAAAGGCAGCACAGTATTTTGAAGAAGATAAAGACCTAATTGGCTTAGCAACCGCCTACAATAATATTGGCTATAAATACGGCATGCTCAAGCAAATAAACAATGCACTGCAATACTTAGAACGCAGCCTTGCCATTCGCAAACAATTAGGAAACAAAAAAGGAATGGCAGCCAGCTTTTTCTATATGGGAAGTGTGCTAGACAGCAACCAAATGTTTGACGAAGCAATCACACACTACCAACATGCCGAAACACTGCTAAAAGAAATAAACAGCAAGCACGAACTACATTCTTTATACGACCAACTTTCTAAAAGCTATGCACACAAAAAAAACTACAAAGAAGCACTCCGCTACCACCGCTTATTTGTTCAACTAAAAGACGAGATATTCAGTTTCGATTACAAAACATCGCTCAACATAGAAGCCTCTAAACTACTTATTGAACAACAAGAAAAAGAAGCAGCATTTGAACTCCAAAAACAACACGAACTATCAGACTATATCCATAAACTCGAAACAGCACAAAACGAGCTAATGCAAATGGTATATATAGCTTCGCACGACCTACGCGAACCCATACGCATGATAACCAGCTACAGCCTGCTACTTTCAAAAGAACACACCACAAGCCATGCCCAATCTACAGCCACAGCTCAACAAATCTGCAACACCACTATGCAACTGTGGACAACACTCAAAAATCTTCAACAATCTGTTCAACAAAAAGTAATAAAAAAATAATACCACCTACCTATACGAAACCTTTTTAAACACCACTCGTATGTGCAATAAGAAGTAAAATGTTTTGTGAAGAATTTATGAACTAAAAAACTCTGATATGGTTAAACATTCTACACTTGCGGTTACCAACCATGCAGATAGCGCACAAGGAGGTTGGCATAATATTGAACACCTGCTCAACCAAATTAGAGTAATGAACCAGCAGCGAAACCCTGCTGTAAAAGAACTCATAGAACAAGTAAACGAATGGGCAGAAAACAACAACCACCAAGTTTACAAAACCGAAGCCATACATGAAAAAGCCATCTTCCTCTTTTGGATAAACGGCACCAACGAAGAAGCCTTTAACCTTGCCCAGCAAGCACTCAGCACTGTAAATGCCGAAGAGCAACCACTACTTGCGGCACGCATCAACAAAACAATGGGTATGATTTTCTACTACAAAGGAATCTACCTAAAATCTCAAGAATACTACCTTAATGCGCTGCGCCTTATGGAAGCGTTTCCTAAAAAAAACGATTACATAATAGAAGAACTTGCACGCACCTACTACGGCTTAGCCATATTACACGACCTATCGCAATTCGATGAACTAAAAAAAATGTACTTGGGCAAAGCATTGGAATATGCCTTGCAAAGTGGCGACAAAGGCACCATTTCTCGATGCTACAACGCATTTGCAGTTTACTACGCCAAACGGAAAGAATTTGAAATTGCACTCAACTATTACCAAAAATCGCTCGACCTTGCATTAGAGATTGGCGAAAAAAACATGCTGGCAGTTTGCTACAACAACTTAGGCAGCACACACGTAGAACTCAAAGAATTTGAGAAAGGATTACAGTATTTAAACCAAGCACTCCAGTTAAAAAAAGATACCGGAAAGCCCAATGCCATTGGCTTCACACATATCCATATTGGCAAAGCATACTTCGATTGGGGAAAATATCGCGAAGCATTAGAAAACTTCCTAGAAGCCGAAAAACTAATTTTATCTGCAGGCACCAAACACGAAATACATACTTGCTACGATTACATTTCTAAAATATTTTCTGCACTCAACGATTTTGAATCGGCATACGAATACCTCAAAAAATTTATAGAAATATCGAAGGAAAATCAAAACTTCGATAAAGCAGCAGCCATCTTAGATGCGCAAACAAAATTTGAACTAGATAAAAAAGAAAAAGAAGCCGAACTACTGCGCCAAAAAAATGCAGAAATAGAACGTTACGCCTATCGGCTCGAAAGCAGCAACCGCGAACTAAAACAATTTGCACACATTGCATCGCACGATTTAAAAGAACCACTGCGCATGGTGGGCAGCTATGTTTCGCTCTTAGAGAAAAAACTAAAAGGCAGACTCTCTGAAGACGAAGCCATTTACATGGATTTTGTGCTAGACGGAACCAAACGCATGTACTCGCTTATCAACGATATTTTAGAGATTTCAAAAATAAATGTAGAGTCGCATTTTAGAGAAGTAAACTTAAACCTGGTGGTGTACGAAGTTATTCAAAACCTTGCACCCGAAACTCGTAGCAAAGCAGACATCTTAGTACAATCTTCACTTCCTGTAATAGAAGCCGATCGCACGCAAATGCTGCAACTTTTTCAAAACCTTATTTCCAATGCCATAAAATACAATAAGAGTGAAAAAGCACGAGTTGAAATTACCTGTAAAAATCACCGCGGAGCACATGAAATTTCCATAGAAGATAATGGCATTGGCATACCTGCCGAGTACCGCGAAAAAGTATTTGTAATCTTCCAGCGATTACACTCCCGCAATGAGTTCTCTGGCACGGGAATAGGCCTAGCCATCTGCAAAAAAATAATAGACAATATGAATGGAAAAATTTGGGTAGAAAAGAGCGCACTAGGCGGTTCTGCATTCAAATTTATTGTGCCTCATAAAATAGAATAAACTCCGGCTGTTATTCTATTTCTATACAATTCAAACTGCTGCGTTAGCAATTCTATTAGCTAAATATTGTTCTATTTAGCTGTAATAAAGAATTTCACTACAACTTACTTTTTATCAAAAATGCGTGTAATAAAATTTGGTGGTTCCTCGGTGGGCACGCCACAAAAAATAAAAGATGTTATTGCCATTACAGCAAGCATTGCAGCCAAAGAAAAAACAGCAGTAGTAGTATCTGCATTCAGCGGTGTTACCGATAACTTAATTGCTATGGCACAGCAAGCCTTGCAAGGCGAAGAGTACTACAAAGCAATCTACAAGCAATTAGAAAAACGCCACTGCGAAGCCGTAAAAGCCTTGGTGCCTGTAAAGCAACAGCCGCAAGTACAAGGCAATGTAATTCAACAATTAAATGCACTTTACGACCTTTGCAAAGGCATATCGCTCATTAAAGAATTATCGCCTAAAACACTAGATACTGTAATTAGTTTTGGCGAACGCCTCTCTGCCTACATTGTTTGCGAAGCAGCTAAAGTAACGCTTAAAAATTGCAGCTTCTTAGATGCCCGGGAAGTAATAAAAACCGACTCTACTTTCGGCTATGCAAAAGTAAATTTTGAGCAAACCAACCAACTCATAAAAAACTACTTTAAGCAAACCACAGGCACCATATTTATTACCGGATTCATTGGCTCCAATGCTGCCGGAGAAACTACCACTTTAGGTAGAAGCGGCTCCGATTACACTGCCTCCATTTTTGGCGCAGCACTAAAAGCCACTGCAATAGAAATTTGGACCGATGTAGATGGCATTATGACAACCGATCCGCGCATAGTAAAGCAAGCCTTTCCCGTGCCAAGCATTACTTACGAAGAAGCAATGGAACTTTCGCACTTTGGAGCAAAGGTTATTTTTCCTGCCACCATGCGCCCTGCCATGAGCGCCAATATTCCAATTTGGGTAAAAAACACTTTCAACCCTTCTTTTTCTGGCACGCTTATTTCAAACAAAAATTTAGATAGTACACTTGTAGTTAAAGGAATTTCATCATTAAACAACATTGCACTTCTTAATGTTGAAGGCAGCGGAATGCTTGGTGTAGCAGGTGTTTCTGGCCGACTATTCACCGCGCTTGCACAAGGCAAAATAAATATCATTCTAATCTCACAAGCATCGAGCGAACACTCCATTTGCTTAGCCGTACACGAAGGCGATATCGCCAATGCCAAACAAATTATTGAAGAAGAATTTCACTACGAAATAAAGAGTGGACTTATAGATGCTGTAGCCGTAAAAACAGATTTAAACATTGTGGCTATTGTGGGCGAAAACATGAAACACCTTCCCGGAACTGCTTCTAAAATGTTTGCAGCATTAGGAAAAAACGGTGTAAATATTATTGCCATTGCACAAGGCTCTTCCGAAAAAAATATTTCGGCAGTAATAGAAGCCAAAGACCGAACCAAAGCACTCAGTACGCTACACGAATCGTTTTTCCTTTCCGATAAAAAAGTATTGAATGTATTTGTGATGGGCGTAGGATTAGTAGGCGGAAAACTCTTAGATATTATTGAAAAACAGCGCAAAAGTTTATTGCAAAAACAATTGATAGATGTACGCATAATGGGCATTGCCAACAGTCGCCACATGCTGTTTCAAAACGATGAAATAAAGAATTGGAAAAACACCATGCTCACTGCACAAGATACAAGTAATGTGCAGGCATTTTTGGAGCGCGTAAAACAACTTAATTTACCCAACAGCGTAATTGTAGATGCCACTGCCAGCGATGTACCGGTTGCTATTTACGAAAATGCACTAGCTTCCAACATAGCCATTGTTACGCCCAATAAACGTGCATGTTCAGGCAAGTTCAACTACTACCAAAAATTAAAATCGCTCAGCCTTAAACACAACACACACTTTCTTTACGAAACAAATGTGGGAGCCGGATTACCAGTAATAAATACGCTAAACGATTTACTCCTTAGTGGCGATGAAATCATAAAAATTGAAGCCGTAGTTTCCGGTACGCTCAACTATCTTTTCTACCATTTTAGCGAAGGCATGAGCTTTGCCGAACTACTACTAAAAGCAAAAGAATTAGGCTACACAGAACCCGATCCACGCGATGATTTGAGTGGAACAGATGTGGCAAGAAAAATTTTAATTCTTGCGCGCGAGTGCGGCAGCACATTAGAACTAAAAGATATTGCCATAGAAAACTTAGTACCTGCTAAAAGCAAAAAAGCAACATCGGTTGAAGCCTTCTTTACCACACTTAAAACAGAAGAAAAATTATTTACCGAAAAGCTACTAAAAGCAAAAAAGAATGGTACTAAACTAAAGTATATTGCCACGTATGAAAATGGAGAAGCCAAAACAGCACTTGTAGAAGTAGATGAAAAACATCCTTTCTATGCACTTGCAGGCACTGAAAACTGCTTTAGCTTTACCACCACACGCTATCGCCAATATCCACTGGTTGTAAAAGGCCCTGGAGCCGGAGCCGATGTAACTGCAGCCGGAGTGTTTGCCGATATAATAAAAACCATAAACAAATAGCACACAAGTACAGCCATAGCATTTGCAATCCAAGAAATCTATTGGATGCTTACATCAAAATTCACAGTTTTGCTGCATGTTTCATCGTGCATTTTCTTTACTGGCAACTGTAAATACACTACTGCTTTTTTTACTAAGCACACACGCATTTGCACAAACCAATCTCTACCGCGCTTCCGGCAACACTTTATATTGGAAAAACAAAATGCCCCATCCCGGTTATTGGCAGCAAGATGTGCATTACAAAATTCAAGCCGATATTGATGAATCAACCGATATTATTACCGGAAAACAAAGCCTTACTTATTACAATAATTCACCCGATACACTGCATGAATTATTCTTCCATTTATATCAAAATGCCTTTCAACCCGGAAGCTATTTACACGACTTGCAAATGGCCAATGGCGTAAAACCAAGCTATGGAAAATACGAAGCGGCAAGACAAGGAACCACCATTGAAAAAATACAAATTTACAACCACGCATCTGCCCAATCGCAAACACCAGAGATTGAAATTGACAACACTATTTTGAAAGTAAAACTTCTTCAGCCACTGTTGCCAAACGATTCTTCCGTTATCCATCTTCAATTCCGCACCTTTTACGATAACGGCAGCACACGCAGAAGAATGAAAAAATACAATGCGTGGAATTTCAAACATTTTAATGGCTGCCAATGGTACCCTAAAGTTTGCGTTTATGATGCCCACAGCGGTTGGAATACAGACCAGCATTTAAACCGTGAGTTCTACGGCAACTTCGGCACATTCGAAGTAGAACTTACATTTGCATCCAACTACATTGTAGAAGCCACAGGAGTATTGCTAAACGAAGCAGAAGTGCTTCCCGATACTCTAAAGCAACAATTGCACATCCGAAACTTTGCTCAAAAAAAGTGGAACGAAAAACCCGGCATTCCTATTCCATACAAAAGGGGAATAACAAAAACATGGAAATATCGCGCCATCAACGTACACGATTTTGCATTTACAGCAGACCCCACCTACCGCATTGCCGATACCACCATTACACTCAACAACGGAAACCAAGTAAAATGCGTAGCCATTGCCCAAGAACCACATTGCAGCGGTTGGCAAAATGCACATGAGTATTGCGCGAAAATTATTGGCACATTCAGTCGCGATTTTGGCAACTACGAGTATCCTAAAATGGTAGTGGCAGATGCTGCCGATGGCATGGAATATCCTATGCTAACATTAGATGGCGGTAAAGACCCTGAATATCGCGGCCTATTGGTGCACGAAGTTGGGCACAACTGGTTTTATGGCATGCTCGGCAACAACGAAACCTATCGCGCCATGATGGATGAAGGCTTCACACAGTTTATTACCGCTTGGGGCTTAGAACATATAGACCAAACCGATACCATAGTGTACGAATGGAACAAAATAAAAAACCGCTACCTACGCCACTTTGTTGAACCACAAAACATTCGCGACTCGCGTGTTTATCTTGGCTATGTAATGGATGCAGCCCGCTGCAGCGATGAACCTCTAAATACTCACAGCGACCATTTCAACGGAGCACTTGGGCAAGGAGGCGGCTACCGCCACGTGTATATGAAAACGGCTACCATGCTCTATAATTTACAATACGTTTTAGGCGACTCGCTTTTTTTAGCAGCTATGCAACACTATGTAAATACATGGAAAATTGCCCACCCTTATCCCGAAGATTTTCGCAACTCTATTATTCGATTTACCAAGCAAGATTTAAACTGGTTTTTCGATGATTGGATGGAATCTACCAAAAGCATAGATTACAAAATAAAGTCTGTAAAAAAAGGCAGCATATCTGAAGAATACAACATCACTTTTGAGCGCAAAGGCAGCATGCAAATGCCTATTGATTTCCGTGTTATTGCAAAGAATGGAAAAACATACGACTATCACATTCCTAATACTTGGTTCACCAAAAGTACTGCTGCCACAACAATACTTTTACCTCGTTGGGTTGGTTGGGATAAACTACGGCCAACTTATACAGCTACGGTTGCTATTCCTTCCGGAATAAAAAATATTGTAATAGACCCAACCGAGCGTCTTGCCGATATTAACATGCTCAACAATAGGTTAAAAGGCAATACCGAGGTGCGATTCGATTCGCGCATTTTTCCGCCTCTGAGCCGTACAAAATACCGTGTATGGTTGCGCCCCGATGTGTGGTGGAATGCCTTTGATGGCTTTAAAATTGGTTTACACCTGCATGGCAACTACATGAACATAAAACATAGGTTTGCACTTACCGTTTGGGCAAATACGCACTTAGCACAAGGCGGTAAACCATACTTCCCACAAGAAGAAAAAGGTAAAGCAGGTTGGTTCTCTTACCGTTTCGACTACCAAACTACTATTGATAAATTATGGAAAAACGCGTCTGTTTATTTCAGTTCTCGTTGGTTAGACGGATATGAAATGTACCGCACCGGTTTACAGAAAAACTTACCGAAAAATTTTTCGATAGACATAAATTTAAAAGCATTTACACGCAACAGAATTGCATGGCGCAACTACTTGCTTTATCGCAACGAGTGGAGTACTATTTGGGATAACCACCACGGCTTTAATGCCAGTATAAACATTACTGCAAACTTTAATTATGCCAAACAAAAAAGTGGAGGAAATGTGCGTGCCACACTTAGAAGCGCTACACTTTTTAATAGCTCCAACTATCACTATTTAGAAATTGAACACACCAATACAACCTCTTTTTGGCGCTTAGATTTCCACAACCGTATTTATGGAAGAATAGGCACAGGAAATAACCTACCCAACGAAAGCGCACTCTACTTTGCTGGTGCAAACGCAGAAGAAATGATGGAAAACAAATATGTGCGTGCACAAGGCTTTTTCCCTCCGCAATGGACAGGCAGTTATGGTTCTTCTACCAATCATTTTCACTATGGCGGTGGTTTAAATTTGCGCGGCTACAGCGGCTACTTAGTAGTTGAAAAAGACAATGCAGGCAATACTGCTTTTGCCTATCGCGGCAATAGTGGTTGGGCTGTAAACACAGAACTTGATTTTGCGCGTATCGTTCAATTCAAAAAAAATAAACTGCGCGAATGGATAGGTTTAAACACTTATCTTTTTGCAGATGCAGGTATGATACACTACACCAATTCTATTGGCAAAAACCAATTCTCTCAACTGCGTGCCGATGCCGGAGTGGGCGCGGCATTTACCATAAAAAAATGGAGTGTACTGCAAGGCATTCAACCGCTTACTATCCGCTTCGATGTTCCGTTTTATGTAAGCCATGCGCCTGCTACGGAAAAAAACGTACAATGGCGTTTTGTGGTGGGCATCAACAGAGCTTTTTAATAAAAATGCCTTGCACGTTGAGCGTACAAGGCATTTACAATAGGTACAATAATTTATACTACCTCTACTTTTACTTGTAGCACTTCTTCATTCATTTCTATTTCATCGGCTACATCTAAAGTTTCTACAAGTGCAATATCTCTTGCCAATATTTCATTGCTGATGTATTCACGGAAGTTGTTCAATGCTTCTTCAAAAGTTGCATTCTTTACTACTGAAACTTTAATGCGGTCGAGTACTTGAAAGTCTTTATCCTTTCGTAAGTTTTGAACCTTATTGATAAACTCGCGGGCATTCCCTTCTTTGCGTAAAGCATCGGTAATGGTAACGTCTAAAGCCACCGTTAAACCTGCATCGCTGGCTACCAACCAACCCGGAATATCTTCGGTTTGAATTTCTACTTCGTGCAATTGCAATACAAATTCTTCTCCTTCCAATTGTAGTTTATACTGCTGCTCGCGCTCTATTTTAAGAATATCTTCTTGCTCAAATTGAGCTACTGCATTTTGCACAGCTTTTATTTTTTGCCCTGCTCGCTTTCCTAATTCTTTAAAGTTGGGCTTTATTTTCTTTTTCACCACACCGGAAGCATCGCTAATGTATTCAATTGCTTTTACGTTTACTTCGCTTAAAATGTAGTTTTCAACTTTTTCAAAATGTAGTTGCTGCGCCTCGCTCAATACAGGAATAAGTATTTTGCTAAGTGGCTGACGCACTTTAATTTTTTCTTTCTTACGCAACGAAAGAATAAGCGAACAGGATTTTTGAGCCAACTCCATTCGCTGCTCCAAATCTTGGTTTATGAAGTCTTCGTTTGCAGGTTCCAACAGTTCTAAATGTATGCTTCCGCTGCCATTTAAATTTTGAAACAACCACTCACTTACAAATGGCGAAATTGGCGACATGAGTTTGGCTACCGTAACTAAGCAATGGTAAAGTACATCGTAGGCAGCTTGCTTATCGCTGCTCATTTCACCTTTCCAAAAGCGTCTTCTATTAAGGCGTACATACCAGTTGCTTAAATCTTCATCCACAAATTTTTCTATTGCGCGTGCTGCTTTTGTGGGTTCAAAATCTTCGTAATATGCTGTAGTTTCCTTTACTAAAGTTTGTAGGCGCGAAAGAATCCATTTATCTAGCTCCACAAAGTTTGGATTGTTTTCCAATTTACTATTGGGCTTTTGCGGCTTATCTATATTGGCATAGAGTGCAAAAAATGCGTAAGTGTTATATAAGGTTCCAAACAGTGAGCGCTGTACTTCCTGCAAGCCTGCAATATCAAACTTCATATTATCCCACGGATCGCTATTGCGCATCATGTACCAGCGAGTGGCATCGGCACTGTATTTTTCTAAGGTCTCAAACGGATCTATTACATTGCCCAAACGTTTACTCATTTTGTTGCCGTTTTTATCTAACAGCAAACCATTAGACACCACGTTCTTGTAAGCAGGATATTTTCCATCGGTGATAGCGCAAGCTAATACATGTAGCGTAAAGAACCATCCGCGAGTTTGATCTACGCCTTCGGCAATAAAATCGGCAGGAAAAAAACTACCTGCTTCGAACACTCCTTGTGAATTAAAGGAACCAACTTTTGCCTCGTTCTCAAATGGCCAATGCCATTGTGCAAATGGCATAGCACCGCTATCGAACCACACATCTATCAAATCCGGTACGCGCTTCATTGGCTTGCCCGAAGCTGAAACAAGGGTAATTTCATCTACCACTGGTTTGTGTAAATCTGTTACTTCTATTGGCCTTGATACGCCTGCTGCTACGGCTTTTGCTATTTCACTTTTCAATTCTTCAATGGAGCCTATGCACTTGGTTTCTGAGCCATCTTCTGCAACCCAAATTGGCAGGGGAGTTCCCCAATAACGAGAGCGCGACAAATTCCAATCTACCAGATTTTCTAGCCATTGCCCAAAGCGGCCTTCGCCTGTATGAGCCGGTTTCCAGTTAATGGTTTTATTGAGGGCTATTAGCTTATCTTTTATGGCGGTGGTGCGGATAAACCAACTATCTAAAGGATAGTAAACAATAGGCTTATCGGTACGCCAGCAATGCGGATAATTGTGCTCGTATTTTTCAGTTTTAAAGAGTTTGTTTTCCAGTTTCAACTTCAATACAATTAAATCATCGGCACTCATAAAACTCTTTAAATCGGCAATAATGCCGTGCGCCTTCAGCACTTGCTTTTGGTGTTCAAACTCCTGTTGTTTTTCGGCATCGGTGTAGTACGCCTCTTTTACATAACGCATTTGAATTGGGAAAACAGCATCGTTTACTTCTTCGGTAAACTTTCCTTGCTTATCTACCAATGTAAGCGATCCTATTCCATTCTGCTTGGCTACCTTAAAGTCATCGGCACCAAACGAAGGTGCAATATGAACTATTCCCGTACCATCTGTGGTAGTTACAAAATCGCCCAACACAACCCGAAAAGCATCGCCATCTTTTGGCTGAGTATATGGCAGCAATTGCTCGTAATGTGTGCCTTCTAGTGCTGCTCCTTTTACAGATAAGAGTACCTCGTAAGGAATTTTTTTATCGCCACTTTTATATTCTTCAAATTTTAAGGTGGCATTCTCTGCCGGAAAATATTTACCAAATAAATCTTTGGCAAGAATTACATGTATCAATTGATGCGTGAAAGTGTTGTACGTTTTCACCAATACGTATTCTATGTCTTTGCCTACTGCCAATGCTGTGTTTGAAGGTAATGTCCACGGAGTGGTGGTCCATGCCAAGAAAAACACATCGCCCTCTACTCCAAACTTGGGCTCCTTTACTTTAAACTGAGCAATGGCACTCACATCTTTCACATTCCGATAGCATCCCGGTTGGTTTAATTCATGCGAACTTAATCCGGTACCCGCAGCCGGAGAGTATGGCTGAATGGTATAACCTTCATAGAGCAATCCTTTGTCGTATAGCTTTTTGAGTAGTGCCCACAAACTTTCTATATAGTTATTTTCGTAAGTAATGTATGGATGCTTCAAATCTACCCAATAGCCCATTTTTTCGGTAAGCTCGTTCCATACATCGGTAAAGCGCATTACATCTTCTCTGCAAAGCTGATTGTAAGCTGCAACTGTAATCTTAGTACCAATATCGGCTTTAGTAATTCCTAACTGCTTTTCTACGTTTAGCTCTACCGGCAAACCATGCGTGTCCCATCCGGCTTTACGCTCTACGCGGTAGCCTTGCAATGTTTTGAATCGGCAGAATAAATCTTTTATGGTGCGGCTCATTACGTGGTGAATGCCCGGCTTACCATTTGCCGATGGCGGGCCTTCATAAAACACGAAGCGCTTACCTTCAGAACGCACGCTAATACTGCGTTCAAATACTTTATTTTCTTTCCACCATTGTAAAACATCCTTTTCAATAGCAGGCATATTTAACTGTTCAAATTCCGGATAAAGAGCGTCTAATGAATTTTTCCTTTTCATATTTTATATGCAATTGAAATACTTGTAAAAAACAGGCTCGCGAAACTACAAAAAAAAGGAGCTAAACATTACGCTTAGCTCCTTTTAAGAAATTAAGGTATTAAGTGTTACTTCATAACAGCAATAGTACCGGTAAAGTCTTTTTCTACATTGTTGTAATAGCGAACTTTCATTACATAAACATAGGTATCAAATTGTACCGGCTCACCTTTAAAGGTTCCATCCCAACCTTCGCCATTGCCAATACCGTTTGTTTGTTTATCGTTTTCGAAAATTAAGTTACCCCAACGGTCGTACACTTTTACTTGCGCATCTAATGCTCCCAAAATATCGAACTCAAATCTATCGTTCAAGCCATCGCCATTTGGAGAGAATGCAGTAGGCAAGAAAGAAGATTCAACTATACTTACGGCAACAGTTACTGTATCGCTGGCTGTACAAGAATCTTCATCCATTACAACAACTGTGTAAGTAGTGGTAGAAAGAGGTGCCACACGAGGGTCGCTGCAATTGGTACTATCGGCACAGTTGCTGAAATTGAATGTACCCAACGGACTCCAAACATGGCTTACTACATTCTTAGTCGAATTGGTAATAGCTGAAAGTTGAGCTTCCATTCCTGCAAGGATTATTTGCTTGTCGCTTACCAAATCTACAGTAATAGCATTTGGCGCATTAATGGTGAAGGTAGCTATTCCCTCACAGCCATTTGCATCGCGTACTAACAAAGTATAAGTACCTGGCAATAAACCTGTAAACTCATTCGATGCTTGCGTAATGTTGTTCAATACATAAACATAAGGAGCATTACCTCCGGTTACAGTTGCTGTAACTTTTCCGGTGGCAGTATTTGAACATTTAGAAGCAACTACATTGGTTGTAACAGTAATTGGTACTGGTTGTGCCAACACAGCAGTATCTACAGCAATACAGCCATAGCTATCTGTAATTGAAACAATATATGTACCTGCAGCTAATTGAGTTGCCGTAGCACCATTCTGCTGAGGAGTAGCATTCCAGCTATAAGTGTAAGGCTCTGCACCTCCGGTTACAACTACTGATGCAAATCCTGTGTTGCCTCCGGTGCAAATTGGGTTGCTCACGCTCATTACAGTCGAAAGTTTTGTTTTCTCTCCAACTGTAAATGTTGCTGTTGAGGTACATCCCGAGGCATCAGTAACAGTAACGGTATAAACTCCGGCTGCTATACTTTGCAAATCTTGTGAAGTGGCTCCGCCAGTCCATGCAAAAGTATAGTTTCCTGCACCTCCCGAAACCGCAATTGAAATGCTACCATCTGCTACACCATTACATTTTGAATCGGTAACAGTACCTACAATTACAATTTGAGTGCTTTGGTTAATAGTAATTGAATCTGTAATGCGGCAATTGTTTTTATCAGTTACCACAACTGCATACTTACCTGCAGTTAAGTTGGTTTGCGCAGAATCAATTTCAAAATTACTCCACAAGTAGTAGTATGGATATGTGCCTCCGGTTACTACAGCCGAAACGCTTCCGGTTGAAGCTCCATAGCATACCACATCTGCTTTTTGCAATGTAACTACCAAAGGTAATGGCTCTATTACATTGTAAACACCAGTTGCCTCACAACCATTTCCATCGGTTACGGTAACACGGTAAGAGCCCCCTGCCAAGTTGCTACGGTCTTTGTTTACAGATCCATCATTCCATGCATAAGTATATGGTAAGGTTCCCCCGTATGCGGTGTTGATAATAACACCATCGCTGGCTCCGGCACAAGTTACATCTGTAATAATACCGGTTTGGTACAATGGACTTGGCTGCGAAACATCTATGGTATCTACTGCCGTACAGCCTTTTGAATCTGTAACAGTTACAATATAAACACCAGATGCCAACGCATTCAAATCTTCAAGTGTGTCGCCATTGCTCCAATTGTAGCTGTAAATTGGCGTTCCACCCGATACTATCAAATCTATGCCTCCGTTGCTATCTCCAGAACACTTAGGTGTTCTTACCAATGCATTGATATTTAACTGAGAAGGATTGATGATTTGTG
>WBZO01004862.1_pt1 | contig 14155 bp, 10 predicted proteins | sample 5204261 | NCBI WGS metagenome assembly WBZO01 (sample SAMN12412400, study PRJNA552823) | activated sludge metagenome | isolation source: activated sludge from anammox sidestream of wastewater treatment plant... | place: USA: North Carolina | collected 2017-09
TGAGCCCGATCCTGCTGACCTCGATCGTGTTCTCGTTGGCCGGCCTCATCAATGCGGTATACGCCAGGAAGTTCGACGACATTGCCCTGGTGCCGACGTTCGTGCTGACTCCGCTGACCTATCTGGGCGGCGTGTTCTATTCGGTCGACGCGCTGGGCAGCCCATGGCGGGAGATCAGCCACGCCAATCCGATCCTGTACATGGTCAACGCCTTCCGCTACGGCCTGCTCGGCATCAGCGATCTGCCGCTTGCCTACGCCTATGCGGTGATGCTCGGGCTGACGCTCGGGCTGACGCTGCTGGCGCTGTATCTGCTCGATCGCGGCATCGGTCTGCGCAGCTGAGCCCGGTTCAGTCGAGGGCAAAAAACGCCCGTGCGTTGGCGCTGCTCAGTGCCGCGACGGTTTCGGGCGCTTGGCCGCGTGCGGCAGCCACCGCGGCGCAGACGTGGCGCAGATGCATCGGCTCGTTGCGTCGATGCGCGGGCTTGGGATGCAGGTCGCGCGGCAGCAGATAGGGCGCGTCGGTCTCGATCATCAGCCGATCGGCGGGAATCAGCCGCACCAGTTCGCGCAGATGCAGGCCCCGGCGCTCATCGCAGATCCAGCCGGTGATGCCGATGTGGCAATCCCGATCCAGATAGTCGAGCAACTCGGCGCGTTCGCCGGTGAAGCAGTGCACGACGGCGCGCGACACGCGTCCGCGCACGCGATCCAGGCAGGCGAGGAAATCGGCATGCGCATCGCGCTGGTGCAGGAACAACGGCTTGCCGCAGTCGACGGCAATCGCCAGCTGGCGTTCGAAAGCCTCGATCTGCGCCGCCCGCGGCGAGTAATCGCGGAAATAGTCCAGGCCGGTCTCGCCAACCGCCTTGACCTCGTGCGCCTGCAGCAGCTCGCGCAGCAGCTGGTCGCAGGCATCGTCGTATTCGTGCGCATGGTGCGGATGCACTCCGGCCGTCGCGTAAAGAAACCCGCGATGATCCTGCGCCAGAACCTGGGCGGCGCGGCTGCCGCCGGCGCTGGCGCCGGTGACGACGATCTGCGCCACCCCGGCCGCCCGCGCCCGCGCCAGTACCGCATCGAAATCGGCGCGGAACGATTCGTGGGTCAGGTTGGCGCCGATATCGACCAGTGCATCGGGCAGGGCGGGCATTGCAGGACTTTTCCGACGGTTGCAAACCGGCGATTATCCGCCAACATCACCCTTTGGGTGTGTTCGGATTCACAACGAATTCACCCCCGATCAACGATGCTCGACCGCCCCCTGGTGCCCAAGGATCCCTCATGAATGCCTTACGCCCGATACTGTTTGCCGTCGCAGGCCTGACTGCGTTCCCCGCTTTCGCCGCCCAATCCACCACGGAATCGGCCCGGCAGTATCACGAAGCCGCGGTCACCGCCGTGCGCGCCGGCCTGGCAACGGCACGCAGCCAGGCCTTGGCCACCAAGGCCAAGGCGATGGGCAACTACACCGGCCCTGGCACGCCGCTGGCCAACGAATACCGCGCCTATCCTCCCAGCTGCGCCGCCTGGCCGCTGCCGGACAAGGCCAGCGGCCCGACGGTCAGCAAGCGCATGGCGCTGTACACGCGCAACGCCAGCGGCGACACGGTCGCTCCGGAAACCGTCACCGTCACGCTGTGGCGCATTCCCTGCAGCAGCAGCGGCACCTCGGGCCTGCCCTACAACAGCGATGGTGGCGGCAACGCGATGACGCTGCTGCGCATCGACCGCGATGCCGCCAACGAGGGTCGTTCCGACAAGTTCCCCACGTTTCCGCTGCTGAACATCTCGCAGTTCGGCGTGCCGGTGAGCGACCCTTCGAGCGCGGTGCGCGCCGCCAGTGAACCCAACACCTTCGTCGCCGACGGCCCCTTCGACTCTCCGGTATTCGTCAGCACGACCTATGTGCTGGAAAACTACAATTTCAGTTCCAGCTACAACCACTACTACGGCTACGCATTCACGTTGTCGGTCGACCCCTACATCAGCGGTGGTGGCCCGACCACGTTCGCCATGAACGACTACACCGGCAACGGCCTGGCCGCGCTGCCGCTCGACGGCTACGCCGCCGCGCAGTACTACAACGCCAGCCTCAACGAAGGCTTGCTGCTGCAAGTGGCCGAGGGCTACGACAGCGCCAACCCGACGCGCCGCCAGGTGATCTTCGACCTGCTGACCACCGACACCAACCACAAGCCGTTCTGGCTGGTCGGCAGTGCCGCCTTCGACGTCACGGGAGCAACCACCCTGACCGTCCCGCTGACCTATCTGACCGACAACAACGCCACCTTGCCGTGGGGTAGCGCCAAGATCACGCTGCGCAACTGCAATGCGCTCGACGTGACCTTCACGCCGCAGGGCGGCCTGCCGATGCCGGTTCCGAGTTTCAGCGGCCTGACCACCTACACGCGCATCTTCGCCGCCAATGGCCTGATGTGCGAGTGAACCCAACGTCCCCCATGCCGCCTCGTGGCATGGGGGACGTTGCGACGATGCCGCCTCGTGCTTCGTCCTTCACCTGTTCTCGTCGTGCCTCGTGGCACCGGCGATCTTCACCCGCCTCCTGAGCGGCGGGTGTCTTGCAATGCCCATCGAAAGATCCGGAGTTTTCCCATGAAGCACCTGACCATCCCAGCGTTCGCGCTGGCGACCTTCGCCACCGCCGCCTCGGCAGCAAGCAGCACGCCTGCACTGGCACTGGCCGATTACAGCATTCCCGGCAACGCCGTCACGACCTCGGCTCCCGCCAAGGTTGCCGGTACGACGACCGGGTTCGGCACGCCGATGGCCAATACCTATCGCAGCTATCCGCCCAGCTGCGCCCATTACCCGCTGCCCGACAAGCCCAGCGGCACGACTTGGACGGCGTCGGTGCCCACCATCGCCAGCACCAACACCGGCAGCACTCTTGAAAATCTCACCGTCACCGTGTGGCGCATGCCATGCAGCAGCAGCGGCAGCGCCACTCCGTACAGCGTCGCCGGCGTGAAGAATGCCGTGACCCTGGTGCGTGTCGACCGCGCCGACGATTCCGTGACGACCGCCGTGCCGCTGCGTCCGCGCCTGCTCATTTCCCAGGGCGCCGTGACCTATGGCGTGATTCGCGTGGCTCCGGAACCGAACACGATCCTGTCCGAGGCGCAATACGGCGCGCTGATGCCCAAGAGCAGCACCTTCATCCTCGAAAACTTCTCCGACTCCACCTCGCCGCGCTTCAATTTCAACAATGCCTTCACCCTCAACGTGCTCGGCGGCACCGGCGCCAGCAAGGACATTGCGGTACCGGCCTACGCACCAACCGCCGATGCCTACCCCGACGCGTTCAATCCGCTGCCGATCGACGGCTACGTCGCCGCGCAGTGGTACAACAGCGCACGCAACGAGGGCGTCATCGTGCAAGTCGCCGAGGCATACGACAATGCCAACCCCCAGCGCCGCATGTTCGTTTTCGACCTGCTCACCAAGGATGCCGACAACGATCCGTTCTGGCTGGTTGGAACGGCATCGTTCGATCCGACCGCCGGTGGCGTGCGCAGCCTGGATGTGCCGGTCAGCTATCTGACCGACAACAATGCCACCCTGGCCTGGGGCACGGCGCATGTGACCTTCACCGACTGCAACCACATGAACATGACCTTCGCGCCAGCCACTGGCTTGCCGGCCGATGTGCCGCTGATCAGCGACACGATCAGCTACGAGCGCCTGCTCAGCGCCAATGGCATGCTGTGCGAGTGAAGCTGCTCTGATCTTGCCTGCGAACGGCCGCCCTGTGCGGCCGTTCTCTTTTGCGGCCATGGCCGCCATGCCGCTTACAATGCTCTTCGTCCTTTCGACCGATTTTTCCGCATGAGCGCATCGGCGCCCATCGACGCCCTGCTGCCACGCATCGGCGACTCGCTGGCCACGCATCCTCGCCTGGTTCTGCAGGCTCCGCCCGGCGCCGGCAAGACCACGCGCGTGCCGCTGGCCCTGCTGGCCGCGCCCTGGCGTGGCGATGGCCGCATCCTGCTGCTCGAACCACGTCGCATCGCCGCCCGCGCCGCGGCCCAGTTCATGGCGGCGCAACTCGGCGAACGCGTCGGCGAGCGGGTTGGCTACCGCATTCGCTTCGAATCGAAGATCTCCGCAGCAACGCGCGTGGAGGTGGTGACCGAAGGCATTCTCACGCGCATGATCCAGGATGACCCGGAACTGACCGGCGTCGCTGCCATCCTGTTCGACGAATTTCACGAGCGTCATCTGCATGGCGATCTGGGCGCCGCCCTGGCCCTCGACGTGCAGGCCAATCTGCGTCCGGAGCTGCGCCTGGTCGTGATGTCGGCGACGCTCGACGGCGAACGCATCGCGCGCTGGTTCGATGCACCGCAACTCACCAGCGAAGGCCGCAGCTTTGCAGTGAACGTGACGCATGTGCCTGCGCGCAGCGGCGAAGCCTGGCCGGAACGCGGCTGGACGGCGCTGCTGCGCCGCGCGGTGGAGCAGGCGCTGGCGGAAAACCCCGGCGACGTGCTGGTGTTCCTGCCGGGCAAACGCGAGATCGAACGCGCCCATGCCGCGCTCGACGGACTGAGCTGCGCATCCATCGCATGTATTCGCCTGCACGGTGAACTCGACCTGGCCGAGCAGCAGGCGGCGCTGACCGCAGCCGACGCGCACACTCGCCGCATCGTGCTGGCCACCAATGTCGCCGAGTCGAGCCTGACCCTGCCCGGTGTGCGCAGCGTGGTCGATCTGGGCCTGGCGCGCGAGCCGCGCTTCGATCCCAACTCCGGCTTCTCGCGGCTCGATGTCGTGGCCATTTCGCAAGCGTCGGCCGAGCAGCGCGCCGGCCGCGCCGGTCGACTGGCTGCCGGCAGCGCCTATTGGCTATGGCCACAAGGCAGGCGCCTGGAGAGCGAACGGCGCGCCGAAATCGCCCAGGTCGAACTGTCGTCCCTGGCACTCGAGCTGGCCGCCTGGGGCAGCGACACACTGCCGTGGCTCGATCCGCCACCCAGCGGACCGCTGGCCCAGGCACGCGACCTGCTGCAGCGTCTGGGAGCACTCGACGGCGATCACCGCATCAATGCACTCGGTCAAGCCATGCTTGCGCTGGGTACGCATCCGCGCCTCGCCGCCGCGCTGCTGCGCGCGCCACCCGATCAACGCGCATTCGCTGCCGACTGCATCGCCCTCGTCGAGGCGCGCACTCCGCTGCGCGGCCCCGATGCCCGCAGCGACGATTTCCGCCTGCGCCTGCAGGCACTGCGCGCCTGGCGTGAGCGCAGCAATGCCTGGCGGGAACTCGGTGCCGACCGCGATGCCCTGGCGACCATCGCACGAGCCGCCGATGCCTGGCATGCCCGCGGGCGCGGCGCGGCCGGCATCCCCGCGGGCAGGCATCCCGCCGCAACGCACCTCGCACACTCGCCTCGCGGCGACGAGGCCACTGCGGCCGGCGACGTGCTCATGCATGCCTTTCCCGATCGCATCGCGCGCCAGGATGCCAGCGATGCGCGTCGCTACACCCTGGCCAATGGTCGTGGCGCACGCTTGGCCGACGACAGCGCGCTGTATGGCGAGCCCTGGCTGGTGGTGGTCGATTTGCGCTTTGATCCACGCGACAGCCTGATTCTCGCCGCGACTCCCTGCGACCCTTCGAGCATCGAACGCGACTTCGCCTCCCGCTTCACGCGGGTGCGCGTCGTGCGCTGGAATCGTGACACCCGCGCAGTCGACGTGTTCGAGGAGCAGCGCTTCGATGCCATCGTGCTCGACCGCCGCAGCGTGCCGGCGACACCCGCCGATACCTTGCCCGCGCTGCTGGCCGCGGTGCGCGAGCTCGGTCTCGCCGCCCTGCCATGGAGCGAGCAGGCAGAGGCACTGCGCCGGCGCGTGCGGGCCTTGCGGAAATGGAATCCGGCCCTCGGCCTGCCCGATTTTTCCGATGCCGCGCTGCTGGATTCGCTGGAGACGTGGCTGGCGCCGTATCTATCGGGCAAGCGCCGCCTCGATGCGCTGCAGGCTGGAGAATTGTCCACGGCGCTGATGGCGCGCCTGGATCATGGCATGCGCCGCGCGCTCGACGAGCAGGCGCCCGTGTCGATCAGCGTGCCCAGCGGCATGCAGCGTCCCATCGACTATGCCGACGAAACCGCGCCGATCCTCGCCGTGAAGCTGCAGGAACTGTTCGGTCTGGCCGACACGCCGCGGATTGCCGGCGGCCGCGTGTCGCTGACCCTGCATCTGCTCTCACCCGGCGGCAAGCCGGTACAGGTGACGCAGGATCTGCGCAGCTTTTGGCAACGCACTTATCCCGAGGTCAGGAAGGAGCTCAAGGGTCGCTATCCCAAGCATCCCTGGCCCGACGATCCCTGGAGCGCAACGCCCACCCATCGCGCCAAGCCGCGCGGCACCTGAGCGCCTTCAGCGCACCGCGCGCTGGCTTGCCACCACGCTGCCGAGAATCAGCACCCCGGCCAGCAGCATCAGCAGAGTGGGTTGTTCATCGAGCACCAGCCAGACCCAGAACACTCCAAACACCGGTATCAGATAGGTGCAGGTGCTTGCCTGCGATGCACCCACGCGAACGATCAGGCGAAAGAACAGGGCATACACCATCGATACGCAAGATGTGTGTTCACGTTCGGCACACATGGAGCTGCGGCAGAACTGGTGATGATCAGGACCGTGGTGCGGCGGCGCGGCTTCCTCATGCTCTACTTGCGCAGGCAGTGCGTGCGCTGTCAGCCGTGCTCAGTGCTGCGCTGGGCGCATGCCGCAGCGCTGCGAGTTGACCAGGCGGCGCCGACGCCGGACCGGCCTGGTTACGCGCGCCTTGGCCAGCGCCACGCGTACCAGATCGTGAGCACACCCAGTGCGATCTCAACCATACCCAGAATGATGTAGAACCACCATGCCCCGGGCATGGTCAGCAGCATGATGACGATGTAGAACAGGGCCAGCACGATGTTGAGCCAACGGTTCAGCCTCGGTGGCAACACCAGGCAAAGGAAAACCATGAGCCCGGGGATCGCCAACAGGATCGAGGTCGCCACCAACGTGCCTTGGCTCGCGGCTCCAATCGGCCCATCGCCGGCAAGCATCCCCCGCAATTTGCCGGGCACGTAGAGTCCGAAGTAGTCGCCGTAGATGTAGCAAAACATCAACGCCGCCCACAGCGCGGCCAGTTTGTGCTTTACGTGCACGCCAAAATCTTCAAGTTGCGTTGAACTCATTGGTCTTCCCTAGTATCGGTTGCAGAGCCGGACCTCACGCCGCGTGGCGCCCGTTTGTGGAGCCGCGACGCACACATTTCCGATAGCCACCACTTCAATCGTCAAAGCCATCCGTGAAGATGCGATCGGTCGGATCGGACGGGATCGCCATGGCGCGCACGCTGCCATACGTCGCCGTGGTGACCTGGACCAGCACGCTGCCGTCGGCACCGACCCAGGAGTCGGAGCCGCCGCCGTACAGCGCTGGTCCAAAGTCGTCGACGCCGAAATCCACCACCGTGTCGGCGACAAGTCCTGCGCTGGTCGGAACCGCTACGGTCTGGCCGGCGGCGAGGACGCGGCGCGGCGCCTGTCCGCGCTTGAGGAGCCACAGCGCGTGTTCGTTGTCAGGATTGGTGTAGGCCGCGACAAGGATGTCGCCATTGGACAGGATTGCGCTGGCATGGATGCTGTGCCACATGCGGCCTTGTTCAGGCCCGTAGGCACCCGCGAGGTCGAACAGTGCCACCAGTTCCGGTGCGGTGCCGGCCCTCACGCGCCACAGGCCTTGCTGAGAAGCGCCGTCTCCGGTGCGGGTGTTGGCAATGAATGCGCTCCACGCTCCGGCTGACATCAGGGTGCCGGTGTTGAACGAGGTCCAGACCGCGTCGAGAAAGTGGGGGCCGTGCTGACCGGAGTCGTCGTTCATGGCCAGCGGGCGATTGGCCGTCCCGTCGTTCCAGAACAGACCGGCGCGACTGGCATCGCTGGTGGTCGGGCGATAGTTCGCAAAGAAGGTGACGTTGCCTTCCTCACCCGGTCGCGGCGTGGTGAACCCACTGGTGAAGTGCGCCGTGGCCAAGCCGATGTCCGGGCCGAGCGCATCGGTGCGGCCGGTGGCCGCGAGGGGACGCGGCGCACCGTCGCACACCTCCCACACGCCTTCGCCACTGCTCGCACTGAACGCACCATAGACTCGATTGGTTGACGTGATGGCGATCGAACCCAGGCTCCACGACGCATTGAAATAGTCGCCCGCAGTGAGATTGGGCGCGAGATCGCGCGCGGTCGAACCGCGCAACATGCAGGGTTGGTTGCCTTGGCCGGGCCGCGACTGGACCAGCAGGCGGTTGGGCTGACCCGACGGCGAGGTCACATCGGCGTTGACGAGGACGCGCCCCCCGTTCATCGCACGGGCGGTGAGGGACGAGCCTGATTGATACTTCCAATTCGCACCCATGCCAGGACCAAGGGCACCATCGGTGAGGATGCGCACAACTTCCACGTTGACCTGCTGGTCCCAGCGCCACACGCCCCACGTCGCCGCCGCGGAATCGGCTGCAGGGCCGGCCTTGGCGACGAACACGCGCTGCCCATCGACACCGGCATCGCCGAACCCGGAGGAATAGTCGAGGAATACATGGCCTGCCTCGCCACCGCTGCGCCCCGGTCCGGCCGCGCCGGTCACCCCTTCCTTCATGTATTGCACCCACACGCCCTGGCGGAGAGCCCAATAGCCCTGCTGGCCGCTCGTGATCATGCGCACGCCAACGCGCGCCGCGCCGGTATCGCTGAGCAGAACGTCGCCATAGTTGCGCGCCGCGGCAGGCAATCCCGGCACGACGACGCTCGAACCTTTGCCGATGACGGCCTGCCACGGGATGTCCTGTGCGCTGGCATGGAGCGCCGGGACGGCACAGGCGATGGCGAGAGTCAGCAGGACTGGACGAAGGCTCATTTGACGGTTTCCTTGTAGGTGGTTCCGAGCGGACATCGGCGCCGCTGCGCTAGCCAATGAGCTGGCATCCGGCGGGGCTGCGCACCGTAGCCGAAGTCGCCGCCCGACGGTGGCCATGCAGGCCACGGTTTGGTAACGGTTTGTCCACGCGTCGCTAGCACCCCGCTCATTCACGCCCGCAGGCCGCTCATGTATCCTGCCGGCCAGCCCGCCAGCAATCGGCGCGTCGGGGTTTCGTGCCCCGCGCTGCCTCCCAGCGCCGTATGCACGACCTCGCCCAGCCCGGAGCCCGCTGCCACCTGTTCCGCTTCGGCAGCGCCGAATTCGACGAAGCCAAGGCCGAGCTGCGCGTTGCCGGTCTGCGCGTCGAGATCGAACATCGTGCGTTCGCCGTTCTCGCCTACCTGTTGCGGCATGCCGACGAGGTGGTCACCAAGGAAGAACTCCTGCGCGAGGTGTGGTCGGGTCGGGTCACCGTCGACAAGGTGCTGCCCAATGCGATCGCCAAGCTGCGCCGGGCGCTCGGCGAGAGCAATGCGCAGCATCTGGTCACCCACGCGCGGATCGGCTATCGCTTGGTCGGGCCCGTGTCGCGCACTGCGGTCGGCAATCGGATCGTCAGTGATCTCAGGCTGGCCGCTGGTGACGCCGTACCAGGCCGCGAGAACTTCGTGTTGCGGCGTCAGCTCGGTGCGCGTCGCGACGGCGAAGTCTGGCTCGCCGAGCAGCCGCGCACACATGCGCTGCGCGTGTACAAGTTCGCGGGCGGGAGCGAATCGCTGCGCGCACTCAAGCGCGAGGCGACGCTGCTGCGCGTGCTGCACGAAAGCGCCAGCGACGATGCCGGGTTCGTCGCCATCGTCGACTGGAACTTCGAGCAACCGCCATTCTTTCTCGAATGCGGTTACGGCGGTGACAACCTGCTCGACTGGTCGCGCGAGCATTTGGCCGCGACGTCCACCGATGAGCGCATCGCACTGTTTGTCCAGCTTGCCGACGCCGTGGCCACGGCACACGCAGTCGGCGTACTGCACAAGGATCTGAAGCCGGCCAATGTCCTCGTCGCGCGTGAGGGCGGTGGCTGGCACCTGCGCCTCACCGATTTCGGCAGCGGCCGCCTGCTCGATCCGGAGCGGCTTGATGAGCTCGGCATCTCGCGGCTCGGGATGAGCGTGACTCAGAGTGCCGTCACCGATGGCGACTTGGGGACGCCGCTGTATATCGCGCCGGAAATTTTCAGCGGTCAGTCGCCGTCGGCGCGAAGTGACGTTTTCGCACTTGGCATCATGCTCTACCAGCTGCTTGCCGGTGATGTCACCCGCCCGATGACCTCGGGTTGGGAGCGCGACATCGACGATCCCTTGTTGCGCGAAGACATCAGCGCCGCCACCGACGGCGATCCGCAGCAGCGCCTGAGCGGGGCCGCTGAGCTGGCTGCCCGTCTGCGCACACTCGACGCGCGTCGCGCGGCGGTCCGTCAGGCGCAAGCGCGCGAGGCCGAGGCGCGGCGCGAGCGGGTCGCGCTCGCGCGCAGCCGCGCCCGACGCCCGTTCGCGATCGCCCTCGGCGTCGCACTGGCGACTGGCCTGGTTGCCGCACTGGGACTGTGGCTTGCCGCCTCGCGTGCGCGCGACGAGGCCCGGCTTGCACTCGCCCGCGCCAACGCAATCAATCGCTTCCTCAACGAGGATCTGATCGGACGCTCGAATCCGCTTGTGTTGTCGCAGGGCGGTGGTGCGTCGCTGAAGGAACTCCTGCTGGGTGCGCGTCAGCGCATCGCCCAGCGATTCCAAGCGCAGCCACTGACCGAGGCGTCGGTGCGCACCAGCCTGGCGACACTCTTCAATACGATCGAGCTGCTGCCCGAAGCCGAGACCGAGGCGCGGCGCGCCCTTGAACTGCGGATTCGCGAACAGGGCGAGGACGCACTCGACACCTTGCGTGCGCGGGCGCTGCTCGCGCGCCTGCTCGCCCGCACGTCACAGTTCGAGGCGTCGAAGGCACAGATCGACGCGCTTGCGCACGCAATAGGCGACTCGCACGATCCGCAACGGAGCTCCCTGCTCGCTGCGGCGAGCGCAACATGGGCGATGAACCAAGGCGAGTATGCAGCCGCGCTGCCTGCCTACCAGGAAGCAATCGCCGCCCTGCGTCTTTCCGAACCCGACAACAGCTACATGCTCGACTCCCTGCGCATGGACCTGATCGGCGTACTCACCCAGACCGGGCAGCTGGAGCAGGCCCGCCGCGTAGGCGAGACACTGATCGCCGAAGTCAACGCACGCGACGATGACAATGGCCTTGTCGCAGCGTTCGCCGAGGCGCAGGTAGCGCGCACCTACACACTGGGCGGTGATCCCGATGCGGCCGAGGCACGACTGCTGCATGCCCAGGGCCGGATCGTGGCCCTGCTCGGTGAGGGCCACACGCGCAACCTCATGATTCTCGGCGATCTCTACTCGGTCGCCATGCAACGTCGTGACTGGCGCAAGGCGATCGACTACGGACAGCGCGCATACGCCGGCCTGCGTCAGAAATTCGGCGACGAGCACAACTTCACCAACATCGCACTCGCCAACCTGGCTCAGGCCTACTACGAAGACGCGCAGGCACGGGAAGCCGTGCCACGCCTGCAAACGGCCTATGCTCGCCTCGGCGCGCAATTGTCCGCGCGCAATCCCCAGGTGCAGGCGACGGCGTTCTGGCTTGCTGCCGCCCTCATCGACGCCGGCTCGACCGACGCGGCATCGATACTCGTCGACGGCCTCGACGTGAAGGCACTCCAGGCCGTGCAGGCCGATGGGCTGTGGCCGCTGCGTCTGGACTTGCTGCGCGGCTTGATCCTTGCGCAACGCGGCGATATCGCCCGCGCGACCACACTCCTGCGCAGCGGTACCGATGGTTTGGTCGGCCGCGATCCGTCCGACTCTCGCCTGCTCGATCAGGCCGCGCTGGTGCTCGCTGCGCGACATTGACGCGCGCTGCGTCGAAGCAGCTTGGACAGCGTCCAGATCGAGCGCTTCACGGCGCTGGCGCGCACCGGCAAGGTCATGCGCGTAGCAGTGTGAACGCCGGCGTCCAGGGCATGCGTGCCCGCGCTGTCAGCCGTGCTCAGTGCTACGCGATGCGCAGCTCGCCGGGCGCAAGGCCATCGAGTGCATGCGCTCCGATCCGAATGCGGATCAGGCGCAAGGTGGGCAGGCCGACCGCCGCGGTCATGCGCCGCACCTGGCGGTTGCGACCTTCGCGCAGGCTCAGTTCCAGCCAGCTGTCGGGCACGCTCTTGCGAAAGCGCACCGGCGGGTTGCGGGGCCACAGCCACTGCGGCGGTGCATCGAGCGCGCGTGCCCGCGCGGGCAGGGTCATGCCATCGTTGAGCTGCACTCCACGACGCAACGTCGCCAGCGCCGCATCATCGACCACGCCTTCGACCTGCACCAGATAGGTCTTTTCCTGCTTGTGGCGCGGATCGGTCAGACGGTGCGCAAGCGCACCGTCATCGGTGAGCAGCAGCAGGCCTTCGCTGTCGAAATCCAACCTTCCAGCCGCATAAACGTCTTTCTGGTGAACGAACTCGGCCAAGGTGCGCCGTGGCGGCGTGCTGCGGTCGGTGAACTGGCACAGCACGCCATACGGCTTGTTGAACACGATCAGCATGGCCGACGGACGCGGCGCACGAGCGCGAACCCGTGCGCCGCAGCGTGATCAGCCTGCCGGAGCCGGGGCTGCAGGCTTCTTGTCGTCGGGCTGCTTGAAGATGCGATCGCCCTCCGGCTTGCGGAACTTGAGCGTCATGCGGTCGGACTCGCCGATGGCCTGGTACTTGGCCCGATCCTGGTCTCCCAGTGCGAGCGTTGGCGGCAACGTCCACACGCCCTTGGCGTAGTCCTTGGTGTCCTTGGGATTGGCGTTGATCTCGCTCTGCGCAACGAGCTCGAAGCCCGCGTCGGTGGCCAGCTTGATCACGTAATCTTGCGGCAGGTAGCCGCTGTCCTTGACCTTGTCGAGTGCGGCGCCATTGGCGGCACGGTGATCGGCCACGCCGAGCGTGCCGCCGGGCTTGAGCACGTCGAAAAACGCCTTGAACATCGCCGGCGCGGTACCGGCCATGACCCAGTTGTGCACATTGCGGAAGGTCAGCACGGCATCGGCTGAATTCGGCGCACCGAGCACCGGCGACTTGGGATCGAATTCGGCAAGCTTGACCTCTCCGAAGGCGGCCGCGTCCTTCTGCAGCAGGGCGCGGTATTTTTCATTGCTCTTCTTGGCGTAATCCGAGCTGGCATCGGCGGCGACCGCCGCGATGTAGGTTCCGCTGCCCTTGAGCCACGGCGCAAGGATTTCGCTGTACCAGCCACCGCCAGGAGTGATTTCGATCAGCGTATCGCCAGGCTTGATGCCGAAGAATTCCAACGTCTGCTTGGGGTGGCGGTACTGATCCCGCGCCTTGTTCTCCGCCGACCGCCAATCGCCGGCCAGCACCGTGTCGAGCTTGGCGACGCCCAGCTCCTGCTGGCTCACCGGCGGCTGCGGTTGCGCGGGTTGATCCACCGGCGCCGGAGCAGGCGCAGGTGCGGATGCGGCCGGAGCGGAAGACTGATTGGAACCACACGCCGCGAGCGCAAGCGCCAACGGCAACAGGCAGGCGATCTTCTTCATGAGCTGTCCTCGGGGGAAAGGTCAATGCGGCGGGCGAGCGTAGCACAGCGCCGATGACGGCAAGGACCGGCGTTTCCGGCGCGGGATTTCAGTGCCGAATCTTCCGTGCGGAGGATCGATTTCGCCACTCCGGAGGACTTGGTTGCGCCCCGCGTTCATGGCGGAGTTCCAATCTCAAGCGCGGTGTGTCGCGCCATCCGGCCGCCGCTTGCGGCCGGATGGCGCGGCAATCCTTCGATCAGAGTGCAGCCAGCGCCGCATTGAGCGTGGCCGACGGCCGCATTGCGGCGGCGAGCTTGGTCATGTCGGGCTGGTAATAGCCGCCGATGTCGACCGGCTTGCCCTGCACCGCGATGAGCTCCTCGACGATCTTCGCCTCGCCTTCGGCCAGTGCCTTGGCCAGCGGCGCGAACTTGGCGGCCAACGCGGCGTCCGTCGTCTGCTCGGCCAGCGCCTGCGCCCAGTACAGGGCAACGTAGAAATGGCTGCCGCGGTTGTCGATGGTGCCCAGCTTGCGACCCGGCGAGCGGTCGTTGTCGAGGAACTTCGCGTTGGCC
>WBZO01004863.1_pt1 | contig 14153 bp, 9 predicted proteins | sample 5204261 | NCBI WGS metagenome assembly WBZO01 (sample SAMN12412400, study PRJNA552823) | activated sludge metagenome | isolation source: activated sludge from anammox sidestream of wastewater treatment plant... | place: USA: North Carolina | collected 2017-09
AATGGAGCTGTCTGGTGGAGATTAAAGATCACCTGAAGTTTCCTTTCAATCGCCTTTTTCAGCTGAAAGGGATTGAGAGTCCGGTATGTTTCTGTGAGCCGTTTTTTGGCTTTGGTTGTAAGGTGTGGTGAGGCGATGAGCCGCTGGTAAGGAGTCTGTGGTTTCTCGTAGATACGACGGTATTTGGAGTTGATGCGTTCCTTCTTCTTTAGTTTGAAGGAGGGGCGGAAGTAGTTCTGGAAGAGCGACCACTCGTGTTTGTAAAGGTCGTTCATCGATTCGATCAGTTGCGGTTGTTCAAACCTTTGGTAGCCGAAAAGTTGGCGGACATGGGTCCACTGCTTCTGTTCAACATGGGCGTTATCGTTCTTCCTGTAGGGGCGACTGCGCGTGAAGGAGACCGGTTGCGGACGATCCTGAAAGTATCGCAAAAGGTGATAGTTGAGGAACTCGGAGCCATTGTCACAATCGAAACCGAGGATGGGGAAGGCTAAGGTCTCTTCGAGTTCTTGAACCTGTCGGAGGACCCCCTCCGCACCTTTGTTCCAGATCGCCCGGTTTTCTGTCCAGCCGCTTAAAATATCCGTAAAGGTTAGGCTCCAGATGAAATTTCCGGCCATTGAACTACCGCAATGCGCGACCGTGTCAGCCTCAAAATATCCGGGTTGGGTGATGTCCCAGTGTTCTGTCCGGATCGGAATTTGGTTGCGTAAGAGGGTCCCCGGTTTGGTCCCGCATAATCCCTTCCCGGTCAGTTTGGCTCGGACTGGATGCAGCAGCCGGTCGATGGTGGGAGCTGAGAGATGCAACACCTTCTCGCGTGTCAGGCGTGGCAGAACACCCCTTTCGTGCTCATAGTAGGGCAGCCAGATCGGCAGCGCCGCCTTCAATCGTTTTGAACACATCTGCTCTGTCGCCAACCAGATCTCCTTCACCACCAAGGCCACCTCTCGCCCGTAGACCTTTCTCCGCCCAGCTCTTTTCCTTTTTAGTTTGGTGGTTCTTTTTATTAGGCGGATCGCATACTTCCGGTCATACCCACACACCTTACAGAACTCGTCCAGGATCAACCCCTTCTCCTTCTTTCCCGCACGTTGATACCGTGGACGGATCCCCTCCAGATACTCCCTTTTCGCAGCTGGACTCATTTGCTGGACCCTCCTCTTGTTTGGTGTCCTCGATTATGAGTCAACGTATCCCTTTTACCTTAAATCTCTCTCCTCCTTCGGTAGCTTTTTTTGTGAGTCAATTCGCAAATCCGGAGAAACGCGGAAAAACCGTTTAACAGGTACGCCGAATATCGTATAATATATGCCAGTTTGGTCTGATCGGACTGGATGGAAGCCGATGGGGCTATCCAGGACGGGGCCGATTCGTTAAACCGAAGGTCTGAGGCCGTTCAGAAATGGGACGAGACCCTGTGCGACTGGAGTCAGTGATGGAAGATCGATGGCTCTCCGTAGATGAGATTTCAGCCTATCTCGGCATCAAGCGGGATACGGTCTACAAATGGATTTCTGAAAAACAAATGCCGGCGCACCGGATGGGCCGCCTGTGGAAATTCCGTAAAGACGAAGTGGACGAGTGGGTGAAGACAGGCGGGGCCGGAGACAACGAGCCTGGATCAAAAGGAGACCGCTAATGGCGGAACCACTCGCCGATAGAGTCATACGAAGAATCGGCCAGGTTAGCCGATGGTCAAGACGCGGGGAAAAAGCCATGAACGAGGTGACACGCACATGAAATTCGTCCGCAACAGTGGCTCTGACCGCGTCATCGACCTGATTCGGCCAAAAATCAGCAAGGGTCATCAGCTCGATGTTGTAAGTCCGGTGTTTTCTCTCTTTGCCTTCGCCGAGCTCATGCGAGAGTTGGATGAACTGTCCCGTTGCCGCCTTGTATTGCCGTCAGCCGATTCGGAGTTGGGCATCCTGGGATCATCAGCCGACCGCGCTGATCGCAATCGACTGCAATCCCGTTGGCTCGCAAGACGTCTGATTCGGTGGGTCCAGGAAAAGACTGAGGTGCGCCGCGCTCTCGGGTCGGTTCCGCAAAGCGCGTTTGTACTACGTGACACGACCGCCCATCCCCTTCAGGCGCTTCTCGGTTCGCTTTCCTTCAGCACGGAAGGTTTGGGTTTGACTCACGGTAATCCGATGAGCGTGATTCAGGCATCCGAGACGCCCGAAGACGCCGCCCCGGTCAGCCAATGGTTCGATTCTCATTGGTCCGCGCTTGAGGTAGAAGTCGCATCAAAGCCCGCTTTGATAAGCATTCTGCAGGAACTCGCCGTGCACCGCGACCCGTTCATCATATATACCCTGATTCTGTATCATGTCTTCCGTGACCGCGGGGATGATCTCGACGAGGAAAGAATCGTAAAGTCTGCGACGGGTATCCGCAACACGGTGGTCTGGAAAAAGCTCTTCAAGTTCCAGCGCGACGGGGTTGTGGGTGCCATCGACAAACTCAATCGCTTCGGCGGCTGCATCATCGCCGATAGCGTGGGGCTTGGAAAGACGTTCGAGGCCCTGGCGATCATCAAATACCATGAGTTGCGCAACGATCGTGTGTTGGTTCTGGTGCCCAAACGTCTGCGGGACAATTGGACGCTCTACAAGGCAAATGACCGCCGCAACTTCCTCGCGCCCGACCGCTTCAACTACGATGTCCTGAATCACACGGACCTTTCACGTGATGGTGGCCTTTCGGGCGACATCGATCTGGCGCACGTCAATTGGGGCAACTACGACCTCGTCGTGATCGACGAGTCGCACAACTTCCGCAACAAGAAGACGCCGCAGGCGGGCGGGGAGACGCGCTACGACCGGCTGATGCGCAAGATCATCCGCGAGGGCGTCAAGACGCGCGTGCTCATGCTCTCGGCCACCCCGGTGAACAATCGGCTGGCGGACCTGCGCAACCAGATCGCCTTTGTCACCGAAGGCAACGACGCGGCCCTGATGGAGCACGGCATCGCCAGCATCGACGCCACCACGCGGCTGGCACAGAAGCAGTTCAACCGCTGGCTCGACCTCGACGAGGCCGAGCGCACCCCGTCGCGACTGGTCGAGATGCTGGGCTTCGACTACTTCACCCTGCTCGACCTGCTCACCATCGCCCGCTCCCGCCGCCACATCGAGAAATACTACGGCACCACGGAAACCGGCCGCTTTCCGGAGCGGCTCAAGCCCATCAACGTCAAGGCCGACGTGGACCGCGCCGGAGCCTTCCCGCCCATTGCCGACATCAACCTCGAAATCCGTCGCCTGAATCTCGCCGCCTATGTGCCCCTGCGCTACGTCCTGCCGCATAAGCAGGAAGCCTATGACAAAAAGTACAGCACGGAAATCCGAGGCGGGGAAGGCTTCTTCCGGCAGGTGGACCGGGAGGAGAGCCTGATACATCTGCTGCGCGTCAACGTGCTCAAGCGCATGGAAAGCGCCGTGCCGTCGTTCGCGCTTACCGTGGAGCGTCAACTCCGCGATGTGGAAGCCACCCTTGCGCGCATTGAGAATCATCACGAAGAAGTGGAGGAAATCGACATCGGGGACGTGGACCTCGATGATCCCGCCTTCGAGAGTCTGCTTGTCGGGCCCAAGGTTAAGGTGCTGCTCCAGGACGTGGACCTCATCCGCTGGAAGCAGGACCTGATCGAGGACCGCAATCGGCTGGCCAACCTCCATGCCGCCGCCGCTCAAGTCGACGCCGCACGCGATTCCAAACTTGCCGCTCTGCGAAAGATGATCGAGAACAAGTGCCGCAACCCTCTTAACCCGGGCAACAGGAAGGTGATCGTGTTCACCGCCTTCGCCGATACGGCCCGCTATCTCTATGACCAACTTGCCCCCTGGGCCAGGAAAACGCTCGGAGTGGATTCGGCGCTCGTCACCGGCACGGGCAGCAACCAGACCACGCGGCACGGCCTCCGCAAAGACCTTGCCTCGCTTCTGTCCGCGTTCGCCCCCCGCTCGAAGGAGCGGCCTGAGGAACTTGCCGGCGAAGGTGACCTCGATCTTCTCATCGCGACTGACTGTATCTCCGAGGGCCAGAACCTCCAGGACTGCGACTGGCTCATAAATTACGATATTCACTGGAACCCGGTGCGCATCATCCAGCGCTTCGGCCGCATTGACCGTATCGGGTCGCCCAACGACCGCATTCAGCTCGTCAACTTCTGGCCCAATATGGAGCTGGAGGAATATATCAACCTGGAGCAGCGCGTCAGCGGCCGCATGGTGCTCCTGGACATCTCCGCCACGGGTGAAGAAAACCTGATCGAGCAGCAGTCCGGCAATCAGATGAACGATCTGGAGTACCGCCGCAAGCAGCTTCTGAAATTGCAGGACGCGGTCATTGACCTCGAAGACCTTTCGTCGGGCGTCTCCATCGCCGACCTCACCCTCACGGACTTCCGCATTGACCTTGCACAATACCTCAAAGCCCATCCGGGCGTGCTGGAAAACCTTCCGCTTGGGGCTTGCGCGGTCACGACGACGACCGAAGCCGAGATACGGCCCGGCATTATTTTCTGTCTGCGCGCCGAGGGAGACGAGGCGAAACGCCGGGTGGAGGACGGTTATCCCCTTGCGCCGCACTACCTGGCGCATGTGGGCGACGACGGCGTGGTGGTATTGCCGTACACCCAGGCCAAGCAGATATTCGACCGCTTGAAGCGCCTCTGCCTGGGACGCGACCTGCCCGATGCCGGAGCCTGCGCCCGCTTCGATAAAACCACCAAACAAGGCGAGGACATGCGCGCGGCCCAGCGGCTGCTGGCCGCTGCCGTGGCATCCGTCGTCGGAAAGAGTGAAGAGCGGGCCGTTGCCAGCCTTTTTTCACCAGGCGGAACCCATGCTCTCAAAGGCGAATTCGCGGGAATCAACGATTTTGAGGTCATCGCCTGGCTCGCGGTTCTGCCGGAGGGTGGAGAATGAACGCTGACGAGATCCTCACCGCCCTGGATCTGCCCATAAGCTGCCGCCTGGACCGGCGTGTGCCCAAGAATCTGCTGCTCGAAAACGGCGCGCCCACCGCAGCCGACAAGCGGCGTATCAATGATGGCGTTGAAGAGATCAGGTGGATCGCGGCTCTTAAACCGACGACTATCGGAGTCCCCCATTTTGTTGAACCAACCAGGGAGTACGTGGAACTCGCGGTTGTACATCTCATGCTCCGCACCAAAGCCAAAATGGATCGCCTGAACGAACTGGTCCACCGTGCGATCCCGTATCCAGTTTTTCTCCTCACCTCCCGGGAGGATGAACTGACCCTTTCTCTTTGCCACAAGCGGTGGTCGCGGGGAGAGTCGGACAAAGTCGTTCTGGATGGAGACTTGATCGATGCAACAATCGGCGGTGACACCGATCCTGAACTGGTCCAGTCATTCCGCGAAAGTCTCCCATTGACGAAACAAAAGCGCACCGATCTCTTTGCCCTTTACCAAAGTTGGATTGGGTGTATCGTCGCGCTGGCTGCCGCCGAAATTACCGGCAGGTTCTTGTTGCCGGAATCGCCCAGCCGGACCTCAACCATGCACGGTGCAGTCGAGGAGCATGAACGGATTGAGCGCGAGATCGCCCTCCTTCGAGCTCAGGCTGAGAAGGAGAAGCAGACCAGTCGGCGAGTTGAATTGAACCTAGCGATCAAGCGTTTGGAGGCGGAGAACGAATCCGCCGTTTCAAGGATGGAAAATGGATGAACTGGGCTGGCGCACAGGAGGCAATCCACAATTGCCCGTTCCGCTGGACCAACCGTTTTGGAGAGCCTAAAGATGCCGAGAGGTGCGAAGACCAAAACTGGGAAACAAAACCTCCTTCGCGAGATTGCGGAGCAACTTGGTGTGGTCTTCGATGATTCTTGGCTTTCACGAGGTTCCACGATTACTGCTCCCGCATTGCAAGCCATCTTGGAGAAGATCGCTGTCGAGAAGGGTGTTCCCCCGAACCATTTTGAGGAACACGAAAAGGAAATTCTCAGGCTTGTTTCCAAGAGCATCGAAGCCATGATCCTCGCGCTTGAAACGGTTAATCGGTTGTCTGTTCACTACCGAATCGAGACTTTCTGTTTTCTGGTTTGCAATGCGTGGGAACTCCTGCTCAAGGCAAAAATCATCGATGACTCGAAGCAGATTGACTCCATCTATTACAAGCAGAACCCCAATGAAGACAAACGGTCTTTTTCGCTTAGAGATTGCCTGAAGAAGGTCGCCCCCAACGAGAAGGACCCGGTGAGGAGGAACATCGAACGAATCGCCGACCTTCGCGACAGTGCCGTCCACCTCTTATTGGGTGATGTCCCACAGGATGTTCTCTGCCTCTTCCAGTCCTGCGTTCTCAACTACCAGAAGAAGTTGGAAGAGTGGTTCAATCGCTCCATTCTCGATCACGTGCCAGCGGGGATGATGATCATCGCCTACAACATGCGTCCCGATATTTTGGAAGTTACCAACCTCAGGAAGAAATTGAGCAAGGAGGCGGCGGAGTTTATCACCCAGTACAGCGCCGAGATTCAAAAAGAGTTCGATGACCTGAAACGGCCGGCTGAATTCTCGATAGGAATCGAATACAAGTTGGCGATTACGAAGAAAACCGATGAAGCCGACATAGTGCTTTCAAATGGTCCCGGTGGGACTCCGGCACACGTTGTCGAGGTGCCGAAAGACCCAAGCATCTCCCACCCCTTCAGGCAGAAAGAGGTCATCCAGACAGTCAACAATGCGATCCCAGACTTGACGATCAATCAATACGATATCCAATGCGTGAACAATGCTCACGCGATAAAGAAGCGGTCTGAGTTCTTCTATAAAGGCAAGGTCGAGGGATCGCCAAGCCAGTACAGCCAGTCTTTTGTGGACTGGCTGTTGAAGCAACACCAGAACGATCCATCCTTCTTCGAGAAAGCCCGCAAAAAGGTCAAGACCAAGTAGGAGGGCTTTGAGGTGTTGGAGATGGAGGATTTACAGATTGAGAAGGACCATTCACTCTTCTCGATCCAAGGACGGAGGACATGAGGGAATGACCATGGAAAAGATCATTGCGGGCGATCCAGAGACTCGGTCGCTCGATGTCATTGAGGAGAACATCGAACTGCTGCGGGAACTCTTTCCGGAGCTGATCACCGAGACTGAGGAGGATGGCGAAACAGTTCATGCCATCGATGTCGAGGTGCTCAAGCAGCTCGTGGGCGACCGGACAGTAAAGGAGACGGAGGAGAAATACGGTCTCAACTGGCATGGTAAACGGGATGCCCGTCGCCTCGCGCTCACGCCCTCTACCGGAACACTCCGTCCCTGTCCCAAGGACAGTGTCGATTGGGATACGACCCAGAACCTCATGATCGAAGGCGACAACCTGGAAGTCCTCAAACTCCTTCAAAAGTCCTACGCCGGAAAAGTGAAACTGATCTACATCGACCCGCCATACAATACCGGAAAGGATTTCATCTATCGCGATGATTTTCGGGATAACATCCAGAATTATCTGGAACTGACGGGGCAAGTCGAGGGCGGCAAGAAGATCAGCAGCAACACGGAATCAAGTGGAAGGTTTCATACCGAATGGCTAACAATGATGTACCCACGGTTGAAGTTGGCGCGGAATTTACTGCGTCCAGATGGCGTTCTCTTCATAACGATTGATGACCACGAAGGAGCAAACCTTCGGTGCATCTGCGACGAAATATTTGGTGAAGAGAATTTTCATGGATTCCTGGTCTGGCAGCATGGTATTCAACCAAAAGGTTACTCTGGAAAATTTTCAGTCCATCACAATTTTCTCCTTTGCTACCAGAAAGGAGATGACTTTGAGCTTGCGAACCTTGAGCGGACGGATGAGCACAACAAGAACTATTCAAATCCCGACAACGACCCGAATGGTCCGTGGAGATCAGGGGATGTCCGAAATGCGCTGTATCGACCCAACCTAATTTACGACATCACCACTCCTTCCGGGAAGACAATAAAGCCCCCTGATAAAGGATGGCGATGGAGCAAAGAGACTTTGCAATCTAAAATTAAAACTGGTGAAATAGTGTTCTCAGAAGACGAGACACGTATTATCAGGAAAATCTATCTCAATAGCCTTGAAGGTCGAACACCCGAGACGATCCTGTTTGGAAAGGAAGTGGGGACCACACGAGATGCTGCTGGGGAGATAAAACAACTATTTGATGGGGCGGTTCCTTTTGATACTCCGAAGCCAACTGGACTTATTCGGCACGTTATCAATCTTGCGGGAGCAGTTAAGGAAGATATAGTTCTGGACTTCTTTGCGGGGTCCGGCACCACAGGCGAAGCAATTTGGCGTACCAATCTTGAAAGTCGAGGGAACCTAAGGGGAATTCTTGTCCAACTTCCGGAACCCGTTGACCCAAACGACAAGGATCAGAAAGCGGCTGCCGAGTTTTGTGACGTAATTGGCAAACCTCGCAGTATTGCCGAACTTACTAAAGAACGACTTCGTCGCGCCGGAAAGAAAATCAAGGAAGAGAATCCCATGTTTCATGGGGATGTCGGGTTCCGGGTTTTCAAGTTGGACACATCGAACATTCGGGCGTGGGACCCGGATCGGGAGGATTTGGATAAGACCCTCCTCGAAAGCATCGAGCACATCAAGCAGGATCGGAGCGAGCAGGATGTCCTTTATGAGTTGCTGCTCAAGCTGGGACTCGATCTTTGCGTCCCCATCGAGACCAAAGAGATTGCTGGGAAGACCGTACACTCCATTGGAGCCGGAACCCTCATTGCTTGCCTCGATGAAGAAGTCTCCCGTGCGGAGGTGGAGCTGCTGGGTCTGGGGATCGTGGACTGGCACAAAGACCAAAACTCCGCTGGTGAAACGGTGGTCGTTTTTCGTGACAGCGCCTTCGAAGACGATGTCGCCAAGACCAACCTCACCGCGATCCTCGAACAGAATGGAATCGAGACTGTGAGGAGCCTCTAGGAATGCCGGTGCCGGAGCGACCGAAACTTTACCACATTGTCCATGTGGATCGGCTGCCTTCTATTGTCGCCGATGGTTGCCTTTGGTCTGATTCCGAAATGCTCCGCCATGATCCCAGCGGGACCACAATAGGTATGAGCGCCATCAAGGAACGGAGGCTCAACGAACTTTCCCTGAATAGTTACCCCGACCTTCATGTCGGCGATTGTGTCCCTTTCTACTTCTGCCCCCGCTCGATCATGCTCTACCTGATCTACCAGGGGAATCACCCGGACATGACTTACCGTGACGGTCAGAGTCCCATCATCCATTTGGAGGCGGACCTTTACTCGGTGGTCGAATGGGCTGACGATACGAGTTGCCGGTGGGCGTTCACCCTTTCCAATGCGGGATCGCGTTATTTTGAAGATCATTGCGACTTGGCGAATTTGACTAAAATCAAATGGGAGGCTATCCAAGCTAGGGATTGGAAGAACTGCCAGGAGGGAAAACAGGCGGAGTTCCTGGTTGAATGCAGTTTCCCGTGGTCTCTGGTGGAGCGAATCGGGGTGCATTCCGAAACGATCAGGCAACAAGTCGTGAGAGCTCTGCCCCCCAAAGGTCACATGCCGGTTGTCGAGATTTGCCGTGATTGGTACTACTGAAGGACTGTCGGACTGAAGGAGGAGTCGGCGCCAATGGTTGAATTCAAGAGTGGAGACATCCTGAAAGACGATGCCGAGGCGCTGGTCAACACTGTCAACTGTGTCGGGGTGATGGGTCGGGGAATCGCTTTACAATTCAAGAACGCCTTCCCGGAGAATTTCAAGGAATACGCCAAAGCCTGTAAGCAGGGCAAGGTTCAACCGGGAAAGATGTTCGTTTTTGAAACCGGGCAACTGACCCAGCCAAGATACATCATCAATTTTCCCACCAAACGCCATTGGCGCGGCAAGAGCCGGATGGCGGACATCGAATCCGGACTGGAATCTCTTGTTGAGGTATTGAAGAAGAAAGGGATTCGATCCGTTGCCTTGCCGCCCCTCGGCTGCGGTTTGGGGGGATTGGATTGGTCGGAGGTCAGATCGCGAATTACGAAAGCCCTTGAGTCCCTCGAAGGGGTCCATGTGGTTGTGTACCAACCAGAGGGAGCGCCCGAAACCGATACGATGGCGCACAGCCGGAAGGTCCCGAACATGACTCCCGGTCGGGCGGCTCTGGTGGAACTGATGGACCGTTATCTGAAGGGACTCCTCGATCCGTTCGTGACCCTGCTTGAGGTCCACAAACTCATGTACTTCATGCAGGAGGCGGGCGAAAACCTCCGTCTCGACTATGAAAAGGGACACTACGGTCCCTACGCGAACAAATTGCGTCATGTCCTCAATGCCATCGAGGGTCACTACGTTTCAGGATATGCGGATGGTGGGGATGCGCCCGATAAGCGGTTGAATTTGGTTCCAGGAGCCGTGGAGGAAGCCTCAGCCTTTTTGGACGAACACGGCGACACTCGTGAGCGATTCGATAAGGTCACCGACTTAGTGGAAGGATTCGAGACCCCATTCGGCTTGGAGCTTTTGTCCACCGTGCACTGGGTTATGGAACATGAAAACACCGACGAACTGGATGACATCGTTAAACGAACCTATGCCTGGGAGGATCGCAAGCGGCAGTTCAGCCCCCGGCAGATTGGGATCGCTGTGGACACACTCACCCGGAAAGGCTGGGTCAACACTCCGAGTTCCTGAACTGCCCGATGAAACTCCACTTCGAACCCAATCTTGATTTTCAGATTCAGGCCATTGAAGCGGTCTGCGACCTCTTCCGGGGCCAGGAAGTCTGCCGCACGGAATTCACCGTGGTCCGTGACGCTCAGCAATGGATGGAGTTCGCCGAGAACGACCTCGGCATCGGCAACCGCCTCACTCTTCTCGACGACGAAATCCTTGCGAACCTGAACTCCATCCAGTTGAGGAATGGTCTCGCACCATCGGGGTCTCTCACTTCGGGCGATTTCACGGTGGAAATGGAGACGGGCACGGGGAAGACCTATGTGTACCTGCGCACGATTTTCGAGCTGAACAAGCGCTACGGTTTCACCAAGTTCGTTATCGTGGTGCCCTCGGTGGCGATCAAGGAAGGCGTTTACAAAACCCTGCGAATCACCGAGGAACACTTCAAGGGCCTGTATGCGGGCGTGCCCTTCGATTACTTCCTGTACGACTCGGCCAAGCTCGGGCCGGTGCGCAACTTCGCCACCAGTCCGCACATCCAGATAATGGTGGTGACGGTCGGGGCCATCAACAAGAAGGAGGTGAACAACCTCTATAAGGACAGCGAGAAGACCGGCGGGGAAAAGCCCATCGACCTGATCCGCGCCACCCGGCCGATCATCATTGTGGATGAGCCGCAAAGCGTGGACGGTGGCCTGGAAGGCCGAGGCAAGGAAGCGCTGGATGCGATGAACCCGCTGTGCACACTGCGCTATTCCGCAACGCACTTGGACAAGCACCACATGGTGTTCCGCCTGGATGCGGTGGATGCCTACGAGCGCAAGCTGGTCAAACAGATCGAGGTCGCCTCGGCAACAGTTGAGCATGCCCATAACAGGCCCTACGTGCGCCTCGTTTCGGTGAGCAACAATCGCAACGTCATCTCCGCAAGAGTCGAACTGGACGCGGAGACGGCCAGCGGCGTCAAGCGGCGGGAGGTCACGGTCCAGGACGGCGACAATCTGGAGCAGACCACCGGCCGAGCAATCTATGCCGACTGCCGCATCGGCACGATCCGTGTCGAATCGGGCAACGAATACATGGAGCTGCGCTACCCCGGCGGCGAAGTGTCCCTGGAGCCGGGGGAGGCCCACGGTGATGTGGATGCGCTGGCCGTGCAGCGCGAGATGATACGCCGCACCATCCGCGAACACCTGGACAAGGAGAAGCGCCTGCGCCCCCATGGCATCAAGGTGCTGACGCTCTTCTTCATAGACGAGGTGGCCAAGTACCGGCAGTACGATGAGGACGGGAAGGGCGAGTACGCCCGCATCTTCGAGGAGGAGTACCAGCGCGCGGCCAGGCGGCCTGACTACCATACGCTGTTTGAAGGAGTGGACCTGACGCGTGCCGCCGAGGAAGTCCACAACGGCTATTTCTCCATCGACAAGAAAGGCGGCTGGACCAACACCGCCGAGAACAACCAGGCGGGCCGCGACAATGCCGAGCGGGCCTACAACCTCATCATGAAGGAGAAGGAGAAGCTGCTTTCCTTCGCGACGCCGCTCAAGTTCATCTTCTCCCACTCGGCCCTGCGCGAGGGCTGGGACAACCCGAATGTCTTCCAGATTTGCACCCTGCGGAACATCCGCACCGAGCGCGAACGCCGCCAGACCATTGGGCGCGGCCTGCGGCTCTGCGTGAACCAGGAGGGCCAGCGGCTGCCCGGCTTCGAGGTCAACACGCTGACCGTGATCGCCACGGAGAGCTACGAGGATTTCGCCGAGAACCTGCAAAAGGAATTCGAGGAGGACACCGGCATCCGCTTCGGCATCGTCGAGAAGCACCAGTTCGCTGCGGTCACCATGACCGGTGCGGACGGCAAGGTGACGCTGCTCGGATTTGAAAAATCGGAAGCGCTATGGAACCACCTCAAGACACAAGGAATGATCGATGCCAGGGGCAAGGTGCAGGACGTCCTCAAGCAAGCGCTAAAGGACAGCACGCTCGAAGTGCCCGAGGCGTTCGCCGGACAGCTCGACCAGATTACCGCCGTCCTGAAGAAGCTTGCCGGTCGGCTGGAGATCAAAAACGCCGATGAGCGTCGGCAGGTACGTGTTCGCAAGGAAGTCTATCTCAGCGAGGAATTCAAGGGGCTGTGGGATCGCATCAAGCACAAGACCACCTACCGGGTGAATTTCGATAACGAGAAACTGGTCGAGAGCTGTTGCGAGGAACTGCTCGACGCCCCCGCCATCCCGAAGTCCAGGCTCCAGTGGCGCAAGGCCGACCTCGCCCTCGGCAAGGCAGGGGTGGAAGCCACCGAGCGCGAGGGAGCGGCCACCGTCGTGCTGGACGAGGGCGATATCGACCTGCCCGATCTTCTAACGGACCTCCAGGACCGGACCCAACTCACGCGCCGCAGCATTTGCCGGATTCTAACGGAGAGCAAGCGGCTCGACGACTTCAAGCGCAACCCCCAGCAGTTCATCGAGCTGGCAGCGGAGGCCATCAACCGCTGCAAGCGGCTGGCCATTGTTGACGGCATTAAATACCAGCGATTGGGCAACGAGCAATATTACGCACAGGAACTGTTCGAGCAGGAAGAACTGACGGGCTACCTGAAGAATCTGCTCGACACCAGGAAGTCGGTGTATGAGCAGGTCGTCTACGACTCCGACATTGAGGCCGCCTTTGCCGATCAACTAGAGAAAAACACAGCCATCAAGGTCTATGCCAAACTTCCCGGCTGGTTCACAGTGCCGACGCCACTCGGCGGCTATAACCCTGACTGGGCCGTGCTTGTCGAGGAGGAGGGCCAGGAGCGCCTTTACTTCGTCGTGGAGACCAAGGGCACGATGTCTTTTGCGGACGATCTGCGGCCGACCGAGCAGGCCAAGATTGACTGCGCCAGGGAGCACTTTGAGGCACTGGGAACAGGTACTGCATTTACGGTGGTGAACACCTTTGAGACATTTGCGGAACGATATGCCACGGCACTTGCGGACAAGAAGCCCATTGAGAGCGAGGCCCGGAATCGGCAAGGTGCACTTGCCCCGAATTAGTAGACACGCTGGCGAGGGTGAACTGACGATAATAACATTGTTCATATTCCACCGGAGATTGATATCCCAACGAACTGTGCAGACGGCTCCGGTTGTAGAAGCATTCAATGTAGCCAAACAGCACCAGGCGGGCCTGGGCCAGGCTCTCAAAGCCTTTGGATGGCACCACCTCTGCCTTCAATGTGGACCAGAACGATTCCAGGGCCGCATTATCATAACAGTTCCCTTTGCGGCTCATGCTTGAGATAAAGCCCTTTCTTTCCAGCATCTGGCGAAACGCTGTGCTGGCATACTGGCATCCTCGATCCGAATGAAACAGAATCCCCTCTCCCGGCTCATATCGATAACAGGCTCGCTCGATGGCCGCCTCATGCGAAGCGATAAATTTCATAAAGCGATGCGCTTCCTGGAAATAGAAGACCCGGAGGATGATGCCACTCCCGGGTCACTGGCAA
>WBZO01004865.1_pt1 | contig 14149 bp, 10 predicted proteins | sample 5204261 | NCBI WGS metagenome assembly WBZO01 (sample SAMN12412400, study PRJNA552823) | activated sludge metagenome | isolation source: activated sludge from anammox sidestream of wastewater treatment plant... | place: USA: North Carolina | collected 2017-09
CTCGTCGTCCAGCAGCCCGATGTCACCGGTGTGCAGCCAGCCATCGCGCAAGGTCTCAGCCGTGGCCCGCGGGTTGTTCCAGTAGCGCAGCATCAGCCCAGGTCCCCGCAGGATCGCCACCCTTTTGAGCGCTCGCGCCAGGTCGTGTATCTGGCGCTGTGGGTGTCGTGCGCCTTCCCTCTTTGGCTGAACCGAGCGCTTCCAACGATGAATGGGGTGGGAAGTGGGGCATCAACTGGACGGCGGCAGCGAGTTCACGAGCGCCGCAATCCTGACGAGAAACAGCAATGTCGGAGACCGGCTGCGGAGTCTCGGGGAGCGGCAGGTCACACAGAAAACACTGAATCTGCCCAGACATCTGGTGAGACCGCTGGAGGCGATCGAGTTCGCCCATCCAACCGAACAGGATCTGGCTCGCGTGTTTACCTTCTACGGCGTCGATTGGGTCTACGAGCCGACAACTTTTCACCTGGATGTCGATGAAGCGGGTCGCCCGACCGAACAAGTCTGCCCGGACTTCTACCTTCCCCGGCACGATGTGTATGTCGAACTGACGACGATGCGTCAGAGTCTGGTCACACGCAAGAATCGCAAAATCCGACGATTAAAGGAGATCTATCCGACTGTTCGAGTCCGATTGCTCTACCGGAAGGACTATGACCGGCTGATGGGATCGGTGTTCGGTGCCAATGGCCATGCCGTGAATCCGGTGCCGGGAAAGTCGTTGGTTACCGAGCGCCAGCTGCAGCAACGACTTGCCGGTCTCGCCGCGGAGGTTGTCAGCGCTGATCGACAGAACAGTACGTCGGTGTATGGCTGGGGTAGCGCTATTTCGATGAATGGAAATGCGACGAGCCGGCACGGTATCCGGAAAGCGGATGAATCGCTGGTGTTGCTCGGGTTGGGAGGAGGGACTCTGCGTATTCTCGAAACGCTGGAGTTCGAACTCCGCTCGCTCGATTGTCGGACAAGCAGCGATTTGCTTACCCTGTCGCGACCGGACGCACCGGACTCGATGAGTGAGCGTGTGTGCATCGCCCACAGGCCGTCGACGGCGCTGGATGGTCGCGATGTGGTGATCGTGGCCGATGTGATCAGCACTGGTCTGAGTGCCTTGTGCGCCATCGAATGGTGCCGGTCGCAAGGGGCGCGCCGTGTCCGTCTGCTCACACTTCTAGATCGCAGCGACGCCCGAATCGTGGATATTCCTGTGACGTGGACCGGATTCAGGGCCCCCGATGAGATCGTCGCGGGATTCGGCGTTGCCTACCAGAATCAGTTTGCCGATCTGCCGGGAATATCATTGTTGCGAGCGCCGGCGCGATCGCGCAGGAAACCAGCTCCCGAAGAGGGTCCCATCGCGTCGTGACGATTGGCCGCTACGCCCGCCGTCGTGACGAGCCCTTTTTCTGGTGGGGATCGCCTCACGATCGCCGCGAGATTCCGACGCTTCGCGATCTGATCGAGCGCGGCACCATCGATCGAGAATCGGCAGCACTGGCACTAGTGCTGATCGAACGCGGTGTGTCGATGGTCGTGCTCTCGGAAACAAGCGGGGCCGGGAAGTCGACGTTGCTGCACGCATTGATCAGCGCTGCGTCGATCGAGCGGGAAAAGATCTACCTGCGCGGAGGATATGAGACGTTCGACTTTCTGGGCAGCTCACGACCGGGATCGGCTGTGCTGCTGGTCAATGAGATCAGCGCCCATCTGCCGGCGTATCTGTGGGGAAAACCGGTTCTTCGATTGTTCGAGGCCATGTCGCAGGGCTTTCAAATGGCTGGCACGGCACATGGGGAATCACCGGCCGCGTTCTTGCAGGCCATGATCTCGCCCCCGCTCGATGTGCCAGCCACCCTGGTGATGAGACCGATGATGATCATCACGCTGCCAGGAGCGGGTCTGACCGCGATTCAGCCGGGTGCGCACCCCGGGTCTGCGGTGCTGGATGCGCTGGATGGGTCTGTTGATCAATCCGGTCGTCTCGAATGGACTCGACGGCTGCTCGCGGCGGCCATGATTCCGGCAGACGATCTTCAACTGCATTTCGACGAGCGGCTCGCTTCCGTCGCCTGAATCAGCATTGTCGTTGTCGCGTATCCTTGGTTGTGGATCGCAGCGGTTGCCACATCGTCCCGTTCCGTTGCATTCCCACCTACACCTGCCTGAACACACAAGGACCCACGACGATCATGGTTTCCCGGAAGCAATCGACAGCATCGTCACCAAGACCCGCCACGCTGGGCGACCTGATCCAGAGCGGCTACACCAGTCGCTCGGTGCGAGAGGAGATGCGGGCGAACCTGATCGCTGCTCTGCGGAAAGGAACCACGTTGTTCCCGGGTGTGATGGGTTACGACCAGACCGTCATTCCGGCGATCGAAAACGCCATCATGTCGGGGCAGGACATCATCTTTCTGGGCGAACGTGGGCAGGCCAAGACACGATTGGCACGAAGCATGACATCGCTGCTCGACGAATGGATGCCCATCGTCGAGGGGTCCGAAATCAACGACGATCCGCTCAATCCGATATCTCGCTATGCGAAGAATCTGGTGGAGGAGCGGGGCGAAACAACGCCGATCGACTGGGTTCACCGTGACCGGCGATATGGAGAAAAACTGGCGACGCCGGATACCACCATCGCCGATCTGATCGGTGAAGTCGACCCGATCAAAGTGGCCGAGGGGCGCTATCTGAGCGACGAACTGACGATTTCCTATGGTCTGATTCCGCGCACCAACCGAGGCATTTTCACCCTCAACGAGCTTCCCGATCTGGCCGAGCGGATTCAGGTTGGATTGCTGAATATCATGGAAGAGCGGGACGTCCAGATCCGCGGTTACAAAATCCGGCTGCCGCTCGACGTTTTCGTGGTCGCATCGGCAAACCCGGAGGATTACACCAATCGCGGCCGCATCATTACCCCTTTGAAGGATCGCTATGGTTCCCAGATTCGGACCCACTATCCGGAAACTATCGATCTGGAAATGGCGATCATGGAGCAGGAGAGTACGCATTTCCCCACCGAGGGAGTGGTGGTGGAGACTCCCGACTTCATGAAGGAAGTCATTGCAGAGCTCACGCACCAGGCTCGCCGTTCGCCGGACGTTTCTCAGCGCTCCGGTGTGTCGGTACGCATGAGCGTCGCCAACTACGAAAATCTTGTTTCCAATGCGACGCGCAGGGCGATCCGGCTCGGCGAAAAAACGGCCGCCCCGCGGGTATCAGATCTGGAGGCGCTGCATGCCTCGACCACAGGGAAGATCGAACTGGAGACGCTGGGAGAAGTGCGGGAGGAGCAGGTTGTCGACCGACTGATCGCCTCGGCGCTGGTCGCTACCTTCAATCGGCACTTCTCGGTCCGGCAGTTTGATCAGCTGATTCAGGCGTTCGAAAACGGACTGGCCGTGGAAACATCCGATTCGATGCCCGCCATGGACTACGTCCACCAGCTCAGTCATCTCGAAGGGATGCGGGACGCGCTCGATCTGCTTGGCGTGGGCAAGAGTCCGGCGGCGGTCGCCTCAGCGGTGGAGTTCGTGCTTGAGGGACTGCACCTCAATCGCAAGCTGAACAAGGGGGGCGGCGCCGGTCCGGCGCGCTACTATCGCTAGTTTTTTCCGACAATCCCTCAGGATCTCCCGGTCATGCCCGACAAACACCGAACTCGTTACTCACGCTGGGACGGGACCCAGCTGCTCGATCCGATCGGCGCTGACGACCTGATGCATGCCATGGCCGACGAACTGATGCGCGACGGCGATCTGATGAGCGCGTTGCGACGGCTGTTCTGGGAGGGCGTCGATCGACCCGATGGGGAGCGCATGCCGGGATTACGGGAGCTGATGAACCGTCTGAAGCAGGAGCGTCAGCGGCAATTGGCCAGATACGATCTGGGATCGATTCTCGACGACATCCGGGACCGGATCGAGGATATCGTGCGAACCGAGCGGGAAGGTATCGAAAACCGCCTGAACGACGCAGAACGAGGCCGGCAGGGACCGTCGGACGAGTCTCCCACGCTCGATCAGGACAACGAATCTGCGCTGCGGCAGATGTTGGAGACGATGGCCTCAAAGAGGCGGGAGCAGCTGGACGCGTTGCCGGCTGATCCGGCCGGTGCGATTCGTGGATTGCAGGAATACGACTTTCTCGATCAGGACGCGCGGCAGAAGTTCAATGAACTGTTGGCATCGTTGCAGCAGCAGGTCATGCAATCGACCTTTCAGGGGATGCAGCAGGCGTTGTCGGAGATGTCTCCGGAGCAGATCGGCGAAATGCGGCGCATGTTGCAGGACTTGAACGAGATGCTGGAAGCGCGGGCCAGAGGTGAGACACCGCAGTTCCAGGAATTCATGCACAAGTGGGGGCACTTTTTTGGGCCGGATGTGCAGTCGATCGAGGACCTGATCGAGCATATGAGACAGCAACATGCGGCGATGCAGCAACTGATGAAGAGTATGACGCCCGGTCAGCAGGATGCGCTGCAGTCGCTGATGCAGGAGATCATGCAGGACCCGGGTTTGCAACAGGAGATGGCCAGACTGCAGCAGAACATTGGTCAGACCATGAGGGCCGAAGACTGGCGCCGCTCCTATGACTTCTCCGGCAGTGAATCGCTGACCCTGAATGAAGCGATGCGCATGCTGGACCGCCTCGACGATCTGGAGTCCGTGGAGAACAAGTTGCGCGAGGTTCGGGACTGGTCGGATTTCGCCAATCTGGATTCGGACAAGATCGAGGAGTTACTGGGAGAAGAATACCGGGAACAACTCGACCAGCTGGGCGACCTGGCCAGGATACTCGAGGACGCTGGGTACATTCGAAGAACCCGTCGGGGATTCGAATTGACCCCGCAGGGGGTGCGGCGGATCGGCGAGAAAGCGCTCAGCGACATCTTCGCCCAGCTCAACCGGGACCGCATCGGTCAACACGAGTTGCACCACTCGGGTGGGGCAGGGGAGCGGGTCGACGTTTCCAAACCATATGAGTTTGGTGATCCGTTTCTGCTCGATCTGGAAGCGACGGTGATGAACGCTCTGCAGCGAGAGGGCGCCGGAGCGCCGGTCAGGCTCCATCCCAGCGACTTTGAGGTCTACCGGACCGAACAGGTGACGCGCTCGTCGACGGTGCTGATGATCGACATGAGCCGGTCGATGTTCTATTCCGACAGTTTCACGGCGGCCAAGCGAATCGCGCTGGCGCTCGATTCACTGATCCGGAGCAAGTATCCCCGCGACTCGCTGGATATCATCGGTTTTTCCTATATGGCCGAGGTTCTGAAACCCGCTAATCTGCCGATGCTGACCTGGAACGAATATCAGTACGGCACGAATATGCAACATGGTTTCCAGATCGCCCGCGAATTGCTTGGTCGGCAGAAGGGTACGAATCGGCAGATCATCATGATTACCGACGGAGAGCCGACCGCACATATCGAAAATGGCGAATTCTTCTTCCACTGGCCGCCGATGCCCCGCACCTTTCAGGAAACGCTGAAAGAGGTGATTCGCTGCACGAGAGACGGGATCAAGATCAACACCTTTATGCTGGAGCGTTCACCGTACATGATCCAGTTCGTCAACGATTTGATGCGCATCAACAACGGGCGCGTTTTCCTGGCGCAACCCGATCAACTCGGCGAGTACATTCTGGTCGACTACGTGGCGAACAAACGAAAACTCGTCAATTGACCTGACCTGTGGGCCTCACACTGTTGAGGCGTGCCAGGCTGCGCCGTTCCATGCCCAATGTTCCCGATCGGGCGAAAGCACCGGGAGTCGTTCGACGGCGGCCGGCAGAACGCTGATGGCGCGACGACCAACCGCAAACTCGCCGGATGTTTCGGAAATAGTGACGATGGATACCTCATGAGGAGGCTCGACGAGCGCGGCGAATGACAATTGCAACACTGAGCCGGCCGTCGTCGTGGCTCGCACGTGCAGATGCCCGTGCATCACGAGTGTCGGTCCATGTCGATCAGCCAACTGGCGGGATCGAATCTCCAGATCGGAGATGTCGCCGGCATGTTTCAGGTCGGCGAACCGAAGTGCTTCTGTCATTGGCAGCAGCGGATAATGCGACATAACAATGACTGCCTCTGAGGTCGATGGCAGCGGATCTCCGAGTGACGTCAACAGGTTCGTTTCCGGACTGCGGGTGAGACCCAGCAGTTGAGCCGCGAACCCGCCGAATTTGGTGGTCAGCGGTGGAGCGAAGGTTGTGTCGTTGGTAAAGAACTGCTGAAAGTCGGGCGCGGAACGATCGGCGGCGGTGATGTCGTGATTCCCGGACAGGACGATCACCGGTTTGTCGGAATCCTGCAATTGACGCTGCACGCGCTGCATCGACTCCCGGTCGCCGCGATTTGTGACGTCGCCGAGCACCGCGATGGCGTCGACGTTCTCGGCGAGCATGGCGGTCAGCGCGGACTCCAGAAGCGACAGACCCAGGTCAAAACGCAGTTCGTTGTGCCATGAAACATTCGGCTCGCCCGACTGGGTGTAGTGAATTTCCGAGACCACACCGAGGGTGATCACAGAGTCAGAACCTTGTTGCATTTGAGCGTTGCTCCGGCGAACGAGGGATGGAGGCAAACTGTATCGGAATGGTAGCGATTCCGGACCCACTGATCTGACCGCCGGCGGCACTGCCCGGATGTTTTGCGGATAAGCTGCCTTGTCCGCAAAATCGGCGATCCGCGGGACAACCTCCGCAGATCGCCAGACGGCCAGTTGCAGCTCAGATGACCGGGGTCTGATAGAGCGTTTTCCCGTTGACGCGAATTTCAACATCGACCAGGTAGCGTTTGGCGGCCTCGAGATCGGGTTCGATACCGATGCCGGGTTCGTCGTTAAGCAGCACCTGCCCATCGGCATTGCGGCTGAGGTGATTCGACGTGATGTCCCAGGCAAGTGATTTCAGCTCGGTTGGATACTCGCAGATCTCATCCGTCGCGGAACCGGCGAATGGATGCAGCGAAGCGGCCAGGGCCAGATGCGAGGTGAACGTGTGATTCACATAGGTGACGCCGCGCGCACGGGCATAGGCGGCAACGTCGTACGACGGGGTGATTCCACCGATGCGACCGGCGTCGATCTGGACGAATCCGATCCCTGCATAGTCGATCATGTGCTGCGCCATGTGCACATTGTGCGAACCTTCGCCGCCGGCCATTTTGACTGGCGCGGCCTCTTTGGCCAGGGTGGCGTATGCCGTCAGCGCACCGGAAAGAAACGGTTCCTCCAGCCAGGTCGCACCGAACTCCTTCAATGCCGCCAGCCGGGGCCGAGCCAGTTCGATGTCGTCCTTCCAGACGGTGCCGGCATCGACCAGCAGGTGCGCATCCGGACCGATACCCTCTCTGGCCGCTGCGATGTGTTCCGCATCGACTTCCGGCGTGCCCAGTCCATACGGTCCCCAGCCGAATTTCGCGGCCTTGAAGTTCTCCGCGTTGGCCCGTTTGGCTTTCTGCAGCGTTTCGTCGGGAGTGTCGCCGAAGAGCACAGACGCGTAGGGCGTGCGCGGATACTGCCGGTCATAACCGAGCAGGCGGTAAACGGGCTCACTGAACCGTTTGCCGAGCAAATCCCACATGGCGATATCGATTCCGGACAGGGTGTGATCGGTTTGCAGCAAATCCATGCTGTTGGCGCGGACCAGATTCCCAATGCGGCGAATGTCCTCAACGGAATCGAGTTGCTGACCAAGAACCGAGTCTCGCACCGGTTTGCAGGCACTGTGCGACATCGGGGCAATGTAACTGGCGATGCTGACCAGCGGTGAGGCTTCACATTCGCCCCAGCCCACCCACTGACCAGCCTGCAGGCGCACCAGCAGCAGATCCTGACTGCCGTCGCCGATGTCGAGCACCTCCGGCATCGAGCAATAGTAGAAGTCAACAGATTCGATTCTGGGCATGAGCAATGTGCCTCCGGCAACTGGTGGATGATTCGATGCTGACCGGACCATACTCGCGCCGGTCTGCGAGATTCTGAACACAATTGAGCGAGTTGTCATCCGCCTGATACTGCCGGTGCGTTTCCGGTCCTCTTCCGGATCCTGGCCACCTGATCGTTTGGCTTAGCTGTGTCGTGGAGTTGTCGGAACAGCAGAGAACCGTCATAGTGTCGGTTGCACCTTTCAGGGACCATGATCCCGATCGAAGGCCCACCAGTTATGTTCAGTCAATCGAGAACTGCTTCGCTGCTTTGAGCGCACTGTCACCGCATACGGGGTCTGACGGATTTCAGGGCCGGTTTCACAGGGGCTTCGGGACGAGCGGATCTCGCAACCCTGAAGGACCGGGAAAGCGCGGTCGGCGTGCCAAATGGTCGTCGATCCGGCGCGGTGTCGGCGAAACATTCAGAGCCACGGCCCGGGTGTTCCGGCTGGTTTGGGAGACCAGTCCAAAACTGACGTTCGTGCTGGCCTCGATGACCCTGCTGATGAGCGTCATCCCGGCGCTTCAGGTCTGGCTGGCCGGCAAACTGATCGACGAGGTCGTCAAGGGAATCGCCGGTGGCGGTGGTGACGAGTACATCCGACCCATCGTCTATCTAGCGATCCTGCAACTGCTGCTCTTTCTCGGAGCCAGTCTCTTTCAGACGTTAAGCAATATCAGTCAGCAACTGCTTCAGGAGCGCCTGGCTATTCATGTCCAGATGTCGATCATGCAACACGCCAATACGCTCGATCTGGCCGATTTCGAGAATGCGGCGTACTACGACCAGCTTCAACAGGCCCAGCGGGAGTCAGCCAACCGACCGGTGATGATGGTCACCAGTGTCTTTGGGATGGTTCGCTCGGGCATAACCTTCGCCACTATGGTTGGTTTGTTGACCGCGTTATCGCCATGGATCGCGGTGGCTGCGCTGGTTTCACCGATCCCCGCGTTTGTCTCAGGTTCCCGTTATGGCTGGTGGGGTTTTCAGCAGATGCGCCGCCTCTCCCCTACTCGCCGCTTGATGTCCTATTTCACGACGCTTATGACAACAGACACCTTCAACAAGGAGATCAAACTCTTTACGCTCGGCGAACATTTCGTCGATCGTTACCGTATGGTTTCGGAGAACTACTACAACGAAACGCGCCAGCTGCTGGTCCGGCGGTATCTGGCCGGTTTCGGCTGGGGTGCCCTGACCATTGTGGCGTCGTCGGCTACCTATCTGTACGTGGCTGTGCAGGCGGTGCGAGGGATCATCACCATTGGACAGTTGACGGTTTTTGTGCAGGCGGCTCAGCAGGTCCAGTCGTCATTTCAGGGACTCTTGAGCGGGGTGCAGTCGATTTACGAGCATGGTCTTTATCTGTCGACGCTGCACCAGCTCCTCGATCGCGAACCCTCGATCAAGGCTCCCGAACATCCGATACCGATCCGGGTTCCGTTCCAGAGCGGTATCGCCTTCGAGCATGTCAGTTTTCGGTATCCGGGTCGAGAGGATTACGCGCTGCGAGATGTTTCCTTCCACATTGCACTGGGGGAAATGGTGGCTCTCGTGGGCAAGAATGGCGCCGGCAAAACGTCGATTGTCAAGCTGCTGGGTCGACTCTACGATCCGACCGAAGGTCGCATCCTGATCGACGGGGTTGATATCCGAGAGTACGACCCGGGCGATTTGCGACAGCAGTTCGGCACGATGTTCCAGGACTATGTCACCTACCAGCTTTCCGCTCGAGAAAATATCGGGGTTGGGAATCCTGACGAGATCGACAATATCGATGCCGTGCGGGCCGCCGCCCAACGAGGAGGCGCGGAAGCGTTGATCGAATCGATGCCCGATGGGTACGAAACGATGCTGGGCAAATGGTTCGAGGAAGGCAATCAGCTGTCGGGCGGCGAATGGCAACGAATCGCGCTCTCCCGAGCCTTCATGCGTGACGCTCAGATTCTGATCCTGGACGAACCAACATCGGCCCTGGATGCGGAAGCAGAGCATGACCTTTTCACCAGAATCAAACGACTGGCCAGGGGACGCATGGCCATTTTCATTTCGCACCGCTTTTCGACCACGCGTCAGGCAGACCGGATTCTGGTGCTCGAAGAAGGTCGCCTGATCGAAGAAGGCACTCACGAAGAACTGATGATCAAGGGCGGGCGCTACGCGGAACTCTTCTTGCTGCAGGCGGAGAGTTACCTGACGGCCGTGTCTCCGGTCAATCGTTAGAAGTGGTCGAGAAGGTCGCGGAAGGTCTTCAGATGGAGGACGTGCCCCCTGCCGACATGCAGGTCCTGCAGTTCGAGCACCCACGTGCTCTGGTGGGGAATGAACACTGCACTGAGGCCAGCAGAGAGGGCGGGATTGATGTCTGACTTGGGGGAATTGCCAATCATCCAGGTCGTCTCGGGATCCCAGTCTCGTTCCCGTATGATGTCCCGATACGCTTTCTCAGTTTTCTCCCGGACGATGACTGCATCGGCGAAGTGATTCTCGAGTCCCGACCTGGCGATTTTGCCGCGTTGCTCGGGATAGCTCCCCTTGGTGAACAGCACCAGTTCGTGCCGCTCGGCAAGGTCGGGCAGCGTCTCGGCCACCCCAGGCAGGAGATCGATCTCCTGTCTCATGATCTCCTGGGCGAACTCCATGATGGTGGCGATGTCCTCTTCCGAAACGTGACGCTCGCTCAGTTGCCGATAGCAGGACTGCAGACTCCGGGCGAAGGCCGCCGAACCGTACCCATGATCGTCAAGATGGGACAACTCGATCTCCTGGAGCACGAGCCTGACGCGGTCGGGTGGCATCGATGAATGGTCGAGAAAGTCGATGAATGCGTCGATCGCCCGCAGGAAATAGATGTTGTTTTCCCAAAGCGTGTCGTCCGCGTCGATCAGCAGGTTCTGGTTCTCCAGGTGACGCAACGAGGTCGATGCGGTGGCGTTTGTGTCGGCAGAGTCACGGTTCATCCGGCAATTCTACTCCTGGCAATCTCCCGGTTGAGCTCTGCCCGCGGGAATCGATCAGCGTTGTCTCGGGCTGTTGACTTCATGGATGGGAGACCGTATCATCGTTGTCAGACATCTTACAAGTGGAGTTCGGGTCGTGGAAGAAACCGCACCCAATCTGCAGCGAACTGAAAGGCCACCTTCGCAGCTGGAGCCGATCCAGTCTGTTTCACTGGTGCCTGAGGTGCAGAGCCGTCTCCAGCAGTACATCGCCGACAACGGTTTGCAGCCCGGAGATCGTCTGCCCTCCGAAGGATGGCTCTCCAGCCAAATGGGCGTGGGCAGACCACTGATTCGCGAGGCGCTGAGCGGTCTGGAGGCGGTCGGGTTGATCGAAACTCGGCGAGGTGTGGGCCGATTCGTCAAAGCGTTCGATGTTGAACACTATCTGGGACATTTCACCTCAGAGGTCCTGGTGCGTTCCTTTTCGGAGCATGACCTGGCCGAGGCCCGCTGCCTGCTGGAGATTGCCGCTGCGGCCAGTGCTGTCGAACAGCTTTCGGACAGCGACTGCAGGGAGATTGAGCAGCATCTGGAGTCGATGCGCACCAATGCACTCAACGGTGACAGAGACTCCGAGAGTGATATCGGAATGCACCGAGTGATCATGCGGCGCTCCGACAACCGCGTGGTGGCGGCGCTGTTGGACGCGGTGTATACGCTGGCCAAAGCACACACCGCGCTGGAGAACTCGGACCGGACGATGCTTTTTGAGGACCTTCTCGAACACGAGAGAATTGCGGAAGCGGCGATTCAGCGCGATGGTAAGGCAACCCAGATTGCCCTCATCGCACATTTCGAAACGACGGCATCTCGACTGGGATTTCGTCCGCTCTGGCGGGATCTCTACGGAAAGGAGAAGGAGATCAGCCACACCGCTGCCGGGTAAACCGGTCGCGACGCTCTTTACATCAGGCTCCTGGATGGCCATGGAGATTGGTCGAAAACAAGGAGGACGGAGAAGTCATGGAAAAGTCACGGTTTGGGATCGATAGCCTGATCGCCGGCGCAGCATCGGGGGGACTCTCCCGGCGCGACATCGTCAAAGGGGCGATTGCGCTGGGCCTGGGCGCTCCATTTGGCGTTGCTCTGGCCAACGCGGGCAGCGTCGGCGCTCAGGATGCGATGACGCTGAACTTCGATGCCGGCGCAACACAGGGCGGTGGTGGCAAACCGAATGTCGAGCATCCTGCCTATAGCTTCGTGATCAACGGCGGCAGCCAGTTCGAGATCAATCGGATGGTCGATGCCCGGCTGGTCACGGTCGCTGCGGACCTCGCGGACTTCGTGGGAGATCTGGCCGAGAGCTGGGAAGTTGTGGACGATGTCTACACCTTCAAGCTGGTGCAGAATGCGGTCTGGCACGATGGCACGCCGTTGACGGCCAAAGACGTTGTGTTCACCATCAATCTCCTGACTGATCCGGCGACGACGAGCCGCTGGGGGTCAGCCTTCCGCAATGTTGCCGGTTATGCGGAAGCCCAGGAATCCGAAACGCCGACCTCCCTGTCCGGCGTCACGGCCCCCGACGACTACACGGTCCGCATCGAACTGGCCAATCCGGATTCCGGGATGCTGGCCGGGTTCATGTTCATCAATATTCTGCCGGAGCACATTCTGGGTGCGGCCGACCGAGCCACGATTACCGAACTCCCCTACTGGACGACCAATGAGCGCATCGGCGCTGGTCCATTCAAATTCGTCCAGCTTGTCGAAGGTGAGCGCGTGGAGATGGTGGCTCACGAGGACTACCATCACGGCGCCCCGGCCATCAAGAATCTGAACCTGCTCTTCTTCGAGAGTGCGGAAACCTCACTGGCCGCCTTCCAGGCCGGCGAAAACACGGTGGCCCCGATGTCGGTGAATGACCTGGAACTGGTCGAGGGGATCGAAGGCGCCGAAGTCGTGCCGTTCGCCGCAGGTGTCGGCGTGATTTTCTTCAATGCCCGGCAACCGGAATTGAGCGACAAGCGGGTACGGCAGGCGTTCGCCTACGCGATCGATAAGAAGACCATCGCCGAAACGCTGTTCAAAGGCTATGCGACTCCCGTTTCGACGGAGATCCCCTACGTGACATGGGCTCAGCCGGATGACGCCAATCCCTACGACTACGACCCGGAGAAAGCGAAGGCACTGCTGGCGGAAGCTGGCTGGACTGGCGAGCGAACGCTCGGTCTCTGGTACTACTACACCGATCCCGTCACGGCATCGGCTATGGAGGCGGTGCAACAGTATCTGGCGGCGGTAGGTATCAATGTTGAATTGAAATTCGACGACGGCAGCGGTGTGCGTACGCAAGAGATCGAGAATCAGACGTGGGATATGACCTACGGCTCTTTCGGCGCGCAGCCTTCTCCGGCCAACCTTACCGCGGTCTGGGGTCCCCCGGGCGAGCCGACATACGGGTGGCAGAGCGAAGAGTTCAATGCCGAGATGGATGCCGCTCTGGCGACCTACGATCGGGAGGAACAGGCCACGCACTACCAGAACGCCATCCGCATTCTCAACGAGGAAGCACCATCAGTGTGGCTCTTCGACCGCAAGAATCTGCTGGCGCTCAATTCCGCGCGGCTGCAGAACTCGGTCTGGGGTCCTGGACACATCTACTGGATGAACCACGCCAACGAGTGGACGATCGCTGAGTAGCCCCTCGGTAACTGGCGTTTCGAGGGGAGGAGGGCAATCGCTCTCCTCCCCTCCGTGCAAACACCGACATTGTGATTCGGGACCCGTCTGCGGCGAGTTCCGATGACAGGCAGGGCATCTCGCAGTGACGCATTACCTCGTTCGCCGGCTCATTCATGCGATCACGATTCTGATCGGTGTGAGCATCCTTGTGTTTATCTTTGTGGAGATGGCTCCTGGTGACGCCATCGACGCCATGCTGCCCCCGGAATCGTTGCCGACTCCTGAAGCCAAGGAAGCGATGCGGGAACGTCTTGGCCTGAACGACCCAGCTCCAGTGCGCTATGTCCGCTGGCTCGGGCGAGCGGTGCAGGGCGATCTGGGGTATTCGCTGACATCTCGAAAACCGGTGACAGACATCATCATGACCAGATTGCCGAAAACGCTGCAGCTGGTCGGCACGGCCATGCTGATTTCCGTGATCATCGGGGTCAGTACGGGGATCATTTCGGCGATACGTCAATACTCGTGGATCGACTATCTGACGACTTTTTTTTCCTTTTTCTGGCTATCCATCCC
>WBZO01004867.1_pt1 | contig 14147 bp, 9 predicted proteins | sample 5204261 | NCBI WGS metagenome assembly WBZO01 (sample SAMN12412400, study PRJNA552823) | activated sludge metagenome | isolation source: activated sludge from anammox sidestream of wastewater treatment plant... | place: USA: North Carolina | collected 2017-09
ATTTTGGGGGCTGGCAAGGCAGTGAAATAGGCGCATAGCCTTAGCTACGTAACTATTTCACTAACACAGCCAGCGCCCAAAAGACGCCGCCCAAATGCGTAAGTTATTTCCGACACGTTCCTTAGTAAACTACTCCCCGCGGCTTCACTTCCAAATCCAATATCCGCAGGCGCCACTTTTTTGCCTCTCCCTTTTTGTTTTTTGTAAAATGAAAAGTCCGCTGTCTGAATAGTTTTTTGATTAAAAAGCCCGTCACCACACTGGAGCCAGCCACGACGATGCTAGTTTTTGAATAATTATCTCCGGGGTCGTCGCTCGCCAAGTCGGCGATAAGTGCGTACCCCGTCCAGACAATGGCAAAGTTGTAGAATTGGTTCCCCAGGGGTTTTGACCATTTGCGGCGCTCGAATGAGCGAAATGCGACGATGCTGTCCACGCTGACGTGTCCAGTGGCAAAGATGACCAGCTTTTGTTCGTACGACACGTCTTCAATCACCCGGGTGTACCACTGGCCGTTGTTCAGTTGAAAGGTGATCTCATCTCCTGCAAAATACTTTCGGGCCTTTGGGTTGTTCACCCGTTCCAATTGCAGGAGCCTCTGGCCGTAGGAAAAGCCTGCAAAAGCGACGAAAAAACAGAAGAGTAAGGTGTAGCGCATTGGAAGTTATTTGAGCGTTATTTGATAGCTGTTTGAGGCATTAACTACCTTGGGCGGCCCTTTTGGATTGCTGTCCGGTCAAACTGAACAGCCCTTCGTAATCACCTGCCTGCCCGGCTGCCAAATTTACAAAGCTTGAGCTAAGGTTGTTTGAAATCACCTGAAGGCTCTATCAAAGTTGTTGAAGGAGCATCAAAAAAAATTATTAATTATTCTTTCCATTCCGTTTTTACTGTTTGTTTTGCAAATCTGGTAACTTTTAAGGGGTGTATTACAAATATTGTTACTGCTAAGAGCTTGTTTGCGATTTGGTCACTTGGCCAAATCGCAAACAAGCTCTTAGCTATTGCTGAAAAATTTGCTTGGCTCTGGGCGGAAAAGACACCTTTTTAGGCCGGTAAGGAACGTGCCGGAACTAAGTTGGGTATTTCGGCGAGTGTATTTTGGGGGCTGGCAAGGCAGTGAAATAGGCGCATAGTCTTAGCTACGTAACTATTTCACTAACACAGCCAGCGCCCAAAAGACGCCGCCCAAATGCGTAAGTTATTTCCGACACGTTCCTTAGCTCCATCCCAACAGCATCTCTGCTCAAGCACCAAAACGCAAACAAGCTCTAAGGCTCGAAGGAAAAACAGAATGTACATTTTTTTTAAAAGCTCCTTTTCTCTACGGTTTTTTTGAAAAGGATAGGTACAATTTATTAGAGCATGCTGGGGTTTGGGGGCTTGAAGTAAAAACGAGCACTCAAACCCCAACATGCTTTAAAGATAAACTAACCTGCCATGCATTGGATTGATTGGATCGTCATGTTAGCCGTACTGATTGGCATCATCATCTACGGCGTTTGGAAAACCCGCAGCGTACACACATCACAGAGTTACCTCCGGGGCGATCGGGAGCTGGGATGGTGGACAATTGGCCTGAGCATCATGGCAACGCAAGCCAGTGCGATCACTTTCCTCAGTACGCCGGGGCAGGGTTATGCTGACGGGATGCGTTTCGTGCAGTTTTACTATGGCATGCCACTGGCGATGATCCTGATCTGTATTTTCATCCTTCCGATTTACTACCGCCTCAACGTCTATACCGCTTACGAATACCTGGAAAGCCGCTTCGACCATAAAACCCGGACACTGGCAGCCGTGCTGTTCCTCTTCTCAAGGGGCATGGCAGCAGGTTTTACCATTTCAGCTCCCTCAATTATCCTGAGCAATATCATGGGCTGGAACCTCAACACGACCATCGTGCTCATCGGCATTGCCGTGACGTTTTACACCGTGATGGGAGGCACTAAGGCGGTGAGCTTCACCCAAAAGCAACAGATGACGGTCATGCTGCTGGGGTTGGTGCTGGCCGCCGTGCTCATCGTTTTCAACCTGCCAAAGCAAATTTCTTTTGCTGATGCTGTGGGGGTCGCCCGTGAAATGGGAAAGATGGAAGCGCTGGATTTGAATTTTGACCTCGCCAATCGCTATAACATCTGGTCGGGGATGATTGCTGCACTATTCCTCTTTTTATCATATTTCGGCACGGACCAGTCGCAGGTGCAGCGTTATTTGTCGGGCAGGTCGCTGCGCGAGAGCAGGATAGGCCTGCTGCTCAACGGCTTCATCAAAGTGCCAATGCAATACCTCATCCTCTTTACGGGAGTAATGGTGTTCATCTTTTTTCAGTTTGTCCAACCGCCTATTCATTTTAACAAATCCAACCTGGCAAAACTCGAAGCTGCTACAACTTACCAGCCCCGGTTTGACAGCCTGAAGCAGGAGTACAACGAAGTTTTTGAAAAAAAACAAAATGCGGTGCTGCATCTGGTAGATGCCTTGCACCAAGACGACCCGACAGCTATCGAACAAGCCAAAGCAGGGGTTCTGGAAATGGAGCAGCAGGATCATCAGGTGCGCGCTGCAGTAGGCACACTGCTTCAGGACATAGCCGAGGAGCAAAATACCACAGTTGAAACCAATGACCGGGATTATGTTTTCATCACCTACGTGATCAATTATTTACCCAAAGGGATAGTAGGGTTGTTGTTTGCCGTAATCTTCTGTGCAGCTATGTCGTCTATCGCTTCGGAGCTAGCAGCCTTGTCCACCACGACCGTTGTGGATTTGTATCGCCGGTCGTTTCGCCCCCACGAAAGCGACGAGCATTACCTCCGGGTTTCAAAGGGTTTCACCTTGGCCTGGGGAATGTTGGCCATCGTTTTTGCAGCAATCGCCTCGCTATTTGAAAACCTAATTCAGGCTGTGAATATCGTCGGCTCTCTGCTCTACGGAACTATCTTGGGAATATTTCTGGTAGCCTTTTTCTTCAAAAGAATCACGGCTACGCCGGTTTTCATCAGCGGTCTGATTGCCGAAGCGGTCGTCATTGCGGTTTATTTCTTCGACCGGGCGGATGGTGTGGAAGACATTGGGTTTCTGTGGCTGAACCCCATCGGCTGCGGCGTCGTAATCCTGTTCAGCCTCCTGTTGCAAAGTTTATGGGGTGGAAAGGAAAACCGGAAAAGCCGCACAGCCTGAGTTTTAAAAACTCCAGTGTTACACGCTGAGTTGCCAGGCTGCTCCTGCGCCAATTTTAAAAATCCAGGCCAATGGAGAAGTAAAATTTCGGCTCCTGCACTTCCCGGGTTTCCACGCCCCAGGCATAGTCCAGTCGGATAAAATAGCCGAACAGCAGGGTGCGGATACCGGTGCCATAGCCAAACACGATTGGATCGCGGAAGTAATTGACTTCAATGGTCACGTTGTTGTTCGAGGCTGTCCAGGTGTTGAGGGGGCTGGTTTCGTTAAAAGGATTCAGCCCCTGCCAGGCCGTTCCGGCATCAAAAAATCCGACTACCTGGAAGTTTCTGACAAAATTGGAAGCAGACTGCCTGAACAGGTAGCGCAACAGGGGTACCCTCAGTTCTGCATTAAACACGGCGTAGGTGTTACCGTTTCTTGCATTTAGTTTGAATCCCCGTGCATTGGTGGCAATGGTGCGGTAGGCAAAGTCCTCGCCTGTAGGCATGGGGATGGTCAGGTCGAATTGTGGCAGCAGCCAGTTGTCTGTACCGCCGAGCATGTAGAGGATTTTTTCCTTGCCAAAAGAAGTCGCTCCTGCCAGCCTGCCCGCCAGCACAGAATACTTCAAAATGCGCTCGTAGTGGCGGAAGTCGAAGCCCATTGCTGTCATAAAGCCGTCGTTCAACTTGAAGCGGGCGTTTTGCCCCAGGTCAATTTGCATACCTTTGACCATTTCAGCAAAAACTTTGTAGCGGGTTCCGTTTTTGATATTCACGCCGATGTCGAGCGTATTGTCGAAAACGTATTCCCCCCGGACTCCCAGCCGCTGGCTGCGTTGGTCGGGCGTCAACAGGGTTGCCAGGTCTGTTGACAAATATTCGGTGTTGTCAAAGCGCAACGTAGCCGTTCCTCGCAGGCTGGTGAAAATGTCCAGCGGGTAGCGAACCTGGTACTGGGTCAGAAAGATGGAGTTATCGTACTTGAGCGGCGGCAGGAAATTATTCATCGTAAAGCGCAGGTTGCGGCGGTAGAAGGCATAGCGCTTGTCGAGGCGTTTTTTCTTGTCGTGAAAAAAAAGGAAATACTCCGCACCGTTAAAAGAGGTGGGAACCCGGATGCCCCCTTCGAATTCGTAATCCTCCAGCAGGTCTTTGAAGTTGGCTTTGAGCAAAATCCCCGGGGGTGGATAGCCAAAATCCTGTGGCACGCCACTGTAGTCGTTGAGGCCATCGAACAGGATGGAATTGTCGAGCTGCGTCGTGACGAAATCCGTCCTAAATTTCAAGCGATAGGGGATAATCCTGCTGGAGCGGAAATCGTAGGTCTTTTTCAGCGGGTTGGAGCCGTACTCTGTGTTGCGATGGACTAAAGGCGACGGTGCTGTACTTTCGGTCTTTTCTCTTTTCTGAGGTACTTCTGAGGTGATGCGGACGGGCACTTCGTCGTCATCAAATTCGCTTTGAAAAAGGTAGTTGTCAAAGTCAATTTTTCCGGTGTCGGGTTTTTCCTTTGGAAATTCAGGAGCTACTGTCGGCTCTTTCTCCGTTTCCTTAAGCGGTGGCTTTTGGGGTAGCCCTGGTGCAGGAGGTGGGTTTTCAATCCACTGGATTTGCTGTTTCTGGTGAATGGTGAAGACGGGATTTACAACTTTTTCAGGTGCCGCTTCATTTGAAAAAAGCCGCCATTTGCCATCCCGGAAGGTCATCTCTACGGTGCGATTGCTGCGGCGAGCTTTGCTTTGCTCCAGGATGTTCCGGTCGTAGTTGCTGGTAAAATGGTGAACAGCCCGTTGCTTGATGATGGTATCTGCCCAGACGGAATCTACCTGGGAGAGGGCTATGCTGTCGAGTTTTTCAGTGAGGATGGAATCGGCGTGAAGGCGCATTTCTGTGCCGTCTTTGAAAAGAATCACATTTTCAAAATGATGGATATAATCTTCCAGGTAGCCTGTTTTTCTGTTAAAAACACCGGTTTCGTCGGTCAGAAAACTAAACCAGACGGAGTCAATGGCGATGGGATTTCGCTCGTTGGCATAGGGTGTATTCGTCACTCGAACCAGCTCGCCGGCCGAGCGAAAGCCCACGGAGTCGAGATTCAAGTAGTAGATATCGAAGTTGCGGATGGGCAGCACCGAGTCAAGCGGGGCGATGAGGTTCAGCGAGTCAGGGCGGTTGGAAGCAAACAAAATGCCTCGCTGCCCGTGAACCTGCACGAAGCAGGCATCCAGGTCGTCCCAAAAGTCGGTAGTCAGGCGCTGCGACTGGCGGGTAACTGTGAAGTAAAGAAAGAGGTCGGATTGTCCACGTATCGCTGCTGACAACACAAAGTCATTGGGGTTGATGTAATCCAGGCTGTAGATGCGCTGGTATTCGGGAGCCATGTCTTCAGTGGTTCTTTCTTTTGTCAGGATGTTGTACCTCAACAACTTAATAACATCGCGCTGCTCATAAATGATAGCCAATTCCATATTCGTCGGGCTCCAGGCAATGAGTGGGTAGTTGTAGTCTGTTGCCTGGATGGCATTTCTGAATCCGTTTTTGAAAATGACTTCCCGCTTGCCGGTAGCCAGATCTTGCACGTACACCCTGACTTTGCCAATCTCATTGGAGAGGTAGGCGATTTTGCTGCCGTCTGGGCTGATTTTAAGTTGAGACAGCGGCAGGTTGCGCTTGTTTTTTACTTCGATTTTGGAGCCTTCTGGGGGTGTCATGCCTTTTGTTTCAATTTCGTAGCGCTTTTGAAAAAAGCTGTACCAGTCATTCTGAATCTTCTGATACGTGCTGCCCAAGACATAGAGAAATCCACTCTCCAGGCTGCGGTTGATGCGGGTGAGGTAAAGCAGATTCGACACGGTGGAGCGGCTGTAGTGCCTGCTGATGTAATACCAAAGCGAATGGCCGGCGAGTTTGGGAGATATCTTGGCGATTTCTTCAAAATTCTCGTACCCACCCGAGAGGAAGATGTCCCGCAATTGGTTGTCTAATTTCGTGTTCCACTCTTCACCGACGAAGGAAATGAGGCCGTCTTTGAACCATGCAGGCAGGTTCATCATCACGGCATTTTGTACGATTTCCTGGAGATTCGAGCCAAAAAGCATGGCATTCAGATAAACAGAAGCGATGCCTTCCCTGATTTGACGGCGCAAGTCGTTGTGGTCGCCGTTAAAATAGACGAACATTTTGTTGCCCACGATCTTGGTTTGGCCTCCGGTGTTGATGAATGCTTCCTCGCTGCCGATGTTGCTTTGTTTCAGGTCGGTCAGGTCGGTATAAACGATGATTTCGATCTTGTCATTCATCCGGTGTTCGAGGATGCCTTGGATCTCATAAAAATCGTACTCTGCCATCATTACAACAGACTGGCCGATCAGGCGCCCCTCGCCGTACCAATAGGTGATAAAATTGCGGCTTTCGTACTGCGCCCATTCTGCAAAATGGTTGTGAAACTGCACCCGGTTTTTGCCAAATTCCGTCTGTGTCGTCTGGGCAGCAACCGAAGCGACAAGGAAAAGAAAGAAGACTGGGTAAATTATGCGCTTCATCCGTGAGGGATTGTTTTTAAAAATTCAGGAGTAAAAAGGTCTTTACAAACAACGCTATCAACAAAGATAGGTGTGTGTCAGGGTGTTTAAAAAATCGAACCAATCAAATTACTACCTTCGCCCCCGTTTGCTGACCAATAAACTCTAAAACAAACCGCAGGCGATTTTTGCGCACAACTTGACTTCCAAAGACCAAAGAGACGGGTTTAAACGACTCCTAAATTTTTATTGTCATGCCGGCTACTGTTGCATTTATGACTTTCAACCCTTTCCAGGAAAACACCTACATCATTTACGATGAAACGGGTGAGTGCCTCATCATTGATCCGGGGTGTTACGAACCCCACGAACGGATAGAACTGAACAATTTTATTACCGAAAACAAACTCAAACCTCTAAGGTTGCTGAACACGCACTGCCACATTGACCACATTTACGGGAATCATTACGTTGCTGCGACCTGGGGACTTTTGCCCGAAATTCACCGAGGGGAGTTGCCCGTGCTGGAAGCTGCGCCTTCTGTCAGCATGTTTTACGGGCTGCCGGCAGGAGAGCCTTCCCCTGCCCCGGGCAAATTCATTGAAGAAGGCGATATCATCACTTTTGGAAATACGCAATTAGAAGTGCTTCTCACCCCGGGCCACTCGCCCGCCAGCCTCTCTTTTTTCTGTAAGGCGGATAAGTTCCTCATTGGAGGTGATGTACTTTTCAAAGAGGGCATCGGCCGCACCGACCTGCCAGGTGGCAACTTTGACACGCTGGTCAACAGCATTAAAAGCAAGCTTTTCCCGCTTGGAGACGATGTGACCGTGTACCCTGGACATGGGCCTTCCACCACTATCGGATATGAGCGGGTTTTCAACCCGTTTTTGTAATTTGCATCGCCCGGGTTCAAGGGCAATAGCAATTAAGGAAGGCATGGGGAAATACCTAATGTATTCCGGGCGGATTCTAAGAGCTTGTTGGAGGTTTGGTGCTTGAGCCGAGATGCTGTTTGAATGGAGCTTACCGGGTTAAAAAGTCGCCTTTTTATCTGCGGCAGCCCCATCCAAACAGTATCTGAAAACGAGCAATTTTTCGTCAGGTTTTTACTTTTTGAAGTGGCGTAGCAGCGCTACGGAACGGAAAAAAGGTGAAAACATGGTGGGAAAGAGCCGTTTTCAGCCAAGTGATTAAATCCCGAACAAGCGTTTAAGTCGGGGCATTCAATCCCCAACAGGTTCTCACTGTTTCACTCTCAATCCTCCATAGTTCAGATTGGCTTTGATGGCGCTGCGGGCATTCTGGGTACCCTTGTGGCCTTTTACCTCGTGAGAAGTGCCTTTGTCTCTTTCGTAAGTCACGTTGAAGTTTTCGGGGTAGGTAATGCCTGCGAAGTTGGTAGCAGCGTCCAGGGTAAAGCTGGCGTCTTCTTCGACCTCAATCCTGAAGTCAGAATATTTTCCCGTCAGGTTGATAGCCGAAAAGCCTTTGGCCAGGTGGTCAATTCGCAGGCCGCCGTATTGCAGGTCAAAGTCGCCCTTATCACCTAACCTGCCGATTTTGTAGTCGGTAAAGCGGGAATTAGCGATGACGCTCTCCACATTGCCAATTTCTACATTGCCGTAACGGCTCTGGCAGTTGAAGCGGTTGAGCTTTGCCAGGCTGAACTGGTCGTAACGGGATTGGACGCTGAGATCTCTGCCCTGGTCCACGGTGATCTTTGAATAATTGGTTGTCATGGTTGCGTCCTTCATATCGTTGATGATGATCTTGCTGTAAGAAATATCGGCGTTAATGTTACTGGCTTTGACCACCGTTCCGCTACCGTAGCCCAGGGTGAGGTTGAGGCTACCCTCAATGCCTTCGAGCCTGAAGTTGCCGTATTTCAGATCCACGTTTGCCTTGCCGCTGATGGGTACCACGAAGGAATCCCCGTATTTGTTGCTGAGGTTGAGCGACGCAGCAGGAGGCATGAATACTTCGTAGTTAACCTGAAACTCCGAGGAGTTGCTACTCCAGTTCCACCAGGAGCTTTTAGCTGTTTCGATGAAAGTTTCAGCTTTGACGAAGTTGTCATTGTTGGCGAAATCAATTCGGATACGGTCGAATACTCGTTGAGCTTCTGATTCACCAGCAGCCTTTACGACAATGGTCACGTCAATTTTTACACGGTTTTTCTCCCAAGTCTTCACGTTTACCTTACCGTATTTGTTGCTGAGTTCTACCGTTCCTGCGGGGTTGATTGAGAACTCTTTTTTGATCGTTTTTGTAAACTCCTGCGCTTTCTGCGCTGCTGTTTCCTGCTGGGGCTGGGGTTGTATCCAGCTACCTGCCCACAGCATGGTTGGTGCTGACAGCAACGCTACCACGAAAACAGCGAAACCTGTAAACCTGTGCATTGGGCAGAAGTGGAAGTCAGATGCTAATTTCATTTCCTGTTGTTTTTGAGTTTGCAGAATTGGTTGTTTTTACCTTTTCGAGTACCTGTTCGAGAATGTCAATTTTAGTCTGATAATTTTTAATCATCGCCTGGATAATCTTTTCTTCTGTGCCGGGAGGAGCCTCCCGAAGCTCCTCTTTCAACTGCTCGTACCGCGCATCCAGCTCCTGAATGTCGGTTTTAACAAAGCTATCTTGCCGATAGTCTGCCAGTTGAGCCATTTTTTCGGTCACCTGGTTGTTGAAAAAGTACTCCATCTCGGCGTATTCCTGCGAGATATCCCCCAATGATTTTACTTCTCTGGCCGAATTGGCCAGATAGATACCCAGTGTGCTGCCAGCTGCTACCAGGAAGGCGGCCGCTGCTGCTACCTGAAGGCGCTTCAGCCAGACAACCCGCCCGGCTGCTGGTTTTTGTTGCAGTTGCCGGTCAATCCCACCCCAAACCCTGAGGCTGGGAATTTCTGTATCAAATTGCGCTCTGTTTTCCAGAATAAATTTTTCTAAGTCATCCATTTTTAAAAAGTTGAACGTTGACAGTTGTTCGTCTGGCTTTTCAGGCCTCGAAGGTCAGGCATTGACCTTCGAGTAGTTCTTTTAGTTTTCTTTTGGCCCGGCTGAACTGCGATTTGGACGTTGCTTCCGAAATATTCAGGATTTCGCCGATCTCCTTATGGTCGTATCCTTCCATCATGTATAGAGAAAAGACGACCCTGTAGCCGTCGGGCAATTTACTCAGAGCCTGGTTGATGGCTTTCACGTTGAGATGAACTTCCTTCGTCGGCTCGCTATCGGGTATCTGGTGAAAATGGCTATCCAGGGATTCCATTTTTAGCCTGTTCTTTTTTAAAAAATTGATGCAATTGTTGATGACAATTCGCTTGATCCAAGCACCGATAGACGACTCGTAGCGAAACGTATCTATTTTCGTAAAAACATCAATGAATGATTGTTGTAAGAGATCTTCGGCGTCCGGTTGGTTATTGACCATGCGCAGGCACACATTATACATCGCTTGTGAGTATAATCTGTACAACTCGAACTGAGCCTGGCGATCAGCCTGCATGCAGCCCTCAATGATTTTTCTGTGGGTGCTGGCGTAATCCAAATTCTCTTTATTTTTCATATCTAACGACAGAATTCGTTAAACTAAGTTGCACGAGCGATGCAATGCGCAGGGAATACGCTAAAATTCTGGCCTGAAATAACAGCTATGCCAGGACATGTAGGCTGTTTTGGTACAGAATAAAATCTGCCTGCCGGTGTATGAGCCTTTATTGCTTCCTCGGGGTTTTTACTTTTGTATTCTTTAAGAGCTTGTTTGCTTTTGTGCAGGAAAAAATGAAGAGCCTGATGGCTGTAAATCTCTGCCGACCAACAATTCAGGCTGCTGATTGTCTGTATGAAAATATGGCAACAATGAATTTTAAACCCGTATTTGAAAAGCAGTATCGCCCCGTGCTTATCGCTGGCCCCTGTAGTGCTGAAACAGAGGAGCAAGTACTGCAGACCGCCAGGGCACTGGCGGCATTGGGTGTTGACTTGTTCCGGGCAGGTATCTGGAAACCACGCACCCGACCCGGTGCATTCGAGGGGGCTGGGGCACAGGCCCTTCGCTGGCTGCAGCGAGTAAGGCAGGAAACCGGCCTGAAGGTCGCTACCGAGGTAGCCAATGCACAGCACGTTTCGGAGGCGCTGAAGCAGGGGGTAGATGTCCTCTGGATAGGCGCACGCACGACGGTCAACCCATTTTTTGTGCAGGAGATTGCAGATACGCTTGGGGGGGTGAATATTCCGATCCTGATCAAAAACCCTGTGAACGCAGACCTTAAATTGTGGATTGGAGCTATTGAGCGGATTTACAAGACAGGCATTGAGCGCATAGCAGCCGTACACCGGGGCTTCTCCAGCCATGTTGAAACAAAATTCAGAAACGCTCCGCTCTGGCAACTGCCCATTGAGTTGAAACGCCGCTACCCGAATTTGCAAATCATCTGCGACCACAGCCATATTTGTGGCAGGCCCGAGCTGCTGGCAGAGGTCGCACAAGCTGCATTGAATCTCAACTACGACGGCCTGATGACAGAGGTACATCCCTGCCCCGAACAAGCCTGGAGCGACCGGGAACAACAAATTACCCTTCCGGCTTACGAAGAGATGATCAAACAACTCACGGCCCGCCAACTGACAACAGACAACGAAGAATTCCTGCGGTCACTCGACTTTTTGCGCAGCCGGATTGACGACATGGATGAGCAACTAATCGAATTGCTGGCTGCCAGAATGGAGATTTCCGGCCAGATTGGCGAATACAAAAAACTGAACAATATTTCTATCTATCAGCCTGCCCGCTGGAATGAAACCCTGCAACATTGTCTTCAGAAGGGGACTTCGGCGGGGCTTTCCCTGAGTTTGATTACCGCAGTGCTGAAGGCCATTCACGAGGAATCCATCGCCCGGCAGATGGAGGTGATGAATGGAAGAAAGGGAATAGAACTGAGCGGAACGGAAAAGTCGCCTGTGGAAATCTAAGGAACGTGTCGGAAATAACTTACGCATTTGGGCGGCGTCTTTTGGGCGCTGGCTGTGTTAGTGAAATAGTTACGTAGCTAAGGCTATGCGCCTATTTCACTGCCTTGCCAGCCTCCAAAATACACTCGCCGAAATACCCAACCTATTTCCGGCACGTTCCTAAAGCAGAATTTTCCATAAAAAAAAGAAACCCTGCAGGAGAAACCGACAGGGCTTTTCATTTTCTAAGAAAGGAAAATCAAGGTCTGTTATTGCGTTTGCTTACCCGCAAAGTTTTGATGATTTTGCTATTTGCATCCACCATGCTTACGAGGTAAATGCCATCGGGCAGCTCAGATATATCGTACCTTCCGTTGATAGAGGCAGCAAAGGTTTTTACTCTTCTGCCCAGGATGTTCGTCACCCACAGTTGTTTTACAAAGCTGTTTTTAGTCAAAGTAATGAAGTCCGTTGTGGGGTTGGGGTAAATCCGGATGGAGGATTTTTCAGCTTGAGTAACTGCCGTCAGCGGAGTGACGCAGATATCGTAATCGGGCGATTCCAGTGCCACCGGGTTATTTATGTCAGTGACGTCGCTGAGGTAAATTTCAACACTGCAACAACCGGCAGCTCCCGTTGGGTTTACGTGAATGTCAATGATGGAGGTGTCACCGGGAGCGAGAATTACCGGCACGTTGGGCTGCCCGCCAAAATTCACATTTGTAGTAACGTTAGAATTGTAGCACTGGTTTTTGTCACAAACTTTGTACTTCCAATCTGCAGGGCAATTTGTCCCAACGATTTTGATTTCCCAACGGAGTTTTATCGTTTGATTGGAAGTGTTGATAACGAAAGAGTGGGCAATAGGCTCTACCCAGAGGTCACTCAGGTCAGCTTCCAGGGAATAACTCAAGTCGTCAGGGTAGATGCTCAGGCTGGGCTGGGCCATCAGGTTTGTGACAAAGAACAAAGAGAAAAAGGAAAGTAAGATATGTTTCATGCTATACAGAATTTAGAATTGTCTGGCAAAAGTAGTGAAATTTAAAAAGTGTTGCACCCCTCTGCCTCCAGTAAATTGCCCTGTTTAACCTCTTTTTCAAGTACTTTATCAGTTTGTTAACAGGAAGCGCACAATTAAAATGAAGAAAGCCATGTGCTGGTTCATCAGGACATGGCTTTCTCTCTTTTTTTAAGAGTTTGTTTTTAACTCAAGCACCCAACAAACTCTTAATTACCGCACAATGATCATGCGCTCGGTGTGTACCTGATTGCCAACGCTCAGCTTCACAAGATAAATGCCCTCTGCGTAATTGGCAAGGTCAAAAGTGTGCTGGATGCTCGTGGTGCGATCGAACCGCAGAGACTCCACTGCCTGCCCCTTTACGTTCACCACGGTGACTTGCACATCCTCAGCTTTGTCAAAGGCGATGTGAAGCGTAGAGGTAGAAGAGGCAGGATTGGGCTTCAGCGAAACAGACTTCAGGGACTCTATGTTGCGCACACTGCTCACTGTACCCACGCTCACTTCAAATTCCTGAGCACAGCCAATCCTGTCAGTTGCTGTAATGGTGTAGTCGCCGGCTGGCAGGTTGGTGAAGTTAGGCCCTGTCGCTCCGTTGTCCAGCTTAAAGGTATAGCCACCAAAGCCGAGGTTTGGATTGGCCATCGTCACGGAAATGGAGCCTGTGCCTGCTGTACCCAGGGTGTCTTCAGCCACGGTGAAGCTCAGGCCGAGGTCGGTCGGGCAGATTACTTCAATGTTCTGGGTCTCTGCATTTAATACCCTGCCGGTAGAATTGTCCATGACAACTACTACAGCGTGCATGTTAAACGGGTTCCAGTTGAGGTTGAAGTTGCTGACGGTGTATTCCTTTGCTGCGATATCACCTGCTTCGAGATCCGCTGGGACACTGCCTGCGCTGCCTGCCCATCCGCCCAGGATTGCCCGACCAACGTGGTTGTAGTGCAGCTGCGAAGCCGGTGCAGGATCGGGGAGCGTCTGCCAGTTGAAGCCGTAATTTGGAATGGGATCACTATTCCCCGAATAGTAGTTGACCTGGTTGTAACCCGAACCGGTACCCCTCACGTTGTCTTCTGACAGGATTACGTTCAGGCGGAAGTCAACTCCTGTCAGTTGGGTTACGAACTCAGCAGAAGCATTGACTGTCAGCGTTCTGCTTGCAACGTCAATCTCCGCACTGACAGCAGGAGCTACCGGAGCAATGCGGGATGCATAATCGGGCAGGATATCCTCCAACTCCGAAGGATCCCAGATTGCATCCCTGTCCACGATTACACTGGGATAACCTGAAAAACCAGGGAAGCTGTTGACGCCATTGTCGTATTCTGTGACCGCCATGGGGTCGCCGTTGTGGACAGCTACGCCGATGAACTGGTCAGCGTGGAATTCCGACATCCAGTCCATCCACTCTGTGCCCCGGGGGCACCAGCCACACCAGGTGCCCGTAGCTTCTTCCGTGAACATTTTTTTGTTCGGAATATACGT
>WBZO01004868.1_pt1 | contig 14144 bp, 17 predicted proteins | sample 5204261 | NCBI WGS metagenome assembly WBZO01 (sample SAMN12412400, study PRJNA552823) | activated sludge metagenome | isolation source: activated sludge from anammox sidestream of wastewater treatment plant... | place: USA: North Carolina | collected 2017-09
GGTAGAAGGCCCTGGGGCCTTCTACCCCTAGCAAGTTGCGCACTTAATTGTGTACATCGGGCCACATTTTGCGCACTTAATTGTGTACATCGGGCCACATTTTGCGCACTTAATTGTGTACATCGGGCCACAATCCATCCCCCCACGTGTGGGGGAAACCTGCGGCAGGTGGCCGTTATGCCGGCTCTTTTTTTGTGATCAACACTCTGCAACACTTCCTCCGCGTGTCATGTTCTAGCCGGCTTACCCCAAGCGTGGGCGCTCCAAAAACTGACACAAACATGGCACTCTCTAGTATCCCGCTTGTGCTCTTCCTCCCGCGTGGGTGAGTCCCCTTTTTTAGGGTTGATCCACTTCATACATCCCGCCCGCGGGTGATACGCCGTACATTTTAGTACATATAAAAAAGCGCGTATCACCCCCGCCTCCCGCGTGGGTGATACGTCTATACTAGGTTTTACAGTGTTCTTGGGCCGGCCTCCCCTCCGCGTGGGTGATACTATGGTGCTTTTTTAGGTGTCACTTCGTCACCGGCCGCGGCCGCGTGGATGATACGGTTGTTGCAAATGTGTCCCACGGGACACAAAAACTCACCGGCCGCGGCCGCGTGGATGATACCCATGTATCAATTCTCGCACTGTTTCCCCACTGTAAAACATTCACTTGTTGAAATTTGTTGAAATATATTAGCTTTTCTTAGTCTTTCTGCCGTGCCCGCAAGGTGTGCAATATCGCCCCAAGTATCAATAAAAACTCAGGTTTTCTCAGGTTTTCTGTCGGAAATGTAAGGTTTTGTAAGGTTCTCCCTGGTTGCCAATGACGGCCGGGAATACCCCCATGGCCGCCCCCCTTGCCCCCTCATTGCTCCCCATGTGCGCCCCCACTTTTCCAGATACCCCCCCTGCCAAAACTTGCGGCCGCGTGCGTGATACTGCCTCCACGGTTCCCACTATGGAGCCTCAGATATTTAGGCCCCCTCTCCCTCCTCTCCGGCCTTTAGTTGCTTGGGGGCCTTGGCTCGTGTCTGGGCCGGGTTAGGCTTGAGATAGCATATAGGTTGATCATCCGGCCCGGCTATAACCATCGGCTCCAGAAGGTAGCCCAGTCTATGAGCTACTTCCGCGGCTTCCTCCACGGCCTTTCTCATGTCACTATATCGCCGTTGCTCTGCCATGTAGCCTAGCCGTATTGTGGTAGCCAGTTTCTTTAGCCCTATTTTATGCTCCGAAAAGTTGACACTCTGGACATGCTCTATAAAGCGTGCGTGATACTCTCCCTTGCGGCCGCGTCTCGTGCCCCGTATCTCTTCTAATACGTCATCTATCTGGGCATAGAGGGCCACGTGGGAGCGGATATGGAATGAGGCTAACCTATCCACTACTAGGCTTAACGGCTCTATCTTGTACCATGTCGCCCGCGGATCGCCTCCCTCTCTAGCCTCTGCTATATCCTCAAAGTATTCTACTTTTTGCACTGAGAGAAGGGGAGCCGTTATCTTAACCGTGGGCCTCTTTGTACTCTTTCCGTCTCGCTCCCGCCGCGTGTATAAAATGCTCTGCTTGGTAGTGCCAAGCTCCCAGATAGCATCTGTTACTGTCTTTCTGTGGGCCGGGCTATAGCGCCCCCCTCCAGCTACCTTGCTTGCTCCGTAAGCATCTAGTAGCTCCGGCTCCGTAACGTAGAGGCCGGGTATCCTCATCTGGGATAGCTTGCCCTTGCGCTCGTACTCCTCATAGCTCATGAAGTGGCCCCGATAGGAGCCCTCCTCATTAGTGCCTGTACTCTCATAGATAGCAAGTATCCCGTGGAGGAGCCGGCCGGCCGCGTAGCTTAGTTTTATCCCACTCGGATCATCTACTAGCTCATAGTCTTTTAGATCGGCCGGGAGGAGGCCCGCCGCTTGCCCGCGTTCCACGTTCCCTAGTTGTTGCAGGGTTAGATATACCCCCTTGCGGAGGAGAGTCTCTTCCGGCGATATTTTGAGCGGCTCTACGGAGCCTTTTGCGGTAAGTAGCCCAAGCTTTACTACTACGTCTTTACTCTCTTCTTCACTCATCTTCTACCTCCGCGGCCGCTTTCCCCGCGTTCTGTATCAAGTCAACAACCCCCCTGGAGCCGGCCGCTAACTCCCGCAAGCTAACGCCGGCCCGTGCCCACTCTCCCCACTGGGGAGTAAGATAGTCCCCTAATGCCCTCTCTACATCGGCTATAACCTTGGGAGAGGGCCGCACGGGAGCGATAGTGGTTAATGGCTTGAGTAATAAGGCTATGTCATCAGTAGCATGTACATCCTTTTCTAACGGCAAAAAAGCGGAATGTAGGAACTCAAATTGATCTCCCCTTTCCGTAACCCACCATAGATATAAGATAACGCCGGATGATACAAAGTCCGTAGCTGGTATTCCTAGCAATGTTAGAGCCATAATGAGAGCCTGAATATAGCCCAAAAAGTTAGCCGTATAGGTGCGCACTTCTTCTACTTCGCGCTCTATCTCCTCCAGGGTTGGCAAGTAGCCAAGGCCGCCAAAATATCGCTCTAGCCGGTTCATATTCTCTCTAAGCTCCTCTATCCCCTCCAGGGTAGGCCCGCTATTCTTATCGGCTGCCTTCGTCTTTGTAAGCAAGCGTCGGAACTCATTGTAAGCGGCTACTGTCAAAAGATACCCTATACGCTTATCCGTTTGTGTAAAAGCAAACTCGGCTCTTTCCACCTCTTTCAGAGCTTGGTACTCCAGTTGCTTGAGTAGCTCTCCTAGCTTTAGCCAGTAGTCAAGCTCGTTGGCATATGGTGTAAATTGCCACTTGCTCTCTATGTAGCGGAGGAGCTTATTATCCACGATCGCCCGGCGGCCGTGCTCCCGCTCCCAGTAGTCAGAGAGCACGAATAGCCCGATAGCCGCGGGCGTGGCTTCTCCCCGGTTTACTATCCGCTTGAGATCGCGTACTGTAAGCCTCTCGTAGTCAAACATGGCCGGCTCTTCTACTCCAGGGGGCTAGAAAGGCCCGCCCGCTCCGGTTAGGCTCTCATGCCACTCCGTTAGGAACCGCATAGCCTCCTCAAAACGCCGGGCCGGGAGCATCTTGTAGCCGGTTATACCGAACTTGCGATAAAGCTCCCCATAGATAGCTCCGAACTCGTTGCGGCCGCTCTTCCGCCCTAGCTCCAGGGCCACGGCCTTAACCGCTTGGCTAACTTGGCTTGCTTGCTCCGGGCTTACATGCCGGGCCGGATCGTCTAGTTTTGCCTCTATTGCCACGAGCCGCCCCTCGTGCTCATCTAAACGGCCGCCTAGCCGGGCCTCTAGGAGGAGTTGGCTCCGGGCCAGTCTCATAACTGCTTGGGCTATGTGGTAGGCTTGGATAGTGTCAGGATCGCCCGTATGGAGAAGCTCCTCTAGCGTTACGTCTGCCACGAGCCGCCCCTCTACGAGAGCCTCCGCAAGGACCTTGTAGCACTCCCGTTGATAGCGGAGCACGTCCTCTCTGTACTCCGGCTTTACCCTATCCGCGGATATACCGAAGAGGAAGCCGCTCAAGTAGTCTAGCGGGAGGCATAGGGCCTCTTGTGGGCCGCGGCGATGTGTGTGTATAACGCACATACGTTGCTCCTCCCGTAGCACTGCATCTCTCTGGAGCCGGGAGCGTTGCCCGCTCCAGTTTAGCCCTAGCCGCTCCACAATGGGCCGCACTGGGACAAATATGCGGCCGTCATCCGTGCGCACGGCCGTTATCTCATCTTCGTAGAAAAGGATCGTCTTTTGCTCTACTGGTACTATCGCTCTCTCTGTCATGGCTCTGTCTGCCTCTCTGATATGTCCGTAATGCGGCATTTATGCGCATATGGGCCTAAGAATGGCCTATAACGGCCGCCCTGTCTAGCCTTTGTCTCCTAGATCGCTCTCATCTATGAACGGGCCGCGGCCGTCACTCGTGGCATGGCTTACGGCTCCCAGTTGCTCCAGTCTACGCCATGCCAGGGCCTCCACGAGCCGGAGCAAGGCCCGCTCTGTCCAGAAGAGCGGCCCGGCCTGGAGCACGTGGGCCGCGCCCGCTAGTTGCTCGTATGCCTCCCACTTTTGCCGGAGGAGCTTCTCTGCCTTGTGCTCTACCATGTGTTATCTCCTAGGCTCCTATAGGGAGCACTCCAGGGCCTCTCCCCTTAGTATGGCTTGCTTGAGCAAGTGGGTAAGCTTCTCATACCTGTCTCTCCAGTTGGATAGGCTCTCCTCCGCGCCCTCTGGAGAGAAGCCCGGCTTAACCTCTATGTCTGGGAGCATTTGTGGAAGGAGCTTGGTAAACATCATAGCCATGCTTGGGTTGCCCTCTTGCCCTCCCCAGTAGAAGAGCCTCCAGTAGTCCTCCGCCTTGCCCAGAGCCTCTGGGCCTATGATATGCCCCTCCATTGTCTCCAAGTGCCGGAGGAGCATAGCCGCGCCTTGAGGAGGGATGTAGGAGTCACTTCCATCTTCCCGCTCTTGCCCCTCTGCTATGGCTAACGCCCCGGCCGTGTAGTTGTGATAGTCGTAGCCAAGATAGGCGGAGAGGCTTGTCTCGTTATACGGATCACGAAATTGAGCCGTATGATCCCATAGCTCATACAAGAGAGCGTCTATAGGGCCCGCGCTCTCTCTGGCTTGTATCCGCTCCTCATCTGTATATTCCCCATTGTAGAGAGTGGCCCACGTTGCCGCCTGGATAGGCAATAGGTAGCGGTTTAGCTCTCTGTCCAGACTTTCTAGCCTAATATCTGCCCCCATGTCTTTACTCCGCCGGCTCCGGCTCGTGCGGCCGCTCTACTTGCCGGAAGTAGTCCGCTATAGCCTCATCTGTCACATACCAACGGCCGGCTAACTTCCGCCCCTGGAGCTTGCCCTCCCGAAGATACTCCCGGATAGTCCGCTCTTGTACGTCTAGCCGCTCTGCCAGCTCCTCCACTGTGAAGAGTGTCACCTTGCCTAGCTCTATGCTCATGTTGCTTCTCCGTGTATCTGTCATTTGTTTTTACTCCTATAGCGTGCTCTGTCTGTCAGTCTGTGATCACTGTCCGCGGCCGCGCGGCCGCTTGCCCCGCTATGCTCGTTATGCGGAGCGTGGGCTTATGCCAATTGAGAGAGCCGGTTATCCCGCTTATCCCGCTCCTCTGCTTATCCACTTTTACCATGAGCGTGCTCGTATCCACTTCTCCCGGCTCCAGTTGTAAAACAACTTGGGCCTCATGGTAAATATCTCTAGCCTCCCGGAGTTCTCCCTTTGGGTTTATCTGGGAGCCTGTAATAACGGCTAGGCCCTTGCTTACGGCCGTCTTGCGTAGCCCCTGGACTATGTAGGCTAACTCCAGTTGCCTAGTGCCGGCCTTGTAGTCTCTGGGAGGAGGGATACGTTGCACGTAGTCCACAAAGACGGCCGCGGCCTTGCCCGTGCGGGCTATGAGGCCCAGAGAGGCCACTAGCTCCTCAAGCGTGGGCATTTTGTCAGATAGCACGAGCCGCCCGCTCTGGGTAGCCTCCGCATAGCGATCTATGGCCTCCTCTATGGTTTTGTTAGGGTTATGCATCCCTTCCGCCCTATCTCTCATGTAGTTTCTATAAGCATGGAAGTTTTGCTCCTCGTGGAGCATAACCCCACTCATGAGCATTATGAGCTTGAGGGCGATATGAGAGGCCGGCTCCTCATAGGTGTAAAAGTAGAGGCTTTCCTCCTCCAGGGCCGGAGTATTGAGATACCGCTCCAGTAGGTTAAGCATCATGGTAGTTTTGCCCCGGCCGCTATCCGCGGAGATAACGGAGAGGCCGGCCCGTGGGAACCGCACGCCGGCTAACTCTCCCCACGGGAGTGGGAGGCTATCCGGCTCTGTCAGTATGTCCGCCTCTAAGTCTGCCAGCGTGTAGGCTCTGGGATATTCCACGAAAGAGGAGCTAAAAGCCTTTGTAGCCGTATCCAGTAGCTCCCGCGTCTTATCCGCGTCTCCGGCCGTGTTCGCTCGTGCGGCCGCGCGGAGGAGGCTATCCAGTGTCTCCCGCGTCTCCTCTTGTGCCTTACGCTCGTAGGCCCGCTCTAGCCGCCCCCGTATCTCCTCATAGCGTATATCCAGACGATCACATAGCTTTGATAGGAGGGCCTCCGCGTGGAGTGGTTCTTTATCCCGGAGCCACGTGTAGAGCTCCGCGGCCCGTGCTAGGAGCCGCTCCTCTTCCAAGTCTGGGAGCGGAGGCTCTAGGCCGGCCGTTAAGTGCTCTCCTAGCCACGTGCCCACGCGGATCGCGCCGGCTAGTATCTCTTCCGCGGCCGGCCGGAAGTCTCCCCTCTCTAGTGGCCGGCCTGTCTCCACGTCAAACTCTGGAGCGGCTATAAAGTCTAACCGTGCGGCCTCCCTTTGTGGCACTACTAGGAGGCCCTCTATCGCCGTGGCCCGGAGTAGAGCACGGATAGCCGCCTCCGTATCCGTAGGAGAGCTCATAGCCACTATTACTCTCTCCACGCCGGCCTCCTGGAGTGCGGCCGCGTGCTCTTTCTGGAGCACTCCGGGTAGCCCCACGGCCCAGACGGATAGCCCGCCCTCGTTTAGCCGTGCGGCTCCACTGGGGCTATCCACGAGCACTATCTCCCGTAGGCCGGGCAAGAGCGGAAGAGGCCCGGCCGTGCGTGTCGGCTCTGTCGGCTCTAGACGGCTCTCCACGGTTGTAAACTCCTCTCCCGCGGCCGTCTGGTATCTGTAGCCTATCTCTCCGTTATACGTGCCCAAGTGCTCTATAACCGTGGCCGGCTCCGGAAGTAGAAGCTCTCCCTCATGGTTTATCGGGTTAACCTTGTCGCCCTTCCTGTAACGTGGGTAGCTTGGCTCCTCCGGCTCGTGCGGAAGTGCGGCCGCGTTAGCCCTCTCCCGTCTGGGAGGCCTGTAGCCGCCTTGTTTAGCCATGTTTACGAGTGTCCCTATCCCTACTCCGCCCGCGTCTTTCTTAAAGCTCTTCCACTTGAGGGCTATCTCTCCCGGCTCCCACTCTCTCCACTCCACGGCCGCGGCTAAGCCCTCCGGCCCCGGATAGGCGCTATGGATAGCCATGAGTACGGCTAACCACTCCTCATAGCTCGTGGGATAGGAGATATACTTGAGCATCTCCCGTATCTCCTCAAGCGTGGGGTTATCGCCGTGGCTCCCGGCCGGCCTTGGCTCTTGCGGCCTCTCTGGGAGAGGAGCCGCGGCCGCGTGTTCGTGGGCTTGTGCTACGGGCTCCCGCCTATCAAACGAGCGGCAAGCGGCTAGGAGTTGCTCTGTAAGCTCTTGAGAGAGCGTAGGGATAGCCTCTAGCGGCCGTACCCACTGGTAACGGGCTCCGCTTGGGTGAGGGCTAGGAGGAGCCACTACGTAGCCGCCCTCCCCTCTTGTCTCTATGAGCTTCTCTACTTTGCGCTTGCCGTTTACTTCCGCGTGGTAGCCCGCTAGGAGCTCGTTACCGCGTGGCTCCGGGAGCCTCATATAGACGTGATAGCCCTTGCTCGTGCGGGCCACGGCCGCTCCCTCCAGTGCGGCCGCTAGGCCGGGATACTGAGCCGCTAGGAGTGCTCTCCACGCCGGATAGATCTCCTCCGCCTCTTTATCAAAGTCCAGTATCCACAAGTTGCCCGATATGGCCCCGCCTACAATGCCCACGGCGGGGCTATTCCAGGCGGCCGCTTGCCCCGGAGTGGCCCGCACTGTCTGGTACTCCTCCCACTTGCCCACGGGCCTCTTATCGCCTCTCAGAGGGAGCACGCTTAGCCCCGCGGCCAGGTACTCCAGTGCGGCCGCTTTTACGGCCTCCCGCTCTTCTCTTGTCTGTGTGTTAGTCGCCATTCTGTCTCTCGTGCTCTGTCTAGCCCAGTTGCTCCGGGCTTTTTTATAGTGTCAAAACGTCAAGCTTGCTCACTTTCTAGCTCTTGCCGGGCCTCCTCTGCCAGTTGCCGGAAGTAGGCCATAACGCGGAGATCGTAGAGCGTTAGGCCCGTGGCCTCTATGCGGCCGTCTGGGAGCCGTTGCCACTTGCCGGCTATCATGGGTACATCCGTATCCGCGGGAAAGATAACCGGAGAGCCTACCCAAGTATCCCCCGGCCGGGAGAGCACGTTAAGCGGGCCACGCTCCAGGGCTTTTATCTCCTCCGCTAGAGCCACGTATACCCCCATGCCTCTAGGCCACTCATCATGATCTAGCTCGTTCTCCCGGAGCCACTTCTCCACGCGGGAGAGCCGCTCCCGCTTAGCCTCAAGCGGCTCCGGCTCTGGAGGCTCCGCGGCCGCGTGTGCCGGCTCCGGTTTAGGGAGCACAAACGGAGTAGGGCTTGCGCCTACGCTCCCTAAGTCTCCCGCACGGCCGGGCCTCTTCCGCGGCCGCGTGCGTTCTTGTCTGTAGTCGCTTGCTCTCATTTGCGCTCCCGTTATCACAGTTATCTCACAGTTAATTGAGGGCTTAGAAGTCTACAAACTTCTCCGCCCCGTTCTTTACCCTGTCCAGGTTGTGAAAGTAGATCATGGTAGTTGTTGGGGAGCCATGCCGGGCCATAGCTTGAGCTTGCTCAAGCGTGGCTCCTCCACGGATAGCCATAGAGATAGCCGTATGCCGGAGGCTATGCGCCGTTAGCCGTCTGTCATCTAATCCGGCCGCCCGGAGCGTGTTCTTTACTATCCGGCTTATGCTCCGGCTCGTTAACCGCTCTCCGTGGTTACGTCGGGAGTGGGATACAAAGAGCGGAGAGCCTTCCCAGACGTGCGGCCGCGTATCCAGATAGGCCCGGAGAGGCTTGTAGGCTTTGGGAGTTAGCAATACAAACTCATCTGCCTCATCTCTGCCCTTGCCTTGTACGTAGAGCACGCGCTCTCCCTCCATTCTCCGCATATTGCCATAGGAGGCCCTAGCCGCCTCTATGTCTCTTAGCCCAGTGCGGGCCATAAGGTTAAAGAGAGCGTAGTTACGGGCGCGCTCGTGCTCCCCTAGCCGCGGATCGTGCGCTATGGCCTCCAGGCATGAGCGGAGTTGCTCCTCTGTCAGTATGTCTTTTTTGTGGCCGCGCGGCCGCTTGGGGCCTTTTACCCCACGGGCCACGTTAGGATATATCCGCTCCGCCTCTAGCCACGTGAAGAGCCTCCGCACGGCCGTTAGATAGCCGGCCACGGAGTAGGAGCTTAGGCCCTCTCCCGCGGCCCCGGCCCGCTTCTCCAGGTACTCCCGGTAGCCTAGCACGTGCTCTCTCCGCACGTCTGTAAGCCGGAGGCCCTCCTCCCCTACCCACTTGGTAAACTCCCGGAGTTGCCGGCGATAAGTGGCCCGGCTCATGGCTCTAACGTCATGGCCTACTAGGAACCGCTCCACGAGCTCCTCAAGCGTGGGGAGAGGGAGAGCCGGAGGCCCGGCTACGCTCCACTCTCCCTCTACTATGTCTAGCCGCTCCACTGGTACTAACTCTCTCATGATCTGCGCTCCGTTAGGTAGGCTTGCCGCCCCCTACTGCTTAACCTTGCCGATATACTCAGAAGTCAAACGGCCGCCCACTCGTGCTCTCCGGTAGGCATAGGGGCCGCATCCGTTGATCGTCTTGAGTTCTATATAGCCACCGGCCTTAGCCCCACGGCTCTTTACTGCTTGCTCGTTATCCGTTACCTCTTCCGCCGCCTCCTCCGTCTGGAGGGCCGCTAGTGCCTCATCTATCAAGCCCCGGAGCCGGAGAAGCTCCTCCTCCGCGGCTTGGGCCACTGTGCGCTCTATGCTCTCCCACTGCTTGCTCATTATCATCTCTAGCCGCCTTATGCGTTGCTCGTGCTCTGTCTATGTGCTACTAGTATACATTCTATATACGTGTATGTCAACAATAAGCATTACAGACAGAGCCGGAAAGACGGCCGCGCCGGGAGTCATTTAGGGAGCATCTGGAGAGGCATATATGAGGGCTATGCTCCCTAAGAAAAGAGAGGGCCTGGAGGCCCCCTCTCTTAATCAGACTTCCGCAAAAATGGCAATCCGTTACGGCCCTCCCCTACCTCATAACCCTCCGGGAGACGGGCCACCGGCCGCGCGGCCGTCTTGGGCGCTCCCCGCGTGAAGTAGTAGATCGTGCGGGAGTGGCCGCTCTTGAGCGTGGCCTCTTCCGCATAAAGCCGATAGGTTAGACCCTTGCTATTTGTGTACTCTAGAGGCTCTGCCACTACGGGCCTCCCAGTGCGGCCGCGGGCGCGCCCACGTGCTCTATTAGCCCCTCGTGGAGCCGCGTATCCGTAGCCACTACGAGCGGGAGCTCTATCACAAGCCCGGCCGGGCCGGATCGCACTACTATAGCCCCGCCTTCCTCCGCATAGAGGGAGAGGGCATGGCTTGCTATGTAGAGCCAATTATCCGCCCCTATGCCCGCGTTAGCATGTTTTCTCTTGCTCATGTGCGCACTCTCCTAGCGTGCTTCTTGCTATTGCGTTTGTACTGGGCTAACCGCTCCGGGCTTGGGAGCCTCTCCAGTGCCCCGCCATAGCGACTAGCCCGGCGGCCGTCTGGGAGAGTTAGCCGATATATCCAGTGATACCAATACCCCTCCGGCCCTTGCCTCCGGTTGATCTCTATCCTCCACGAAAGAGCCGGCCTAGCCGCGGAAGTGGCCGCTCCCGTAGTGGCTCCCGTAGTGGCATACCCCTTGAGAGCGGCCGCGTGCGGGCTTGTGGCCCCTATCGTAAAAAATGGGCCGGCTCTACTCCGTTAGCCGACAAATGAGGCTCCGCTCCATGCGGCCGCGTAGTGGCTCCGGCCTCGTGTATGTCGGCTATCCCGTTATTGTTTAGGTCCAAAAGTTCTGGGGCCTGGGCCACGAGTGCCCGTATTTGTGCATCTGTCAGGCTCATTTGTCGCCCGATCACCGGCGGCAAGCGTTGCCACTCCGCTTGACGGATAACGGCTCTCATCTGTGGGCTTGTCATTACTTCTAGCCGGGCACTATGCTTGATATGAGTAAACCGCTCCCGTAGCTCCGCCTCCTCATCTGCCCGTGTTGCATCCGGGTTAAGCCGGAGCATAACGTAAAACTCTACTCCCATGACTAGGGCCGCAATGGGGAGCCCATAGCGTACCCATGAGGAGACAAAAAGAGGCATATCGCCGCCGTGCTCCAGGGCAAAAGAGGAGACAAGGTTAACGGCCGCAAACGCCACCCATGTTAGCTCCACTGCCATAGCCGCGGGCTTTTGCCGTGCCCGTAGTCTATGAGTAGCTAACAAGATAGCCGTTACCACTGCGAAAAGCTCCGCCAGGATAACGCCGGCCACGCGGATCATCGCAAACGCATCTCCGCCGGCCGCACTGAGGCCCGTGTAGTATTGTGTGATGCTTATCGCGTGCACGGCCGTTACCACTGCCAAGCCTAGGAGGAGGCCCCATCCTAGCCATGCCGCGGCCGTGCCCATCGTGGAGCTACTGGCCTCTCCGCTCAAGTTAAATTCCTGCTCGTTTTCATACATGATATACTCTCTCCTAGCACGCTCTCTCTAGCGTGCTCTGTCTGGAGGCCCTCTTGCTCGGAGGGCCTCTTTTTTTAGTTGCGAACTTCCGCAAGTGCGGCCGCGTGCTCTGTCTCTCTGTCTATCTGTTTAGGTGTCTTTCTGTCTATCCGTCAACAAATAAGCGTGGCCTCCTCCGGCTAACTAAAAGGCTCCCGGCTAGCTACTAGCTTGCCGGGAGCCTCGTATCTACAATACTGGCTAGGGCCACGGTAGCTAGTCTCTACCTTACGCCTTAGAGGGCTTGCGGAGTTAGCCGCTCCGTAGGCCCTCGTTCTTTTGTCCTGTCAGTATAGCCCCCAGAGCGGGAGCCGTCAACCCCTAGTAACACATGGCCCGCACGTTAACCGCACTTAGGGAGCGTATAGCATACTCATAACGGCTAACCGGCTCCCTAAGCCAGGCCGCCAAAAAAGCGGAAGGAAAGCGGACATAACGGAGAAGGGGTAGGAGCGGCCGCCTTGCGTGGCTCTGGGGCCATTCTAGAGGGCTTAGAGAGGCTTCTAGCGGCTATCCTCTACTGAATAAATGAGACATTTTGAGACATTTTGAGACATGGAGCGGGATAGCTCCAGAGCTTGAGGAAGGAAGAGGGAGAGGCCCACGGCCGGCTAGTACATATCCAGGAACATATTACTCCGTCTTGCGTCTTGCTCTATCTCCCGCGGGTTAACGCTCCCGGCCGGCTCTGGTATGTCTAGCCGCACAAGAGCCATAGCCGCCTTTAGAGCCACGGCCGGATCGTCTCCCTCCATAAGCTCCACGAGCCGGGCTATGGCCTTGCCGCGGGCCTCCTCTATCCGCGTGCGGCCGGCCTCCCACGTGGAGCGTAGCCCCTCATTATAGACGGCCTGGAAACCGGGATCATCATGTCGCCAGCGGGAGACAGTCTCCCGCGCCACGCCTAGAGCCGCGGCCGTATCTGTTATAGTCTTGCCACTGAGGAGGAGGCCCAGAGCCTCCACTTGTTGCGGGCTTAGCTCCGTTGCCGGGGCTTGTTTTGCTCGTGCCATGTGCTCTTTACACCTCCAGAAAATCCAGAAAATAGCCTCAAAAAAATCAAGATATTCTAGAGCGTATTGTAGCACAAATGTTCAGGGAGCCGCGGCCGTTTAGGGAGCGTAAGGTAGCCCCATAAGAGAGTATTAGCTCCCTAAGTGCAACATCTCTTTTTTTGGGGTTGAGCGGCCTCGTACACTGGAGCCCTGCAAGAGAGAAAGCTCCTAAGTGCGGCCGCGTAACCGCTTGGCTAGTGCGCTCTCCGGCCCGGCTTGCTCCCACTCCGTTAGCACGATCTGGAGGGCCTCCTCCACGAGATCATAGCGGTTTAGCTTGCGGTTATCCGTTGCCATGCGGAGGCCGGTTAGGGCTTGCTCCAGTCTGTAGAGCGTGCTCTCCGTTAGGTAGTGCGTAGCCTTTATCCGTTGCTCTGCTTCTCCGCCTTTGCGTCTTTCTGTCTTTCTGTCTATTCGCTCTTCCGGCTTGCCGGTTAGAAGCTCTCCCATGAGATCGGGAGTTTTACTACGTTTGCCGCCCATGCTCTCTCTCCTCTTGCTCTGTCAGTGTGTCCACTAGCCGCTCGTAAGCCGTGGCTCCCGTGGAGCCGGGAGCGTATTCCTGGATAGATAACCCACGCGCGGCCGCCTCCGATAGCCGCACATTGTAGGGAATAGGCTCAAGCACGCGGCCGCGGAAGTGGCTCTCCAGTTGCTCTAGTATCTCTCCACTTTGCGCCGTGCGTCTGTCTAACCCCGTGGGGAGGATATAGCGTAGCTCCAAGCCTTGCCGGTAGTTACGGATCGCCTCTATGCGTTGCACAAAGTCCACAAGCCCGGCCACGGCTAGGCCCTCCAGGGAGACTGGGCATAGTAGCTCCTCCACATAGAAAAGCACGTTAACGAGTAGGCTATCCCATCCCGGCCCCGTATCCACTACCACATAGGCCACGCGGCCCCTAAACGGCTCCAGGGCCTCCGTTAGCATATGCTCCGCTCCGTAGTCCCTCCGGGCCATCTCCCGCTTAGTGCCGGCTAACGCTTGCCCGCCGGCTAGGAGATAGAGGCCCGGCCGGGCTTCTGTTACGGCCTCCGTGGGCGTGGCTTCTCCGGCCACGAGCTCCGCAAGCCCGGCCGTGGGAGCCACGCCCAGAGCCTTAGCCGCTTGCCCTTGCGTATCCGTATCTATGAGGAGCGTAGAGCGGCCACGAGCGGCTAGGCCCGCGGCGACGTTAACGGCCGTGGTAGTCTTGCCCACTCCGCCCTTGCTCATGGCTACTGCTATCTTGTGCATGGCCGGCTATTGTCCACTACTGGGAGAATATGGGCTAGAGACTGGGACACTACGTTATACCACTTTTGCCGGGAGGCTTTTAGGGAGCATAGAGGAGGGCTATCCGCGCCTACTGTCTCCCTAAGCCGGGAGTCTCTCTTGAGTGGTAAGCTCTTCTCCGGGAGAGCGGGCTATCCCGCAAGGGTAGCCCGCTCCCTCATTATGATCTTATTTAAGATCATTCAGGGCCTTCTACCCCTAGCAAGTTGCGCACTTAATTGTGTACATCGGGCCACATTTTGCGCACTTAATTGTGTACATCGGGCCACATTTTGCGCACTTAATTGTGTACATCGGGCCACAATCCATCC
>WBZO01004869.1_pt1 | contig 14142 bp, 4 predicted proteins | sample 5204261 | NCBI WGS metagenome assembly WBZO01 (sample SAMN12412400, study PRJNA552823) | activated sludge metagenome | isolation source: activated sludge from anammox sidestream of wastewater treatment plant... | place: USA: North Carolina | collected 2017-09
CCAGGCTCGAATTTTGGTTTTGGCTCTGGCTGGAGATCAGAGAGTTTTTTATGAACCCTTTTTCGTTAACTATGGGCAGAAATTGGAATCACTCCAGTCTGGTGTGGGTAATTATCAGTCCATTGGCTTGGACTCACACTTGGAGAGAGGTTTGTTGAAGAAATGATGTATATCACAAATTACAGCATAGTTTCAAGTTTCCATTATGATATGTAAATATGTCATATTCGACTGTTCCAACTTGTGGTACACTATTTATTGCTTCATTAGCGAATATTGAGAATTTTCTTTCTAGGGTGTATGTGGTTTACATCTCTCGCCCGTCTTCTTCCGGTTTCGACTATATGATTCATGAATGAAATAGTCTCCAACCATCATTATCCCATTCAGGGGGCCAGATGCCTCGTGTCTTTGATAATATCGATCAGCACCTGTTAGATGCCCTGCAGCAAACATTGGGCGTTTCTCATCGAGCGGACTTTTGTGTCGGCTATTTCAACTTACGCGGCTGGAAACACTTAGTCGAATATATCGATACATGGCAAGGTGGGAAAGAAAATTGTTGCCGCCTATTGGTTGGAATGCAAAAACCGCCCGAAGAAGAACTGCGTGAATTGATGATGCCGGGCGACGAAGCCGCAGGCATCGATAACCAGATTGCCGGACGGTTGAGAAAACGACTCGCCGTAGAATTTCGCGACCAGTTAACCGTTGGAGCGCCGACCAATCAAGACGAGATCACCTTGAGATGCCTGGCAGACCAGATCAGGTCCGGCAAGGTTGTTGTGAAATTATATTTACGCCACCCTTTGCACGCAAAGCTTTACCTCTTATTTAGACAGGATCCAATCAATCCGATCGTCGCTTACTTGGGTAGCAGCAACCTGACCCTTTCGGGCTTGTCCAGTCAGGGTGAGTTGAACGTAGATGTGCTGGACGTAGATGCAGGCAATAAGCTGTCTGCATGGTTCGAGGATCGTTGGAATGACCGATTCTGTGTCGATATCTCGAATGAGTTAATCGAGATCATCGGTCAAAGCTGGGCTCGTGAGGATTTGATCCCGCCCTATTATATTTATTTGAAGATGGCCTATCACCTCTCGCACGAAGCCAGGGCCGGCCTGTCAGAGTTCAAAATCCCCGGAGATTTAAACCACAAACTGCTTGAGTTTCAGGCTGCTGCAGTAAAAATAGCAGCCCACCACATTCACAAACGCGGTGGGGTGTTGATCGGAGATGTTGTTGGGCTTGGAAAAACCCTGATCGGCGCAGCGGTTGCCCGCATTTTTGACGATGATTTGGGATATGACACGCTTATCATTTGTCCAAAGAACCTGGTCAAGATGTGGGAAAGTTATCGAGACCAGTACCGCTTGCGAGCAAAAGTCTTATCTCTCAGTAAGGTGCTTGGTGAACTGCCGGACCTGCGAAGATATCGTTTGGTAATGATTGATGAAAGTCACAACCTGCGCAACCGTGAAGGTCGAAGATATCGGACGATCCTGGACTACGTCGAGAAGAACGAGAGCAAGGTCGTCCTGCTAACTGCGACCCCTTATAACAAAACCTATCTGGATCTTTCAAGCCAACTGCGCTTGTTCATCGCGGAAGATAAAGACCTGGGCATCAGGCCGGATCGTCTGATCCGTGAAATTGGGGAAGTGGAATTTACCCGTCGTCACCAGGCTATGCTCCGTTCTCTATCGGCCTTTGAAAAAAGCGAGTTCCCCGACGATTGGCAGGAGTTGATGCGTCTCTACATGGTGCGACGGACACGCAGCTTTATTAAAAACAACTATGCCCTGACGGACCCTGATGATAATCGTAAATACCTGCTCTTCCCGGATGGCAGGCGTTCATATTTTCCGGAGCGCCTGCCAAAAAGGCTCGCTTTTGAGCTGGATGAGAACAATCCAAATGACCAGTACGCCCGTCTTTATGCAGAAGACGTCGTGAAGGTAATCGGTCATCTCACCCTGCCTCGCTACGGGCTAGCCAATTACCTGCCTGCAAGCTTGCCCCTTTCACCAACCCCAGACGAACAACAAGTGTTGAAGAACCTCTCCCGCGCTGGCCGCCGCTTGATCGGCTTCTCTCGTACCAATCTTTTCAAACGTCTCGAAAGCAGCGGTTATGCTTTTCTGCTTTCCATCGAGCGGCATATACTGAGAAACTTTGTTTTCTTGCACGCCATCGAGCATAACCAGCCCTTGCCGATTGGCACGCAGGACGCAGCATTGCTCGATTCTCGCTTCGAAGATGAGGACAAAGACGAGGATCTTTTTGACGCCTACGATCCTTTGGTGGATTCCGGGGAAGAAATCACCGAAGAAACAGAGACAGTAATCGAGAAAGTTACCCGCAACCTGCACAGCGAATCGGATTTTCGCCAGCGTGCGGCTGAAGTCTATAGCTTATATGCGACGAAATTCCGCAATCGTTTCAACTGGGTACGCCCAGCTTTATTCAAAAAGGTTCTCACGGAAGACCTGTTAGACGACGCTCGAGATCTGTTGGAGATCATTGAACGGTGCGGGGAGTGGAACCCGGAGGAAGACGCCAAACTACGCGCCCTGACCGACCTGTTGCTCCAGGAACACCCCAACGAAAAGGTGATTGTTTTCACCCAGTTTGCCGACACGGTTCGCTACCTGGAAGACCAGCTAAAGAACCGGATTAAGACTTTGAGCGGCGTTACCGGTTCCTCAGACGACCCGACTGGACTGGCGTGGCGGTTCTCTCCGGTCAGTAATGAAAAGCGCGATAGCGTCAAACCGGAGGATGAACTGCGCGTGCTCATTGCCACCGATGTGCTCAGCGAAGGTCAGAACCTCCAGGATGGCTATATCGTCGTCAACTATGATTTGCCCTGGGCGATTATTCGCCTGATCCAACGCGCCGGACGTGTTGACCGCATCGGTCAGCTTTCGGATAAAATCTATTGCTACACCTTTTTACCCGCCGAGGGCGTGGAGAGGATCATCCGCCTGCGTGAGCGGGTTCGAGAACGGCTGCGACAGAACGCCGAAGTGATTGGCACGGATGAGGCGTTTTTTGACGATGACCATGATAATCAGGTGATCCTGGATCTGTATAACGAGAAAGCCGGCATCCTGGACGGCGAAGAGGACGAGGGTGAAGTCGATCTGGCTTCGTTCGCCTACCAGATCTGGAAGAACGCCACCGAAGCCAACCCAAGATTGGCGAAGATCATCCCCGACTTACCCGCCGTCGTCTACTCAGCGCGCGCTCACGAGCCGAACGAGCGCGAGCCGGAGGGCGTTCTGGTCTATTTGCGGTCTTCTGATGGCAACGACTCGCTCGCCTGGATTGATCAGGCGGGCGAAAGCGTTACCGAGTCTCAGTATGCGATCCTCAGAACCGCAGCCTGTTCCATTGACACGCCTGCGCTCCCACGCAGCGACGACCACCACGAACTTGTGCAGCAGGGCGTGCGCCACATCCACCAACAAGAGAAATCCGTTGGCGGGCAGCTTGGACGCCCGTCGGGGGCGCGCTTTAGAACCTACGAGCGCCTCTCCCGCTATGTCGAGCAGGTGAGAGGTATGTTGTGGGACACCCAGGAGCTGCGAAAAACGGTGGATGAAATCCATCGTTTTCCACTGAGACCCAGTGCAGCCGATATCCTGAACCGCCAGCTGCGCAGCGGGATCTCGGACGCAGACCTGGCTGAACTGGCCGTCGCTTTGCACAATGAAGACCGTCTTTGTTTGATGGGCGAGGAAGAGACCCGCCACGAGCCGCGCATCATCTGTTCGTTGGGGCTGCGCGCTCAACCCGAGAACGAGGTCGACAATGCAGATCAATAAAACCCGTTGTCATACGTTTTTGAATGCTTTTGACTTCAAGAACTTATTTATCGAAGAGCTGGGCTGGGATCATTACCAGGGGTCTTTTGACGTCCAGGTGGACGGAGTTATCTATACCCTGCACAGGATCGCAGAAAAGCGGGGCTTCGTCGCCCTGCGCTGCGCCTCGCCGGGGGGCGTTCCTCCCTACCCCATCCGACGCAAGATCGACGCCCAGGTCGCAAAATCCCATCACGAGCACCTCATCATCTTCACCGACCCGGACGAAAGCATGCAGGTGTGGCAGTGGGTGCGGCGGGAGATCGGCAAACCTACCGCCTGCCGGGAGCGCAAGTTTTATAAAAACCAGACCGGCGAAGCCCTGCTGCAAAAACTGGAATGGCTGGCTTTCAGCCTTGACGAGGAAGACGATCTGACGATCGTGGACGTCGCCAGCCGGGTGAGGGTCGGGCTGGATGTCGAGCGCATCACGCGCCGCTTTTACGACGCCTTCAAGAAGGAGCGCGACGCCTTCGAAAGGTTCCTGGAAGGCATCCCGGATGACAACCTGCAGCGCTGGTACGTCTCGGTCATGCTCAACCGCTTGATGTTCATCTATTTCATCCAGAAGAAAGGGTTTCTGGATGGCGACCAGGATTATCTGCGCAAACGGTTGGAAAACTCCAGATCCGCAGGGACGGATCGCTACTACCGGGATTTCTTGTGTCCGCTGTTCTTCGAGGGGTTTGCCTGCAAGGAAACGGAGAGGTCGGAACAAACCAACTGCCTGCTGGGCTGGGTGCCATATCTAAACGGCGGCCTGTTTTTAAAACACCAGGTGGAGGAGTTGCACGGAGAGGCGATCCAGATCCCCGACGCGGCGTTCGAGCGCCTGTTCGGCTTCTTTGACCGCTATCAGTGGCACCTGGACGAGCGCCCCCTGCGTCAGGATAACGAGATCAACCCCGACGTGCTCGGCTACATCTTCGAGAAGTACATCAACCAGAAGCAGATGGGCGCCTATTACACCAAAGAGGACATCACCGAGTACATCAGCAAGAATACCATCCTGCCTTACCTGCTCGACCAGGCACGGCGCGCCCTCCCCTCCGCCTTCGACCGCCACGCCTGGCCTCTTTTACAGGCAGATCCCGGCCGCTACATCTATCCAGCGGTGCGCAAGGGGGTGGAGCTTCCCCTCCCGCCCGATATCGAAGCCGGAGTGGGCGATGTTTCGCAGCGCGGCGGGTGGAACAAAGCCGCGCCGGAGGAATACGCCCTGCCGACCGAGATCTGGCGCGAGGTCGTCGCCCGCCGCCAGCGCTACCGCGAAGTGCGCGCTAAGATCGAAAAGGGCGAGATCCACGAAGTCAACGACCTGATCACTTACAACCTGGACATCCGCCAGTTCACCCAGGATCTGATCGAAAGCCTGAGCGCGCCCGAGCTGCTGCGCCCCATCTGGAAAGCGCTGAACGATATTAAAATCCTCGACCCGACGGTGGGTTCGGGGGCTTTCCTCTTCGCCGCCCTCAATATCCTCGAACCGCTCTACGAAGCCTGCCTGGAGCGCATGGGCGTCTTTTTGGACGAGCTGGACGCCAGCAGAGAACCTCACCACCCGGAGAGGCTGAAGGACTTCCGCCAGGCGCGGGCGCAGGCGGAGCAGCACCCCAACCAACGCTATTTCATCCTCAAGACGATCATCGTCAACAATCTGTATGGCGTGGACATCATGGACGAGGCGGTGGAGATCTGCAAATTGCGCCTGTTCCTCAAGCTGGTCGCCCAGGTGGACGACGCCGCCCTGATCGAACCGCTACCGGACATCGATTTCAACGTGCGCGCCGGCAACACCCTGGTGGGGTTTGTCACCCTGGAGGAAGTGCAGCGCGCCATCACGATGGGAAAGACCAAAGACGGCGTGACGCAGGACAGGTTATTCGCCCTGGACGAAGACCAAAAGACCCTGCTGCGGGTGCAGCAGCAGGCTGAGGATATCGAGCGCCTTTTTGCGCGCTTTCGCGAGCAGCAAACCATGCTGGGCGGGGAGGTCACCCCGCAGGACAAGGCGCAGCTCAAGGGCATGCTCAACGCGCTGGGCGACGAGCTGAACCGCTACCTGGCTCGGGAGTATGCAATCCATAATCCAGGCACGGAGGCTTATCAAAAGTGGCTCAGCACGCACAAGCCCTTTCACTGGTTTATCGAGTTTTATGGGATCGTATCAACTGGCGGGTTTGATATTGTTATCGGAAATCCACCATATGTAGAATATAGCGAAGTAAAAAATGAATATCAACCGTTAGGATCGTCTCTATTACGAACAGGGAATTTATTCTCGATTTGTGTTGAGCGGTTTGCCAATTTATGTAAAAGGGAAAGCTCCGTAGGTGTAATTGTGCCAATTAGCTCTATCTCAACACTAAGGATGAGGCCTTTTATGGAATTCGTTATTGAGCAATTTCCAACTTTATATACAAGTAATTTCGCCGTACGCCCCGATAAGCTATTTGTCGGGGTAGACATGAATTTAACGATAATCATTGGTATCAAAAATACCAGGGTAAAAACTAAATCAGATATTTATTCAACACGATACAACCGCTGGTATTCCGACTTTCGTCCGTTTCTATTTGACACACTCATTTATAGTCATTCTAGATATCGAAAAACCGAGGATTCCTCTTCTTTACTGAAAGTTGGCCACCCACTAGAGGATTCGATAATCCGGAATGCTGATAGATACATTAGCATAAAACAGTTACAAGCTCCACGATCAACCGCATCAGACACAATTTATTATCATAGCGGGGGCAGATATTTTCGTAAAGCAATTCGTCAGAAATTATCGAATGAATACAAGGAATTGACTTTACAAAAAGGATGGGGAGACGTTCTTATTTGTTTACTTTCATCATCTTTGTATTACTTAGTCTGGATAGTGACTTCTGATACTTATCACGTTACTAAGGGAGATATTTTTTCGATGACTGTTCCATTGGCTCTCCATAATGAGACCAATTTATTACAATTAGCTGATAAGCTTTTACAACATCTTTGGGAACAATCCGAGAAACGTATCCGCATCCGTGCTGGAAGTATCCAACAAGAAGTAAATTTCCGTGTTGGCCAATCTAAGTACATTGTAGATGAAATTGATGGCCTCCTGACTAAGTATTACGGATTTACTGCTGAGGAATTAGATTTCATCGTTAACTACGATATCAAGTACCGCATGGGAGGCGAGTTGGACGATGACCAATAAACGAAAACTACCCCCAGCCGCTAAGGACGAAGTCCGCCTCTCCAACTGTGTAACCATCGCGAAATACCTGGAGATGGAAAGACTGGAAGAACGGGAAAAGATTGCAGAATTTGTCAGGGATCGCTTTCGAGAACGATACCTGCTCCCCGTCATGGGCGGCTCAGGCGCTTCGGGTTCGGGCAAAAAGAACAAGAGCGGTTTCGCTATGATGGCTATTAGCTGTCTGATGATCGAGGCATTGGAATCGTTTCGTAGAGGATGGGAAAATACCCGTTGTATTAATGGAAGTACCATTTTTAAGGGTTTTTTTGACTGCTACGACGAATTTTCTGATCTGCGAGGGTGTGAAGGAGAATTTTATACCCATATCCGCTGTGGGATATTGCACCAGGCCGAGACCACTGGCGGGTGGCTGATCCGGAGGGACCAGCCCTTTCTGATCGATAAAGATCACAAAATCATCAACGCTACCGCTTTTATCAAGAACCTGGAAAAATGCCTGGATAAGTACTGCAATGAGCTGACCACCCAAGGTTGGGAGGATCAAATCTGGTTAAATTTCCGCTGTAAGATGAAATGGATCATCGATAACTGTAAAAGACCCGGTTCATGAACACCATATCGCTTACGCTGGAGCCGCAAGACAGCGGATATCCCGCGGTCTTGCGGGCGCTGCCGGGCTTTGCTCCCGCCGCGCTACAGGTCATCGGAGATGCTGACCGGCTAACCCTCCCCTGGTTGGGGTGGTTTTGTTCATCAAAGTGCCCCGGCAGTCTGATCCTGGCGGCTTATGATCTATCGATCGCGTTACAAAAATCCGGCGTGGCGCTTGCCAGCGGGTTTCACTCCCCCGTTGAAAAGGACGCGCTCAAGATCGCCCTGCGCGGCGGGCAGAAAATTCTGGTTTGTCCAGCGCGGGGCTTGGAGGGTATGCGTATTCCGGCCGCGTATCGTGAGCCCTTAGAAACTGGGCAACTGCTTTTTGCTTCAATTTTTCCTTCTAAATTCAAGCGGCCAACTGTGCAGACGGCATATGAACGCAATCGTTTGGTGGCTGCTCTGGCAGCGAAGGTGCTAATTATTCATGCAGAACCAAATAGCAGGTTGATAACGCTATGTCAGGAGGCTCGGGGTTGTGGGAAGACTATCTATACCCTGGCAGATCCTGCAAATGAGCATCTAATCAGCTTGGGGGTTAAGGCAATTTCAATCGAAGAAATCCAAGACTTGAAGCGATCATAAAATTAATTATCGAAACCGAAAAAACGTTACTTGAATACTATTGAATACCCACTAATTTTCTGCTAATCTTAAAAAAGGCGTAATCCACAAAACGATACACACCAGAAGGTTCAGCAGCCCGAGGAGGATTAGATGAACAGAAAACAGTGTTCATGGCTCTCCATTTTCGTGCGATTGTTACATCTCCTGGTTATTTCCTCGATGCTCCTGACGACAGTCGGGAGCATCCCTGCTTATGCGCAGGCAGAGCAAGATGAAGCGCGCGACATAGAATGGGCGGCTGAAGTCCTGCCAGGGGCCCCAAAACTTGTCCCCGAATCCGGGATGGGAACGGCTGATTCGATGAGCGAACTGAATCCGCTCAACGAAGAAGAAATGCTACCGGCGGCGTCGGGATATAGGGATGAGGAGTTGGATGAGCTGAAAAACAACCGCCCCGTCATCCCCCTGGCTAAGCCGATGCCCGGTTTTGTCTCGGCTGGCCTGCTCGAGGCGGGGCAAGCGCTGACGATCACGTTCGACACTCCGCTGGGCGCGGTTCGCATCGATGCTCCACCCACAGTTCAGATTGGACAGGGGATTACGCTGGTCTGGTCTAGCAGCGAGATACTGCCAGGTGGACTGTTGGAGTTGGTGGTTACGGTCCCAGGAGGATTCACTCCGGTTGACGTGGCGATCGATGAGTTCTCTGCAGATCGAGTGAGCCGCTTCAAACTGGAAGGCGAACAGGGCGAGATGAGCTGGCTGGTGGACGAAAAGGCCATGGGGCCATTCCCCTTCAAATTCGAACTATTTCAGGAAGGTAAGTCGCTTGGGATGCAGGAGCTCATCCTGGGAGATGAAGGGCTAACGATATTGACGCAGACCGGCGGGCAGGCCGAGGGCCTGGGCGGAAAAATAAAAGTCGAGATACCGCGAAATGCCTCCGATAGCCTTCTGGCCGTGCGCATTCGTCAGCCAGTGGGCGAAGAACTCCCGCCAAATTCGCCGAGCGGCGACCCGTTCGAAATCACAGCAATCGATCAAGCCAACAAAGAGGAAGTGACGAAGTTCCGGGAGCCGCTGACGATCGAGATCGCCTATGATGAGGCTGAATTACGCGGACCGGAAGAGGCGCTTGGGTTGAGCTATTTCGACGAGGAAATTCAAGACTGGCGCACGCTCTCGAGCATCGTCGACGTCGAGAAGAATGTGTTGCGCGCCTGGACCGACCATCTGACCGTGTTCGATATCACCTACGCGGATTGGGAAGCCTCGCAGCTTCCCAGCCTGGAACCTTTCCAGGTTTCGGAATTCACTGGCGCAGCGACATATAGCTTCCCGATCTGGACACCGCCCGGCCCGGGTGGGTTGCAGCCGTCGCTCGAGCTGCGCTACAACAGCCAGGAAGTGGATAATGCGGTGCTGGTTCAGAACCAGGCGAGCTGGGTGGGGATGGGCTGGTCGCTCGAGACAGGTTACATCGAGCGAAACATGCACGGGACAAGCCTGGGAGCCCCTGCTCTGAATGACGACACCTTTGCGATCTCGGCCGCCGGCGTGGATAGCACCATGTTAAAGGGCAGCGATGGCTATTACCACACAACCGACGAGACCTTCTGGAGGATCGACTATAACGAGACGAGCGACACCTGGATGGCCTGGGACAAGACCGGGAATAAATATGTCTTTGGGGCGGACGCCAACCACAAGGCCATCTATCCGGCGGGGCTCTTCTGCGACGCAAACGGATACGGTTATTACGTGGCGAAGACCTGGCGCTGGGCGCTGCAGGAGATCGAGAACATCTACGGGAAGAAGCTGACCTTCAACTATTTCAAGGATATCCAATCGCAGAAGACGCACACTTGCGAAAAGCCGAACGGCGGCACGCGCGATTCATATTTCAACAGCGAGATCTGGCTTTACCCCTATACTATTAGTTACCCCTCGGGGCATTACCAGGTGGAGTTTGTGCGAAGCTTACCAAATGAACGTCTGGATTTCAGAGACGACTGGCTGGAAAATAAAATGATCTTCCAGCGGTATCGTCTGGAGGAGATAAAAATTACAAATGATGGACGCTACATCCGCGGCTATGATTTTCACTATGCCACTTATTCCCCGATCCAAATCGGCGGGGCGTGGAGGTTCGGCGTCGCCAGCCTGGCGCTGACTGGAATAACCGAGAAAGGGCTCAGTGGAACTGCGAAACCAGTCTCTGCGAGTTTCAGCTACGACGGCTTGCACTTGAGCGAGGCGAACAACGGCTATGGCGGTCGGGTGCAGTTTGTCTACAACCATGAGTATTACAACTATGAGTATTACAACGAGGAGCCACCCACAGATCATCTTTTTTACGAAACAGCAACTACCGACAAAAAGACGGTACAAAAGCCCGGATGTGGTTACCGCGGCGGCACATTTAAGCCCAATATGAGCGGGCACAGCGGTGGGAGCGTGTCCTGCACGACTGATGGAATATTGAAGGTGAACGGCAACGCATATATGAGCATACCGGCAGAGAATTACATAGCCGGGGCGGTGTACAAAGTGACGGCGGTTGTGACCCCGGCAACCTCCGGCGAGATCACCGCCGACGCCGGGATTTACCTGGGGGGTGGATCGTACCGCCTTGGCAAGACATTGACCAAATCTGGAGTGCTCCAATTGAGCGAATATGTGACCGCGCCAAAGAGCGCCGGATCGGTGGGATTGCACCTGAGATGCTCTCCAGCCTGTAAAGTCATTGACAATCTCAAGATCGAACTAATGACGACGCGCTACCGGGTGGTGCAGAAGAAGATCTTTGAAAGCGCCGCAGACCCCAGCGCGGATGTTTTCTCTTACTCCTACGATGAACCTACTACAAATGATTCTGAGCATTCGGTTGCTGCTCAAAAGACCGAACCATACGTGCCGAAGTATAGCGAATACCGCGGTAATGCGGTGACGAAAATGAACGGCCCGGACGGGTTGGCGGTTTGGAACATCTTCCACCAGGATGACGCACGCAAGGGACGCAGCGGAACAAAGATCGTTATGAAGGAGGATTTATATTACGACTTCGAGAACGGGATCGGTGCCGGGCAATGGTCGTCTTGCAATTCGGCGTACTGCACGACCGAAAGAATCCAAGGCGATGCAGCGATGAAGATTTTCATCAGCGGAAAATCTTACCGCAACGTATACCGTTCTCAGAGCAGTCTGACTATCGGTAAGACGGCTCTGGTGCAATTCAGAGTAAATGGAAAAGAGGCAGAGTCTTGGTTCTTTGTGGAACAGCCCTCGCTGCGGTTTGGCATCCATGGCAAGCCAGACGGCTCGTTGTGGTCCTATTACCAGAGTGGAAGCTCGCACGTCGACGCCACCCCACTCTGGGCGCCCGGCGAGTTCAAGAAAAATACCTGGTATATGCTGCAGATCGACCTGGACAGCGGCTCGCCGGGTTTTTATCTGCGGGTTTGGGAGCGGGATAACCCGTTCGAAGCCCGGCATTACTGGCGCGACATGGGCGGGACGCCGAACTGGTTCTTCTCGACCTGGCTTGTGGACGGGGAGAGCTGGCTGGACACCTATAGCGAGGGTAAACTGTATACGGTGGATAAGACCGAGTACAACACGATTACCAAAAATCCCTCCGTTTACCCCAAACGACGAGATGGATACTACGATGAGCTGAAAATCTACTGGCCGCGGGTAAAGCGCGAGAACCACCTGGAGTTCGAAGGGCGCAGCGACTGGAAGGGGACGCTGACCTATTATCGCTACGATTACGAGGATAACCAGAGCGTCTATTATGGGAACCTGACCCGCCAGCAGGTGTCGTCCTATAACCGCCTGGGGAACCGCTTTGACGACTACCGGCTTACGCTCACGGTTTATTATCCGAACGTGAGCGGAGGTAAATACTTAGTGGGGCTGCCGGGTTATACCAACACATATTCCTGCCCATCAGGTAGCATCAACGGCGCCTGTCTGAATTCCAGCCCGCCGACAGCCAACGTGACAAGCTCGATCTGGTATCTGTACGACGGGTCGAGCAGCTTTTCCACGCCGCCGAGCGCGGGTAAGCTGACGGGGAAGCGCACCTTCCTGGAATTTGGTTCTCCGCCAGCCACCAACCCGCTCTACCGGGATGAGGATTACATTTACGATGGGTGGGGCAATCGCACCCAAGAAATCGTTTACTCCAACAGAGGCACGTTTAGCGCGCGCGCAACCAGCGTGGCAAAGCGCATTTACTATGGCTACGACACCGCTTACCACACCTTCCTGGTCACGCAGGGGAACGATTACGGTCACACGACGACCTTCAACTATGGCAATTACGACCTGGCGCTGCCGCTCACGATGACCGGGCCAAACCCGGGCTCGACGATCGAAGCCAGGTACGACGCGTTTGGCAGGCTGAGACAGCTCATCCGCCCGGGCGACACGGCGGACACGGCGCCGACTTTGTGGGTGGATTACAACGATGCGGCCGCGCCGTTCTACGTCCAATTGCGCCAGCGCATCAGCGGGAGCAGTTACGCCACTTTCAAGCGTTATTACAACGGGCTGGGGCAGGAGGTCCAACGCCAGACGCTGGGGGCGGCGCTGAGCACAGGGACGAAGGACATCATCGTGGATTCCTGGTATGATGCGTATGGACGGTTGAAAAAACAATCCGTACCGTATGAAGTCGCCCCCAACGCCGGTTACCGCACGCCGCAAAGCCAGCCGGCGACGCTCACTGAATACGATGTGGTTGGAAGACCGGCAAAAATCACTGCAACTGACGGCGTGACCACAACTTACACCTATGGCATTCTCTCTGTGGCAGTGAAAGACGGGAGAGGCAACGTCACGACCACGCAGAGCGATGTCTGGGGACGGACAATAGCGGTGACGCCTCCGATTGCGCCCGGGGTGACGTATGCCTACAACACGATCGATCAGTTGACCCAGGTTGTGCGCGGCGGGGCGACGACTAATCTCACCTACGATGCAGCAGGCAACAAAAAGACGATGAATGACCCTGACATGGGCGCCTGGAGCTACGCCTACGACGCGATCGGCAACTTGACTGGACAGACCGATGCGCGAGGCTGCACGACGACGCTGACCTACGATCTGCTCAACCGCCTGACGAATAAGAGCTACAGCGGCTCATGCAGCGGGACGAGTGCTGTGACATATGTATATGATCAAACAGGTCGCAAAGGGGTCGGTTACAGAACGAGCATGACAGATGCGAGTGGGAGCACGAATTGGGGATATGATGAGCGCGGCAGGGTGATCACAGAAACCGTCTCGATCAGCGGTAGCGGTTCCTTCGCCTCCAAATGGACCTACAACTCGGCCGATCTGCCTGTCACGATGCAGTATCCGGCGGATAATGCCGGGGCGCTCGGTGAGGTGGTCAGTTCCAATTATCTCCCGCAGCTCACCCTGGACATGGTAACGAGCAGCGCCTCGGGAACGCTGGCAGATCTGGCTTATGATGCCGCTGGACGTGTCACGCAGCGGCTGCTCGGCGGGCAGGGATTGGCGGTAAATTATGCCTACTATCCCTGGGAGACACAGAACGGGCAGGGGCGGCTGAAAACACTCACGAGCGCGGGCGGGGCGGGCGCGCTGCAAGACCTGGCTTACAGTTATGACGCGGTCGGAAATATCCTGAGTATCATCGATAAGAGCAGTTGGATGGGAAACCAGACGCTGAGCTTCACGTACGACAGCCTGGACCGGCTGACGAGCGCCCAGGCGAGCGGGGGGGTGGGAGCGTTCGGTGCACAGAATTACGGGTACAACACGAGCACCGGCAACCTGTCCAGCAAGGCCGGGGTGAGCTATACTTAT
>WBZO01004870.1_pt1 | contig 14139 bp, 14 predicted proteins | sample 5204261 | NCBI WGS metagenome assembly WBZO01 (sample SAMN12412400, study PRJNA552823) | activated sludge metagenome | isolation source: activated sludge from anammox sidestream of wastewater treatment plant... | place: USA: North Carolina | collected 2017-09
GACCAGCAAATATCAGTAATAGGATTGATAAATCGTCCATGACATGTTGATTTAGTATCAGCATTGGAATGTATAGAGGCTGCAATTAAAATTGCCGTTAGAAGTTTTTTCATAAATATCACTGAATTATAAAATCTATTCAGTGATAATGATAACTAATCTAGAAGTAAAAAAATCTGCCCGTTTGGCAGATTTAGCTGCCATTTTGGCAGATTGTCCCTACCAAAATAATAATTAATTTTTTAAATCTCTTTAAATTACTAATTTCACACTATTTAACGGAGGATAGTAATAAAATTTTATTTGCTTCTCTTCTCATGCAATCAAGCTTATTTTTTAGCTCTTGCTTAAGTTTATTATCCGGCATGTGTTTATATTCTTTAGATGCTTCCCAGATTTTTTTATGCCGTTTATTTGGTACTAATAAATTTGATCCTCTTATAATTACACCTGTTACTATACTTGTACAGCCATTGTAATAAATTTTTGACTTTTTTCTTGCAGCAATAAATCCATGTTTATTTATAATTTGTCTAATTTTCCAAAGCAGCTCTCCATTCACTTCTGCACCAGATACAGTTATATCATCAACATAAATGGTTAAAGTACAATTATATTTAGCAGTTAATTGCTCTATCTCATCAAACATTTTTTTTGCAGCAAAAAATGCAACTCTTCCACTTAATGGACTTCCTGTTGGTAGGTGACACTCGTAACAGCAAATTTTTGCCAACATAAAGGCAATATCTTTAGCGCATAAAAATACATCTAAAAACATTTGATAAACCATATTTAACGTTGTACTCGGATAAAATTTGGAAATATCTGTTTTAAGTAAATTTTTAGCGTCTTTATGAATTATTGCATTGTCAATATAAGATAAACCTTTTCGTGAAGTAAGATAATTTGGAAGTTCAATTCGCTTTAGTAATTCTGCAACTCTATCGTGAATACGCCTCATTCCGTTTACAGGAGTTTGTATTTCACGCCCAGATTCATTTGCAAATATTCTGTATGATGCCTTATCTGATAATAATAAATTTAAAGACTCCCATTTAATAGATAGAACTCTCTCAAGCTGTGATTTTCCCTTTAATAAATAGAAAGGTGAGTCTTTAATTGGGTATATCTTATTTGACTTTTTCGAACTCATTGCAATCGCCCACCCACTCCAAGATTTTTAGTATTTTATTGGCTACAGACTCTCTTATTTTATCTAGTTTAGTCTTGTCTGCATTTATATTTTCAGAAAATAACAAAATTGATGATGCAGGTATTTTAAAAAAATCTGAGTATCTATCCAATAATTCAAGACTAGGTGTTTTTTTTCCATTTTCAATTTCGCTTAAGTGCGAGTTAGAAATGCCTAACTTTTCAGCAAGTTCTTTTTGTGGAATATGGTGGTAAGCCCGAAGCATTTTTAAAGCTCTTTGTAACATTTTATCACCGTTTAAAAATAGTTAGAATTGCCAGAAGGGTTAGAAATGGCTAAGTATGCGTAATATTGAATCTATAACTTTTAGCAAATTAATAAGTAAACTTAAAGTTAACTTATTTGCTAATATACTTTTAATCCATTTCAAAAATTTTTGCTGGTTGAACTTTTGTTGTTTCATCTAAGAAACTCCTTTCAGATTACCTATCTAACAGATTTAAGCATGGTGCTGTTAACCCTAGATAGTTGTTGCAGTAATCTAAACAGAGCAACAAAAAATTCTGTCCCCTTCTAACATTTTGGCACCCGGTTTGTTGCCGGGTGCTGCATCCTGCGGATAGCAATAACACGTAGCGTACATGGTGCCATGCCTAATTGCGCAGAAAAAAGGCAGGGTTTTTACACCCCACAGAGAGCTAATAATCACTCTCCAAAATAATACAACAATTTCTGTTTAATTCAACAGAAGATATTTTACAATAATTTTATTTCAATAGCAAGTATTATTTTCGCTAAAAGCGAATTTTATTACTGTCAAATTAACATTGCCTAGCAAAATAATATGCTACTTGACATATATTTAATATTCTCCTATAATACTATATTATTATTTTATTACAACCCTATGAGGAATTATATAATGGCTACATTAAATATACCAATAATTAAGCATGTTGGTGCTAATGGACAAATTTCGTTAGGTAAGAAATATGCTGGAAAGCAAGTCTCAGTTGTTGAGTGTGAAGATGGGACTATTGTTTTAAAACCAGGAAAGTTTATCCCTGATAGCGAATCATGGTTATATGCTAATAATGGTGAAGCAAGAATTGATAAAGCTGCACAATGGCATGAGTCAACTACTCGTAAAGATAGCTACGATGAAATTATAGAAAAGCTTGATAATGTCTAATATCCTGTTAGATTTGAATTATCCTGAATTTCAAAAAGAATTATTCGCATTACAAAAAACTGAACAAACTGCATTTCTATCCACATGTAAAAAAATCAGACAACTAACCTGGGATGGAGTTTATAAGGATAAGGGGCTTCGCTGGGAAGAAATTACCAGTAAAAAAACTAAAACAGGTCGCAAAATTTTTTCAATAAGGTTTTCACAAAAATATCGTGCTGTAGTAACACGTGATGGCGACTTTATGGTTTTTTATTCCCTCCATCCTGATCATGATAGTACGTATAGATAAAGTAGTGGTATTTTAAGCAATATGCATTAATGATCCGCTTATAGAAAACCTTGAAATGAAAATAACATCTTCTGAAAAAGTTATTTTACTTTTTATCATTATAAAAGAATTTTTATTCGAATTTTGTCAATATATTTTCTTGAAAATAGCTAATAATATAAAATTATTATTACTATATAGCTTCACAATATTTATTGGTTTTGTGTATTACTGTAATTCTGTCTATCAGTTTACTAGACATACGCTATTTGCCATTGACTATTCATTTTTCAGTATGACAAAGGAAATGGAATATTGGTATGCCCTATTTACAATCATGGATGTTCTTTCGCACCTCGATTGGGTGACATTTCTCAAGTTACTTTCATTATTTATTTTATGCGCTATCCCATTTTTTGTTGCTGATAAATCTATAAAAGAAGGTGATAGGATATCTGCTTATATTCTTTATTTTTTCAGTTCTTGGTTATCATTACTAATAATGTTTTTCTTCTTTCTGATAACAGAATTATTCATCTCTCAAGCACAAGACAAATATATATCGGAAAACCCCAAATACTGTAGAATAGTACTTAATAAATCATCGGATGAACTTGTTTTGGTAGAGAATCCATCTGTTCCTTATAAATTAATTTTTAAAAAAATAGTATCTGAGTCATTAGGTATTTATTATTTTAAGCCAAACGAACCAATAGCATTATGGCAGACTATTGAATCAGAAGATTTAAAAAGAATGAAAGCTATTTGTAAAAAAGCTCAATCTAAACAAAGAACCTCCAACGCAAGCAAAAAGTAAAGTAATAATCATCATTCCGAGTACTATTATAGTTATTTTGTAGTGTCTTTTTTCTTTAGGCAGCTTTTTGTTTCTAATATATTCAAATACACATAAGAAAGGAATAGCTATAGCATAACAGGTAACTAATATTTTTATAATATAATTGAATAATAATTGTTGATCTTCTTTGGTTGGAAAAGACTGATATAAAACACCTGATCCCATAATAAAAAAAAGTGTTATAAATACTAATATCAATGCGTTTCTAAAATCTTTCATTGTATAAATACCTTTGATGATTTAAGCTTCTGTTAAATACTATAAACCCCGGGAGGGAATAAACTAGCTGGTAAATAACGATCTAGCTCGTAAAACCTCAATAACTCAACCAAAATTGACCGATTATCACATTCAAATTTTGAGTAGAGCGCTGCGATAGTGTATTTAATATTCCCTTTGAGCTTATTATTGGTAACTTTTGTAAGAAACTGATCAATAGCTTTATCAATAACGTAACCGCTTAATAAGCAATAAATTATTTCTCTTTCAAAATCCGTGAATGAATTAATATCTTTGAGCTGCCTATTTACCGGAAGCCTTGACCTTGAAAATGAAATATTATTGTTAATACGCCACTCCTCAAAGATATATTGGAATAGCAATTTTTCAGACAAGCTGACCTGAGTTTTAAAAACAACGTAATTTTTATCAAGAATATTAGCTAGTAATCTTTTTTCATTACAATCAATCTCAAGGTCTTTTAATGCTAGCTGCATTAATGGAAATTTAGTATTGCCAATTAAATTGCCATTCAGATCTGTGGTAATAGTTATAACTTTACTCATGGTAATTAACTTTAAAAAATAACAATAAATAATAAAAGAGCTATTTACAGTAGTTTAAATAGTTTGATCAGATTTGACTCGACCGTTGAGTTAAATTCAGTACACTTATTATGCATAAATGCCCAGTACATATAACAACGATACTGATGACCAGGTAATCCTTTGATCTGAGCCCTAGCGGGATGCTTAATTTCTTCCAGATAGGACTGCAATTCACGAGGAATAGAGTAGACATGTATTTTTTGAATGCGATCTTTAAAATGCCTAGCATTTAGAGTTTTAAGATCAGATGGTAGATGTTCATATTCATTTAACTGAAATTTATGAACATTATTGATAAAATTAATTTTTTCTGTTTGATACCAAGAAGGATTTTTTAGCACGTCTCGCAAATATGCATAAGGATGTCTCACATGTCCTTGTTGGTTGCGTTTTGAAACATAAATGCATGCTCCTTCAACATCCATTTCAGAATAGGTTTGTTTAAGCTTGTCTTTATAGTCCTCATTAATGATAAGCGTTTGATCCTTAAATTGATTGGTTTTTCTCCGTTTATGCTGTTTAAGTAATGCACTCTCACTAGGTATCATAAAATAGTTATATTTATCAGTTGCCACTATATCCAGTGGAACTAATTCTTTAATTTCACTCAGAATTTTATTTAATACTCGGCGAAACTCATTTAATGTAGGGATACCGCCACCAAATAGCTCATAAAGCTGTTCAATCTGGAAAGAATAGCTAATACCCTTTAAATGCAAATTATAGTTTTGATAGAGAAAATAGTTGAGTATGTCTAGTTTGCGAGCATTGCTAAACTCTTCTGTAGCTTTGGCTGAAATAGGGACTGCAGTTAATTTTATAAGCTCAAATAATTCATCTGAAAGAGTAATTTGCTGCTTCCAGATTTGACTATCATCGTACAACCAACTATGATCTCCAGACACAAATAATATTTGATCTCTTGGCTTTCTAGCTTTATCATTAGGATTACTGTATGACAATGAAAGTTTGCAATTTACAAAAGCTTTAATCTGTAAATTTAGAGCTTCAACATCTTTATTGCTGGGAACATAATTTATTCCCAAAGCATCTTTATAAAACTGTGCCCTACTTCGTGGTATATTTACTACAGGAGACTTGGAGCGAGTTCTAATAATATGTTTACATAGATAGGAAAAGAGTCTGCGGGGATAAACTCCACTTGGCAAAACATCGCCGCTAAATTCAACCGTTAAGGAATTTGTTCCAATATTTATAGTCTGTGAATATGCTTGGCAATTTGTAGCTAAATTACCATTATTATGTAGCATAAATGACACATGAACAAATGGAGAAATGGTATAATTTACCATCTCCAAGAACTGATTTGATGCTAAATCAGTTTCTAAGTTTAATTTTTTATCACACTGTATTAATTCAATATTTAATGAGTTAATTGATCCTAAGTAATTAGTTTCTGGCTTGGTATAGTTGTTATAATAGTGAATTTATTATTTACTAATTATAGCAGCTTAAATAAGCTGCTATAATTCAATACAGATCCATATTAATAGGTCTAATCCCAATCTAATGCGCCACCTGTTTGATATTCGGTTACTCGAGTTTCAAAGAAATTTTTCTCTTTCTTCAGATCTATCATTTCACTCATCCATGGAAAAGGATTAGTCGCCCCAGGAAATAATTCAGATAAACCGATTTGTGTCATTCGGCGATTGCAAATAAAGCGCAGATATTCTTTAAACATGCTGGCATTAAGACCAAGAACTCCACGTGGCATGGTATCTTCAGCGTAGGCATATTCAAGATCAACACCTTTACTAAATAACTCAATCAATTCCTGTTTAAATGGCTCTGTCCACAGCTCAGGATTTTCAAGTTTAATGGTATTAATCAAATCAATTCCAAAATTACAGTGCATTGACTCATCACGTAAAATGTATTGATACTGTTCGGCTGCACCAGTCATTTTATTTTGTCGTCCCAAAGCGAGAATCTGTACAAACCCAACATAAAAGAAAATCCCCTCCATAATGCAAGCAAATACAATTAGAGATTTCAGTAGCTTTTGATCATTTTCCAAAGTCCCAGTTTTAAATTCAGGATTAGTTAAGGTATCAATAAAAGGAATTAGAAACTCATCTTTAGCGCGAATTGATGAAACCTCATGATAAGCATTAAAAATTTCACCTTCATCAAGCCCAAGACTCTCAACAATATATTGGTAGGCATGAGTATGTATTGCCTCTTCAAAAGCTTGACGCAACAGAAACTGACGGCATTCAGGCGCAGTAATTTGACGATAGGTACCAAGCACAATATTATTAGCAGCAAGACTATCTGCTGTTACGAAAAAGCCAAGATTACGTTTTACAATCTGTCTTTCATCAGGAGTTAAACCATTTGGACTTTTCCATAATTCAATGTCGCGCTGCATATTAATTTCTTGTGGCATCCAGTGGTTAGCACAAGTGGCAAGATATTTTTCCCATGCCCACTTGTATTTAAATGGAACCAATTGATTTACATCAGTTTGCCCATTGATAATCCGCTTATCAACAACATTTACCCGATTACTGCTTTGTGAAGCCATAGAATCTAGTGTCATGAATAAAAACCTCAAAAAAATAATTTGTTTTAGTCAATTAGTCAAGTAAAGCCTCAACATACTCTTTTGCAATGAATGGACGCAAATCATCAATACTTTCACCAACACCAATAAACCGTAAAGCAACCGGACGCTCCTTGGCAATAGCACAAATCACCCCACCCTTGGCAGTTCCATCAAGCTTAGTTAATACCAACCCCGTAAGTCCAAGTGCATCATCAAAGGCTTTTACCTGATTGATCGCATTTTGCCCAATTGTTGCATCCAAAACCAACATTACTTCATGCGGAGCACCAGGTAACGCTTTATCAATAACCCGTTTTACTTTTTTAATTTCTTCCATCAGGTTTAGTTGTGTTGGTAATCTACCAGCTGTATCAGCTAAGACAATATCAATTTTACGGGCAATTGCCGATTGAATCGCATCATAGCAAACAGCGGCTGAATCACCAGATTGTTGCGCAATAACAGTTACATTATTACGTTTGCCCCACTCCATAAGTTGCTCTTTAGCTGCAGCACGGAAAGTATCACCTGCTGCTAACATAACGCTTTTGCCTTGTTGTTGAAAATATTTAGCCAGTTTTCCTATCGAAGTGGTTTTTCCAGCTCCATTAACACCAACCATCATAATTACAAATGGCTGATGATTAATGGTATCTAGTGGAACTTCCAGTGGTTTAATTAATTCGATTAACGAATCCGTTAATGCAGTTTTAAGTTCGGCACCATCTTTTAAACCACGAAGAGTTACCTTATCCCGCACATTATCAAGTAAATGCATGGTGGCTGCCACACCAACATCAGATGTTAGTAAAACTGACTCTAGTTCTTCATATAAATCTTCATCAATTTTACCGCCACCAAAAACACCAAGTAGTTTCTTACCCAATACATCGCGAGTTTTACTAAGTCCAAGCTTTAACCTTTGTGTCCAAGAAAGTTTTTTTAGATGTACTTGCTCTTCTTGAATTTCTTCGACTTCCTGCTTCACTTCCTCGCTTACATTAGCAATGTCACTAACATTTGCATCTGCCATGTAAGTTGCTTCAAAGCCGCGGGTCAATTCATCATTAGCCTCAGATGCGACTTCAATTTCAGGGTTTTCCTGACTTGATACCTCCTCGGTATTTACACTAATTGTCTCTAGGGTTTCTGATGAGGTTAATTCTTCTTGCTTATCAAAAATTATTGGCGGTTGCGCTGGAACTTCTTCCTCTTTAACCGACTCAATTGGTTCTGTCAAACCCGCTTCACTGATTTTAATAATTTCTTCAGTAGCTACGTCAACTACATCTATATTATCTTGTTGTTGATTATCTTGAACAACTACCTGCTGCTGTTCTTCTTTCTTTTTTTTCTTAAAAAAACCAAAAACCATTATTTTTCTTTCTTAACCCATAAAACACTACATATAGTGTTTAAATAATAATTATAGCACAATCTATAGTAAAATAAAGTTATTTATCCATCAAGTTACACTACTAAACCTTAGTCTCAATAACACCAACTCCTGATAGAGTCTAGTGTTTGTTGCAGTAATACATCCGAATTTAAATCAGGATCATCAATCACGTGAAGTGGAAGGCTACGTAACCAAGTAAGTTGCCGTTTTGCTAGTTGCCGTGTTGCTGCCATACCTTCCATCCTAAGACTCTCATAATCAATCATACCCTCAAGATAGCTCCACACCTGAGAATAACCAACTGCACGCATTGAATTATGTTTATCCGTCAATTCAGGATATTGTAGGCGTAAATTAGCAACTTCATCAATAATTCCCATTCCAAGCATTGAGTCAAAGCGTTGATTTATTCTTTGGTGTAAAAGCTCCCGATTAGAAGGCATTAGTCCTAGCGATAGATACTCACAGTCGTGAAGTCCAGGAATCCACTTTTCTTTTTGCATCATAGACATAGGTTTACCACAGATATAGTAAACCTCAAGAGCGCGTTCAATTCGTTGTCTATCATTTTGATTAATTTTAGCTGCTGAAACCGGATCTATCGCCATTAGCTTCTGATGCATGAAAAGATTTCCATTTTTATCAAAATCAATCTCGAGTTGCTTACGAATTTCAGAGTTTGCAACCGGAAGTTCAGAAATACCATTAATTAATGCATTAAAATACATCATGGTACCACCAGTTAATACGGGTAAGTTACCTCGACAACATATATCATCAATACACCGATTACAGTCTTTTAGAAAATCAGCAACAGAATAGTTTTCAAGCGGGGACAAGATATCAATCAAATGATGCGGTACCTGTGATAACTCAGCTAGCGAAGGTTTGGCACTGCCAATATCAAGCCCACGATAAATCAGCGCAGAATCAACACTAATAATTTCTATTGGCAAATGATTTGCAAGACTAAGCGCGATAGCTGTTTTACCAGCGGCTGTAGGACCCATCAGAAATATGGCACGCTTATTTGCCACTCATAACTTCCTGAAATAAACTTTTCCAATTAACCGGGAACCCCATTGCTTCAACATTTATATTATAAATTTCGATTAAGCCGGTTAATTTTTTATAAAATGGCTCATGAAAACCAAGAACCTTCAAAACATAAAGAATCAATACCAGTACTGTATAAATTCGGCTACCTTCACACAGTGCTTGACTTATCGCCCGATGTTCATCATCAACAATACATTCAAAGCTAAAATTTCGGTTCCAGATACGATTATGATGTGCCGCATAATTACGAATCAATGTAAGATTATCAAGAACAGCTTGCAATACACTGTAATGAATCCGGTAGCGTTTGGCAACTGCTGCCTTATCTTCCTGACTCTTTAGATTCATAAACCATTTACTTAGTTGTCCGATTGATGTTAGCTCAATTGCAATCCAGACTGGGGGCATTTCTGGATCATTATAACGATGATAATATTCACTCACCAGTAGATCATGACTGGCTTTAATTTGGTACTGTAGTTTCTCGATACTATCGTTCAGAAGTCGATGATCACGGAAAAGTTTATGCTTCATATAAAAATGCGGACCATATTTCCAGCTGAGGTTAATAAATTGAGTCCTTACCGAAATTTCAATTTTCTCTATTGCTTCAAGAAGTAGATTTCTTAACCTGCTATCAAATTCATAAATCTTGACAACATCTTTAAAATTGGTATTTACCTTATACAGCCGTGAAGTAGTATCAGCAAAAAAAGGCACAGAATAACTCAAAAAACGGTGAAAATAAACTTCTTCAAGAAAATCCTTTGCATATGGATAATCATCAATAACCATACCACGGGCACGCAGAATTTTGATCTGATCATCTACGTCAGCTGGTGGGTTTAAATAGATGTTACGCTGTTCAAATAAATCATGCATTTCCTGATTGCTGTTATCTATCACTAGCTATTATCTCCTTAGTAATATTTAATTTTTGACTTTGTCGATTTATTCTAGAGTAGTTAGCTCATTGCCTGTTCAAGATCTTTAATAATATCTTCTACATCTTCAAGCCCAACCGAAAGACGAATCATCCCTTCAGTTAGCCCAATTGCTTCACGGGCTTCGCGGGTCATTGCAGCATGGGTCATTGATGCTGGGTGAGTTATTAGGCTCTCAGTTGATCCAAGGCTTTCTGCTAAGGCACAAAGCTTTACTTTATTCATCACCGAAATTGCTTTATCGTAGCCTTCAACCATCTCAAAAACCAGCATACCACCATGATAACCTGCTGGATGCTGTTTTTTTGCTAATTCAAGCTGCGGAAAATCATCAAGTCCTGGGTAAATCACAGAGCTAACCTTGGGATGATTTTTCAGGTATTTTGCAACTTGCAAGGCATTATCTGAATGTTGTTTTATCCTTAGCCCTAATGTTTTTAAGCCCTGTAAAATCAGCCATGCTTCAAATGGTGCCTGAATATTACCCAAATTTTTGCGTGTATATTCAAAATCAGTTGCCAATTGCTGGTTAGTAGTTAATAATGCCCCTCCAACGGTTGAATTATGCCCATCAATATATTTGGTTGTCGAATATAAAATAATATCTGCGCCCAAATCAAATGGTTTTTGCAATGAAGACATAAATGTATTATCTACGACAAGCGGGAGATTATTCTCCTTAGCTATTTTACTAATTGCTTCAATATCATTTAATTTAAGGGTTGGATTGGCTGGGGTCTCAAGAAATATTAATTTAGTGTTGGGCTGAATTGCCTTAGTAACATTTTCAGGATCGGCAGCATCAACATAGCTTGCAGTAATCCCATATTTAGAAAGAATACTGTCAATTAACCGGACACTACCGCCAAAAAGCACATCGGAGCAGATTAAATGTTCATCCTTTTTCATTAATGTCATAAGTAAGGTAGTCATTGCCGCCATTCCGGTGGCAAAGCACGTGGCATAGGAATTAGCCCCTTCAATCGCAGCTAGCCTCAGCTCTAAAGATTTAACAGTTGGGTTTGAAGAGCGCGAATAGGTATGCCCTTTATTGATACCAACGCCCTCTTGTGCATAAGTTGCAGTCTGATAAATTGGCGGTAAAATCGCTCCAGTTACCAAATCCGGGCTGGTTCCACCATGAATTGAACGCGTTGCTTCCCCTGCTTCAGTTAAATCACGGTTAAAATATCTGCTTTCCATTTATACTCTTGATCTTTCAAACTAGGACTTTGCCGTCCTTTAAAAAATATTTCTCATATACTGCTGTGTACACTTCGGAATATTTTTATACGTCCTTCGCGTACACAATTAAAATACTATGAGTATACATTGCCCCAATAGTTATACCAAATAAGTATGAGAATTAAATACCTGCTTAATCTGGTTAAATAATTCATTCTGCTCAGCTTTGGGAATTTTTAATCCAGAAATCGCTGATTTAAATAAATCCTGCATTTCCTTCACGTCGTAGCCAACGTGCTCTAATGAGTCCTTATTTGCAAAACCATCGTGTATTTCATCAATCGTAAAGCCACCCTTACCATCAAGAGAAATATCTAGCGTAGTAACCTTACCAAACAGATTATGCATATTACCCATAATTTCTTGATAGGCACCAACTAAAAATACGCCAATCATATACGGATTATTTGCATCAAAGCGCGGCATTTTCAAAGATGGTTCATTACCCTGAAAATCCATATAATTATTTATTTTACCATCCGAGTCACAAGTAATATCTTCTATCATTGAACGCATTACTGGCTCTTCATTCAAATGCGAAATCGGCATTACCGGGAATAACTGTGAAATTGCCCAACTATCAGGCATCGACTGAAATAACGAAAAATTAGCAATAATCTTTTTAGCTAAATCTTCATCCAGAATATCATAAAGTTCGCGATGTGAACGAAATAATGGATTAAGTCGTTTTACAATCTCGAGCTTAATGTGTGAAAATAGCTGCTCAGCCATGGCACGTTTTTCTAAAGTCAGATTACCCTCAGCAAAACGATTATGCAAACTTTCTATAGCTAAGATACTTGATGAATAAATTTCATTTATAGGTAATTTATCAAAAGAATCGAGCATATTATCAAGTTCAACTAAGTCTTCATCATTGGTTTTACCAATATCTGGAACTTCTTCACCGACAACGCTTTCAACTTCAACAACATTGGTTACAAAAACAGCATGATGTGCAGTCGTTGCCCGCCCTGATTCAGAATATACCTGTGGAATAGGAACATTATTTTTATCGGCAAGCTCCTTGATTTTGGATAACATGGTAAATGCATAATCACCAAGACTATAATTAGTTGAATTAAAGCTACGACTACGACTTCCTTCATAATCAACCGCTAAGCCACCACCAACATCAATAACTTTAAGATCAACACCAAGCTTACATAAACCAACATAAACATGCGCTAGTTCATTAATGTAGTGCTCAATATCTTTGACATTTGCGATTTGCGAACCCTGATGACAATGAATCAGATGTAAACATTCAAGCATTTCGTTATTACGTAATAATTTTAATAATTCAAGAATCTGAGTTGTACTAAGCCCAAATTTAGACTTCTCACCTCCAGAGTGTGCCCATTTACCAGCCAGAGTTAATGCCAAACGGCAACGTACCCCAAGTAGTGGTTTAACCCCCAACTCCTTTGATAGCTCAATTGCATGATGAGCTTCCTGCATTTTTTCAATAACGATTGTAATATTCCGTCCGATTTTGCGTGCAATCAAGGCAGTTCGAATATAATCTTTGTCTTTATAACCATTACAGATAATTGGAGTCTTATTATTTTTCACCATTGATAAAACTGCTAAAAGCTCTGCTTTACTTCCAGCTTCAAGTCCATTATTGGCTTTTGCCAGTACTACGCTTTCAACTACAGCACGGTTTTGATTCACTTTAATCGGATAAATCAGGGTATATTCAGGTTTATAATTAAGTTCTTTTCTAACTGTATTAAAAGCTTTAGTAATCCGTTCAACTCTATCCATTACAATATCAGTAAATCTAAGAATTAATGGAGTTTCAAGATTATGCTTCTTCTTGGCAAATTCAACTATATCAACCAATGGTAGTGGTACATCTTTAACGTACTTGCCACGTTTAACTGTTAGTAAACCATTTTTTTCAACATCAAAATAACCATTTGCCCAACCACTTACACAATAAAACTCTTTTGTTTTTTTATAATTCCAAGCTTGCTCTTTAATTTGTGCCATTCAGCTATCCTTTTAATTAAGCTCTACGAGCATAAATTATTATTCCGACCAATATAAAAATTGCCGGTCCCCCAATTAATTCAAGTTCATATATAAGAATATCATGTGCCGTTTTAAGATCGCTTGTTGGCACAAAGGTTAAACCAATCCCGAATAATACCGCAATGAAAGCAATCATAGCTATTAATTTACTAAAAAAATCATTAAGTATAGTTTTCTTAAGTTTTTTCTGGACTCTTAATCGAAAATAGGCAATAGCTAGAAAGAGATATGGCAAGAAATAGATTATTGCTGCCATTAGTACTAGCACTAGATACATCGAATTTACAGTCGGGAGATATTGAGTTAATAAAATTATCAAAGTTACAATTACACCCTGAAAGATAAGAGCATTTGCTGGTACTTGATTCTTATTTAACTGTTGCAACCATTTGGGTAAAATTCCCGGTTCGCTACACTCAAAAAACATTACAGTTGGTGCAATCAGCCACAGAATAATCGCACCGAATTCAACAATAACAATTGCTGCGATTAAAACCTTTACTATCCCACCTATGTTTAATTTATTTGTCACTGCGTAAAATGCATCAACTAATCCTGTAGTATTTGAAAGCTCATGA
>WBZO01004871.1_pt1 | contig 14138 bp, 11 predicted proteins | sample 5204261 | NCBI WGS metagenome assembly WBZO01 (sample SAMN12412400, study PRJNA552823) | activated sludge metagenome | isolation source: activated sludge from anammox sidestream of wastewater treatment plant... | place: USA: North Carolina | collected 2017-09
TATGTGCATTCAGATTGTTTCAGTTGCACAAAAAACCAATAATATATTCTGGCGGGAATGTCGGTGACAGGCTGCCTGAGTCAGAAGTGGCACAAAGACTTTTATTATCATTAGGCGTTGACGCACGATATATCATTCCAGAGGGCAAGAGCAAAGATACGTTCGAAAATGCACGTTATATCAAAGAACTTGCAGAAAAGCATAAGATTTCAAAGATAGTCCTCATAACCAACGCATACCACATGAAAAGATCAAAGATGCTGTTTGATAAACATTTCAAGGAAATCCTGCCATTTCCTGCCGGCTACAAGATATCAGACATAAAGTACGATATTTATAGTTATATGCCAAGTGCCAAAAATATATTTGATATATCCACCGCATTAAAAGAATATCTCGGCATCTTATTTTACAAAATCACTTTGTGACTCACCAATCTCCGATATCGTTTATCGATTTACGATTTTCGATATTCTATGCCCTATACCATCCGCATTATAAAACCCTATGCACCAGCACCTCATCGATAGTCTTTTTGCCCATGAAAATCATGAGCAACCTATCGACACCAAGCGACACGCCCGCATAACTACCCTCAAGGGTTGACAATGATTCAACAAAATCTTCATCTATCTCAAACGTCTTTTTCCCGAGCATTTCTCGCTCTGTATTGTCGCTTATAAATCTTGCCTTCTGCTCAACAGGGTCAAGGAGTTCTGTATAACCGTTGGCAATCTCCAGACCATTCATATAAAGTTCAAATCTTTCGACCTTGACATCCCCTTTTCGTTTTGCCATCGTTGATATTGATGAAGGCCAGCCTATAATAAAATATGGCTTGTCAATAGGCAATGTCTTTTCGACCTCCTGTATAAACAGTTTAAAAAACAGACTGTTCCAGTTATCTTTTTCATCTATACCGGCAAAGTTACTGTGCTTTAGTAAATTATAAAACTCATCCCGATCAAGCACAAAAGGGTTAATACCAGTTTCTGAAAAAAATAGTTCTTCAAGATCCAAAACATCGAATTTATTTGGCAAGACCCCGTTGTAACTAAAAAAACACCGCTTAATCAAGTCCTCAGTTTCTTTCATTGCATCTTCATAAGTTCCCTTTCTGTACCATTCGAGCATGGTAAATTCCGTGTTGTGGACTTCTTTTAACTCTTCTACCCTGTAAACCTTGCAGATCTGAAATATCCTATCTACATCGCTACACAACAGCCTTTTCATGTATATTTCAGGTGATGTGTGCATATAAAAAGGCCCACTCTTCTCTATAAAAACCTCCAGAGGGTCAATATAAGGATCAGGTGGTGCTGTTTTCATGAGATTAGGTGTCTCGACTTCTATATAACCATGCAGGTAGAAAAAATCCCTTATATCTTTCAGGAGCTTATGTCTCGCCTGTAATATATATTTGGTATTCATTTTATCGACCGTCTCTAAAAGGATTAGATGTTTATCTAATCTTCCAACCTTCTGCCCGGTACTGTCAACATAATTGTATAAATTCCTTGTAGAATGGTAAATTAGGACGTACCTTACCTATTTTTGTTCTCCTCCAGTTTAATTCCATTTTCAATGATATAAACGCCAGTAATAAATAACATGGGTTTTCTCCGACAACTATCTCCATTGGCTTTGTCCTTCTTTTAAATTCCTTATTCAGTCGTTCAATAGCATTTGTGGTTCTAAGTGATATCCATTCCTCTTCAGGGAAAGAAAAAAAGGTCAGGCAGGCGTTGAGAGAGTTAGATAATGATTTGGTAGCAGAAGGAATATCTTTCTCCCATTTATTAAAAAATGATAATGCAAACCCATCTGCCTTTTTTCTGGATGATGCATAGAAGATAGAACGCAGATCATCTGCTACTTCCTTTTTAAGTTTCTGAGGCACCTTTGCCAGTATATCCACTGCCACATGAACCTGACACCTTTGAACCCTCGCATTGGGGAACTCTTCTTTAAATACCTTCTCCAGTCCGGGAAGACCATCCATGATGCCTAACTTAACATACGAACCATCAAGTCCCCTTGTCTTCATATCTTTAAAGGATTCTCTCCATACAAAAGCTGATTCCTTATCGTCTGACTGTATAAGAAACATAAGCACGGAAATTTACCCCATCTATTATCAGATATTTGATCTTTTCATGGAACAGGTCACGAGTGCGCCATGCCTCATTGGCCTTTTGCTTACCTCAAAATACATATTGAGCATAAAGGAACATCTTTTCAAAAAATCGCATAAGAAGGTTTTTTCAACAGGAAAATTCAGTAAATATAGTCACCTTGTTTGTTGATTTTTAATAACCAAATGGGTATACTTTGCCCATGGAGAGGTGACCGAGTTGGCCGAAGGTGCTCGCCTGCTAAGCGAGTGTTCCGTTAAAACGGGACCCAGGGTTCAAATCCCTGCCTCTCCGCCACTTTACTTAGGTATCATATCTTTGCGTAATCAAAAAAATCGAATACACCATAAATCAACATGAATTACAATTTCCTGCCCATTTCCTTTAAAGAAACAAAAAACAGGGGATGGAATGTGTTCGACATAATCCTTATTACTGGAGATGCATACGTTGACCATCCCTCATATGGAACTGCAGTAATAGGCAGGGTATTGGAAAAAGCAGGATACAGGGTTGGTATTATCCCTCAACCTGATTGGAAAAATACAGCAGATTTTAAAAGGCTTGGTAGACCAAATCTGTTTTTCGGCATAACAGCCGGCAACATGGACTCTATGGTTGCAAACTATACTGCAAACAAAAGACCACGAAAAAAGGATGATTTTTCGCCTGGCGGGAAACCTGGACTTCGGCCTGACAGGGCAACAATTGTCTATGCAAACCGTATTCGTGAGGTGTTCGGAAATATACCCATTATTTTGGGTGGAATAGAGGCAAGCCTAAGAAGGTTTGTCCATTATGACTGGTGGGACGATACTGTAAGGCGATCCATCCTGTTTGATGCACGTGCGGATATAATAGTTTTTGGAATGGGCGAAAGGCAAATCTTGGAGATAGCCGAAAAAATAAAACAAGGCAAAGAACTAAAAGATATAAGGGGAACGGCTTATATAACAAATGCTAAGGAGGATGGGGCTTTAGAGATACCGTCCTTTGAAGATGTGAAAGCTGATAAAGACAAATTCAATGAAGCATTCAGCCTAATATATAAAAATCAGGATCCCTTCAAGGATACAAAACTGATACAAAGGCACGGGAATCGTTTCGTCTTGCAATGTCCCCCTATTCTCCCCTTAGAAGAACACGAACTCGATGCCATTTATGAGTTGCCCTATACGAAAAAACCTCACCCGTCATACAAATTAAAAGGCGGCATTCCAGGTTTTGAAACGGTGAGGTTCTCAATAATATCCCACAGGGGTTGTTGTGGCGAATGCAGTTTTTGTGGTCTATTTATGCATCAAGGCAGGATCGTCCAGTCAAGGAGTAAAACATCCATCCTCAAAGAGGCTGTAAATCTCACTAAAAGAGAAGATTTTAAAGGGACCATTACTGATATAGGCGGCCCTACTGCAAACCTATACAAGGCACATTGCCATTTATGGGAAAAAAACGGCATATGTAGTAAAAAACAATGTCTCATGCCCAAAAAATGTAAAAACCTGAGACTTGGATATAAAGATTCTCTTGGGTTATTCCGTGAAATCCTTGAATTGCCAAAGACAAAACATGTTTTTATCGAAAGCGGCATCAGGTATGACCTGCTTGTAGATAAAAAATCCACCGAATATCTGTCGCATATATGCAAATACCACATAAGCGGTCAAATGAAAATCGCCCCTGAACACACACTCAATCACATTCTGAAATTAATGAACAAACCACCGATCGATGTTTATGAAGACTTTGCGAGACGTTATGAAGAGATTAGCAAGGGTCACAAGAAAAACCAGTATCTTGTACATTACTTCATCAGTGCGCACCCAGGTTCAACGCTTAAAGACGCCTATGAAACATCACAATTCCTGAAAAAAAGAAAAATCCATCCTGAGCAGATCCAGGACTTTATTCCATTGCCACTGACAGCTTCCGGATGCATGTATTATACCGAGAAACACCCATTTACCGGAGAAAGGCTCTACGTAGCAAAAACATTCAGAGAGCGCAAGATGCACAGGGCACTCATTCAATCCAAAAACCCAAAGAACAAAAATTTAATAGAAGATGCATTAAAGATTTTAAAAAAACATTGAGATGCTATTTGCTGGGATCGACCAACCTTTCAGCATTAGTGCATGACATTGAGTTTCCAAGTCCACAACCTTTTTTGTAGTCTGCCAAGGATTCCCTTAATTGTCCGAGTAGTTCGTAAACATAGCCTCTGTTGTTGTAGGCAAGTCCAAAATCAGGATTGATATTTATTGCATTATTGCAATCCGATAAAGCCTCTTGCAGCATTCTCTTGTATGCATACGCCCCTGCCCTGTTTGTGTATGCGATTTCATTCTTAGGGTTCAGCAGCAATACCTGAGTAGCCGCACCTATTACACCATCCCAATCACCTTTTTGAAAGCTCGCCAAACTCCGTTCAAGCAGTTTGTCAACTTCCTCGGATGAATCTGTAGACTGCAATTTTTCAGCGTTTATATCAAGACCAAGACATGCCGATTGATATAGTGCAATCATGCTTCTGTCGGATGCAATGGCCTTCCATATTCCATCGGAATGGCTATAATCTTTTGATTTATATTGTTTTTCTATACAATTAATTTCAATCAAGGACGAACTTAAAACAGGATCTTCTGATTCTTTTGCTGTTTTTCCGTGAAAAACCATTTTTACTGCAACCTCAAACGTGCCATTTGTTGTCTTAATCATGGAACTTCTGTCATAAAAATCTTGACGAAACCATCCCTTTGGCGTTTCCGTTCTATTGAAAAAAACCCATTCCGCCCCTTCGCAGTTAGAGAATACGATACAAAATAAAAAACTTAGGTTGAAAATAAAAAACAGGGTTTTTTTCATAATCAGGTCTTGTATCATGATAGCATAACAAAGATTTTTTGTATAAACAAATGTAAACAACTGTTTTTCATTACGAAAATTATATAAATATGGGGATCGCATAATAAATTACTGTTTCCTTATACTGAAAATATTCTATAATGTTAGTGACTGAGATGTGGGGCAACCAGATATGAACTATGAAGATATGACAAAGGACGAACTCATAAAAGAATTAGAAAATCTCAACCAGTGCGTTTTTCAGTTCGAAAAATCAGAAGCTGAATTAAAACAGGTCGAATCAGCACTTCGACAGGCTGAAGAAAAGTACAGAAACATCTTTGAGAATGCAGCAGAAGGTATCTTTCAGACAAGCCCCGAAGGCCGTTTTATAAGTGCAAACCCTTCTCTCGCCCAGATACACGGTTATGACTCGCCCGAGGAATTGATAAACTCCATTACAGACATGGCAAATCAGTTATACGTCAACCCTGAAGACCGTATGAGGCTTGCCAAAATCCTTCACGAACGTGGTGCAGTCCAAAATTTTGAAGTACAGATGTATAGAAAAAACAGAGGCCTCCACTGGATATCCATTAATGTTAAGGCAGTAAAGGATAAAACAGATAAAACCATCTATTATGAAGGCACCATGCTCGATATTACACAACGCAAGGCGACTGAAAAGGAGTTAAAAGAGAGCGAAGAACGTTACAGAACTGCAATTGAACATTCCAATGACGGCGTTGCTATCCTTCAAGGCAATATAAATCAATATGTAAACAGAAGATTTATTGAAATGTTCGAATATGACCGATATGAAGAAATAACAGGTCAACCGATAACTAAAATAGTGCATCCCGATGATTTTGAAAAGGTTACAGAGATTAACAGAAGAAGGCAGATGGGCCAATCCGTACCAGCAAGTTACGAGTTCAAGGGTATAACAAAAAAAGGAAGGGCGATACATATTGAGGTCTCTGCAACAAGCACAACCTTTCGTGGAGAACAAGTCTATCTTGCATATTTGAGGGACGTTACTGAACGAAAGATTGCTGAGGCTTCGTTACGTAACGAAAGAAACAGGTTTCAGACATTAACCGAAAATGCACCCTTTGGTATTGCAATGATTGATAAAACAGGAAATTTTACCTACATAAACCCTAAGTTTGTTGAGATATTTGGCTATACACTTAGAGACGTTCCCAATGGAAAGACATGGTTCAAAAAGGCGTACCCCGACAATAATTATCGGAAACAGGTCATTGCAACATGGATTGATGATATAAAAAATGTAAGGCCAGGCGAAAAAAAACCAAGAATATTCGATGTGACCTGCAAGGATAACTCTGTAATAACGATCAATTTTATACCGGTAAGACTTTTAACCGGTGAGCACATAATATCATTTGAGAATATAACAGAAAGAATACAGACGCATAACGCCCTGATCAAGTCACACAAAGAACTCGAAAGCCTTAACAGGGCAAAGACAAAAGCGGTAAACCATATTTCACACGAACTTAAGACACCACTGGCTGTTATTCAGGGCAACATAAGGATATTAAAACGAAAGTTTCGTGACATATCGCTTAACTTTGATTATGAGACTCTAATCAAACCAATAGAGAAAAACCTTGAAAGACTCTTGGATCTTTCAAGAGAAACTGACGAAATATTTAATGTTTCACGGGAACTTGAGGCTCTCGTCATTCTTGATGACCTTGACCGTTTATGGGGCAAAATAGAGATGCTGTCAGACGTTCCTACTGATATACGAAATCACTGGGAGGCGCTTAAAGATTGGACAAATCATCATCTGTCAGGCAGTACACAAAACTATCAACCGATAGAACTTTTTCCTTTCGTAAAATCTATAATGGATAAGATATCGCAACTTTCAAGTCACAGAAACATAAACATTAATGTCGAAGGAGAAAGCTTTCTGTTCATTACGATAGACCCCGCTATTTTGCGGGACATAATCGAAGGACTCGTCAAAAACGCTATTGAAAATACGCCTGACGGAGGATTCATAGAGATTACAATAGAACAGAAAAAAGACAAAATATGGCTTCATGTTAAGGATTACGGAATAGGCATAACAGAAGAAAATCAGCAGTATATCTTTGATGGTCTGTTTCATACAAAAGAAACAGACCTTTACAGCTCCAAGAAACCTTATGATTTCGGGGCAGGCGGAAAAGGACTCGAATTGTTGCGTATGAAAATAAACGGGAGACGTTTTGGATTCGACATATCATGTAAAAGCAAAAGATGTATATACATCCCTACGGATCAAGATATATGTCCGGGTAATATTTCCATGTGCCAATACTGTACTTCTCCTGATGATTGTAAAAAATCCGGTGGATCAGTTTTTTCTGTGTCTTTTTCTGCATAAGTAGGCAATAATTATCTTTTATTTCATTTATATAAAAGCATTTACTAATATGGTACATCAATGAATGATGTTTATGTGACCGATATAATAGATATATCCTTTCCAGATGGTTACGGTGTCGCAAGACACGATGGGCTTGTTATCTTTGTGCCGGGGTGTGTCCCTGGAGATAAAGTAGAGATCAGGACTGTCAAACGCAACAATCGCTTCGCTTATGGAGAACCTTTACAGATCACAGTCCCCTCCCCTTCCAGGGTTACACCATTATGTCCTCACTTTATTGCGTGTGGCGGATGCACTATGCAAAACCTCGCATATGAAACACAACTCTACATGAAAGAAAGATATTTGAAAGAAACCTTGAAACGTATTGGCAAGATAGATGTATCAAATATAGATTCCTCGCCAATAGTGCATTCGCCAGAACAAACATTTTACAGGGGTAAGATCGAGCTTGCATTTGGCGAAGATAAAAACGGCATTATGCTCGGCATGAGAAAAAGGGCTTCACATTCAGGACAATATCTATGGGAGGTAACGCCAATAAATGAATGCTACATATTCAGCGAAACCCTCAAACATATCCTCCCGCTTTTCAACGAATTTGTCCAAAAAAATAAGCTATCAGCTTTCAATCCACTTACCGGAAAAGGATTATTAAGACACCTCATACTTCGAGAATCTAAACATTCAAAAGACATCATGCTAATTTTAGAAACAACAAATGGCAAACTTCCCGATCTGTCAGGCCTCTGGAAAAACATTACAACAGAAGTACCCTGTATAAAAAGTATGTACAGAGTCATAAACCCCAACCCAGGAGATGCCATTAAATATGAAACCTTGGTCAGACTTTTCGGAAATCCATATATCGTCGAATCAATGGGAGACATGGAGCTAAGGGTTTATCCGGACTCTTTTTTTCAACCAAATCCTAAAGGCGCACATCTTTTGTACACCAGACTGGCTGAGTTTGTTCAAAAAGAAGACATCAAAAATGTGACAGGTCTATACTGTGGCGCAGGCGCCATTGAGTTATTTCTATCTCGTTATGTTAAAGAAGTTACAGGCATCGACTCATCCCATAAAAACATCGCCACAGCTAAGGAAAATTGTATTATAAACAGAATCAAAAATTGCTCATTCAAAAAGGGCAGGATTGAGGATGTATTAAAAACATTAAACCTTACGGACATCGATTTGCTTGTAACCGACCCGCCAAGAGAGGGCATAACCAAAGAAGGGCTATCATCTATCCTCAACGTTAAATCAAAAATGATTGCCTATGTGTCATGCAATCCATCTACGCTTGCACGGGATTTGAAAATATTTATTGAGAATGGATATTCATTAACAGAAATCTATCCGTTCGATTTTTTCCCACATTCGTCACATCTTGAAACACTCGCCATCCTCAAGCTATGACGGAAATATAGTTAAAGGCTTTGCACGTAAATTACACACAGTAATGTCTTTATAGCGGATGTTCCAATAGAAAGCAAAGTCATTTGCCATATAACTAATTGAGTAGATTTGGTTTTCTACGATTTGAGAGTTTTTTGCGTATCGCAGTTGCTTGACAATCATGTAGGCCAACATAACAACCAGGACGTGGCCGCAGGTTGTCCCTTCTTTTCTGACATAGACGGGGCGATCCCCCACTAAGGTCACTCGCTCGCAACCGAAACGCTCACTTACTTTTTGGATCTGAGAAGAAAAGGCCAATCACTATCTGCTTCTTCCCATCACGATTGTAACCGTATGCACTGAAATAATTATCCTCCCCTTCAAGATAACTGCTCGTCACATCGTACAGAAAAATATCCCGGGAAGCGCTAGGACCACGAAAAGAAAAAAGACGCCTCTCAATATCTTCCTGATGCGCAGAAATCCACACCAGGTTGACATATAGATCGTCCTCACTGAATACAAAACCAAGAACATCTCCCGCCGCATGCTCCCTTGCCAATCTAACCGCCGACAACCTGGAACCCTGATCCAAAACACGGGCAATCACCTGAGCTATTTTCATGATGAAAAGTCAAGAATAAAGATTTGACCCTATATGCTATATGCTGAAAATTACCTCTTGACGCGAGAAAAGATCATGTAATATATTTCCTGTAAAAATGGATGACCAAACAGAATATCTGAAGACCTCTGGCCAAAGATCAAGGCAGAGATCACCATGATACGGGATGCCTCATCCCATGAGCAGGGAAAACAACTGGCAGCAACTTTCATATCCCGATATAAGAATATCTATCCCTCACTCACAAAGATATTTCGTGAAGAATTGGAAGCGCTCCTCAACCACTTAAAAATCCCCGTACGCCACAGAAGGAGTGTGAGAACTACTAATCTCATTGAAAGAAGTTTTGAGGAAGAAAAAAGAAGGACAAGCTAAGATATGAGCTTGCCATTAATGATAATGCCGGAACATTCTGACGTTCCGCCTGCCACAGGCATGACCGTTAGTTTATGATACAGGGATTGCAATCGGCAGCATTGCGTCATATACCTTTATTAAGAAAGGAGTAGTCCATGAAATTTCATTTTATCAGCAGAAAATGGTTCAGGGTTAGTCCGGTCCAATCCGGCGGCGCCTTCTTCTGGAGCGGATCCGCCGTCGCGCTGTTCTTGGCGGCGTTGTTGCTGATCCCGAACCTCGCCGGGGCCGCTGAGGGAGCAGCGGGGGCGACCAAGGGCGCCGGACAGGAACAGCCGGTGGTATCCGACAAGTGCAAGGAATTGACGAGCCGTATCGATATCGATCTCAAGGAGGTCGTCAAGGCTGGCTGCCAGCCCTCCCAGGCCCAGATTGCCAAAATGATGGACAATCCCGTCGGCAGTCTCGTCTTTATCGCCAACCAATTCTACTGGACCCAGCTCAAGGGGCCCCATATCGACGGGAGCGTCGATGCCTATGCCTATAAACTCGTCCCAACCTTTCCTATCCCTATCGGCGAATCGTGGAATCTGATCAATCGTCCGGTTATATCCGTGGTCAGTGTGCCTTTTAAGAGGAAGGTCGGTAACCTGATCGGGATGGGTCCATCGGAGATCCGCCAGCAGCCGTCCCTGTTCTCCACGCTCCGGGACCCCTTCGGACGGACGACGGGCTTCGGGGATTTCTCCTATGTCGGCCTGCTATCGCCCAAAAAGCCCGACAAGATCGGCTCAGGGATCTTCGTCTGGGGCTTGGGGCCGACCTTCATCTTTCCTACGGCCAGCGAAGACATCCTGGGGCAGGGCAAGTTTCAGGCGGGACCATCGGGGGTGGCAGCCTATATCGGGAAGAAATGGGCCTTGGGCCTGTTCCCCCAGCATTGGTGGTCCTATGCGGGCGACAGCGCCCGGGAGCACACCAACCTGACGAACGTTCAGTACTTTATCTACTACAACGTCACCGACACCGTTAAGGTCGGGATGGGACCCAATGCCACCATCGACTGGACGGCCAGCGGCAACAATGCGGTGACCTTGCCCGTAGGTCTGGGGATCAACTGGATGACCAAGTTGGGCAAGCTCCCCGTTCGCTTCGGCGTCGAGGGGTACTATTCGGTCATCCATCCCGAGAATAGCATGGGCTCCCGCTATAGCCTCAAGTTCACAATCACTCCTGTAATCCCGACCTTCCTGCTCTATTAGCCATATGGGATCATGTCTTTATTCTTGACTTTTCATCATGAAAATAGCGCAAGTCCTTGAGAGTAAAGCATGGAAAGTTAGCCAGACTGATCGTCCGACGCACCGGGAATGTCCAGGGCATAATGCCGAACGAACCTTCCGAGGGCGTTTCGATCCCGGAGATGCCACTGCACCCCACATCTTACACAAAATTTTATTGACATATAAAAACGCGCTTAATATACTGAGACCCATAAAAAAAATAAGTACTTATCAACTCAATGAGAAGGGAGAAACACCCCATGAACACGATGACACACCTGCCTCTGATCACTTCACCAGCCACGCCTGCCTGGCGCCGCGTGCTGGTGTTGATTGCCGTCGCTCTTATGACTGTGGCGACGATTCTTGGCTCATGCTTCGGAGCTGATCCGCCGCCCGCATCCAAGGACTCCACAGCCGGCGTGCTTACGAAGTCCACCAGTTCGACGAGCGCTGGGCCTTCGTTCTCACCCAACTCCGCTCCCGGAGCCACCGAGCGCTACAGCTACTTCGAGAGTCTGCCGGCGTTCGACCCCCTCACCCCGCTGGAACCCAACGAGATGCGCATCACCTTCATGGGCTCCATGATCCCCCTGCCGGTACGCCTTGCTCAGGCGGAGATGAGCATCTTTGTCGAGGTGGGTTGGAAGAAAAACCCGAAGGACACCTACTATCACGGCCAACCTGTGGATCAGATGATGTTCGACATGGGAGCGGGAACGTCGGCTAACTATGCAGCCGCCAAGGTCGGCTATCGCCGAATGGACAAGTTGTTCATCAATCACCTACACGCCGACCACATGAACGATCTGCTCCACACCTACTGCTTCGGTCCTGCAGGCGACCGCAAGTCGCCTATGTATGTGTGGGGCTCCAAGGCTTCCGGCGTGGAGAGCCCTGCCGGTTCAGGTATCTACTACGACGACGGAGTCATCAACTTCTGCTCGCATCTGCGCGAGGCTGCGCGTTGGCACACTGAGAGCTTCAGCTTCCAAAGAACCGCCTCCGCCGACTACACTCCACCCACCAAGAAGAGCTGGGGACTGCCTCACGATCCGGCACCGGTCGGCAATGATGATCCGCGAGACGCCTACGCCCTCGTGCCCATCGAACTCGATTGGGCGAAAGTCGGTGGAGTGGCTTATAAGAACGCCAGCACAGGCGTGACCGTGACGCATTTCCCGGTGCTGCATTGCCGTCGGGGAGCTATGGGCTACAAGCTCTCTTGGCAGACGCCCGATGGCCACACCCTGTCGATGATCTACACCAGCGACACTAAGCCTGAGACCAACTCCATCGCTCAGGCCGCGAACGGAGGCAAAGGGGTTGACGTCTTCATCCACGAGATGGTCGTGCCCCCCGAAGTCTGGGCGTACAAGAGCATGGGGCTCGATAGACCGCTCCCCCCGAGCCACCCCGGATACGCTGACTACCAGAAGACCGTCCAGGCCGCAACGTTCATCCAGAACAGCTCGCATACGTCTCCGGGTGCGTTCGGCTACATCCTCAGCCAGATCAAGCCCAAACCCCGGCTCACAGTCGCCACACACTTCCCAGTCGCCGACGACACCGTCGCCAGCGCCTTTGAGAGCGTGAAAAGGCATTGCCCGGACGTACAGATGGGTCGTGATATCGTTTGGTCGTTCGATCTGATGGTGCTGCGCGTGTTCCCGGATCGCATAGAGCAGCGCCGTGCCGACGTATCAAGGTTCGCCTTCCTTCCACCTCCCCGGGTGCTCGGTGGATTGATGGTGCCGAAGTACCACGATCCTGCCGGCAACCCCGATCCCTATGCCCAGATCGACGTGTCAACTGAAATCAAGCCCACCAACCCCGACGGTTCGGTGAACTTCCGCGTGGACGGTTATTGAGGCATAGCCGCAGTGATGAAGCGCCCGGCCGGCGATCGAGGTTCGGGCGCTCCATCGCAACAGACACAGCGCGTTCCATCGTGTCTGTCAATTATCATCAAAACTAATCCACTATTTTCACCAATTTTAGTCCACCCATTGTTTTCATAAACCTTTACCTTTTAATTCCTTTCATGTTTTTTATTGCTCCTTCTTTTTCCCCATCATTTCTTTTAGCCTATAGCTTTTTTGTTGAAGGATAGTAGTGATGCAATAATAATCGAAGAAGGATTGTATCAGGTTCAATAACCTTGATTTAGTAAGTTCTTGCTATGGAATTAATTTTATTTACGTTTGAGGCCTGCTGAAACCGCCTCAATGAGTCGGCTTCGTTCACTTCTTCTACAAATGGCAGACGAGCTAAAGAGGCATTAATTTAACAAAACCTATTTTCTATTAGTCCAAAGCCAGATGGATTTTTATGGCCTTCTCGATTGTATTCAATTTCCGGGTATCAAGTAAACCAATATTTTTGACAAGCCTGTTCTTGTCAAGAGTGCAAATCTGGTCTGCCTTAACCTTGGAGTTCTTTGGCAAATTGGCGTCACCTTTTGAAAGAAATACCTCGAATGGGTAGATTGACTGAAGGTTTTGCGATGTAATAGGTAAAACAGTAACCGTTCCGGAAAATTCATTGTTTTTGTCGTTGGAAACAATTACAACCGGTCGGGTTTTGGACATTTCCCGCCCGATAACAGGGTCAAGAGATGCAAGATAAACTTCACCTCTTTTAATATTCATTCCAACCCTCCAAATCTACCGCTTCAAATTCTTTTGCAAGGGTAATACTTTCTTTTGCCGCAGCACGGTAGCCTTCTTCAAGCTGTTTTTCCAAATCAGCTTTATTTTTTTGCCTGATATGATCCCTGATGGATTCCGCTATAAACCGGCTCCGAGATCGAGGACCGGCAGCTTTATTTAATAATTCTACCAAATCCTTCGGCAACGTTACATTCAGTCGAACATATCCTGTGTCCATAATAAACCTCCAATATATAATACATTATTACACACTATAATGCACATTATCAATTGATATGAACAACGCATCTGTCACCTTTCACATTAATCTGACTATCCTTTCTCACAATATCCTAACCATTGCACATTAATCTGACAGGAGGGGTTGTTTGCCTCCTGTCAGATGTTCTTATCAAAATATCTTTGTTGACG
>WBZO01004872.1_pt1 | contig 14138 bp, 20 predicted proteins | sample 5204261 | NCBI WGS metagenome assembly WBZO01 (sample SAMN12412400, study PRJNA552823) | activated sludge metagenome | isolation source: activated sludge from anammox sidestream of wastewater treatment plant... | place: USA: North Carolina | collected 2017-09
AGCGGCTGATCGAGCTGCGCGCGCCGGACATCATTGTGCGCAACGAGAAGCGCATGCTGCAGGAGGCGGTGGACGCGCTGTTCGACAATGGCCGGCGCGGGCGCGCCATCACCGGCGCGAACAAGCGGCCGCTGAAGTCGCTGTCGGACATGCTGAAGGGCAAGCAGGGCCGGTTCCGCCAGAACCTGCTGGGCAAGCGCGTCGATTATTCGGGCCGGTCGGTCATCGTGGTGGGGCCGGAGCTGAAGCTGCACCAGTGCGGCCTGCCGAAGAAGATGGCGCTGGAGCTGTTCAAGCCGTTCATCTACTCCAAGCTCGAGAAATACGGCCACGCCACCACCATCAAGGCCGCCAAGCGGATGGTGGAGAAGGAGCGGCCGGAGGTCTGGGACATCCTGGAAGAGGTGATCCGCGAGCATCCGGTCATGCTGAACCGGGCGCCGACGCTGCACCGGCTGGGCATCCAGGCGTTCGAGCCGGTGCTGATCGAAGGCAAGGCGATCCAGTTGCATCCGCTGGTCTGCACCGCGTTCAACGCCGACTTCGACGGCGACCAGATGGCGGTGCATGTGCCGCTGTCGCTGGAAGCGCAGCTCGAAGCCCGCGTGCTGATGATGTCGACCAACAACATCCTCAGCCCGGCGAACGGCAAGCCGATCATCGTGCCGTCGCAGGACATCGTGCTGGGCCTCTATTACCTGTCGCTGGAGACGCCCGGCTATCGCGCCACCGAGGACAAGGATGCGCCGGCCTTCGGCTCGATCGGTGAGATCGAGCATGCGCTGTTCGCGCGGGCGATCGGTCTGCACGACAAGATCAAGTCGCGGTTCGAGACGATCGATGCCGGCGGCAACCCGGTGCGGCTGGTGGTCGTCACCACGCCGGGCCGGATGATGATCGCGCAGATCCTGCCCAAGCATCCGAACGTTCCGTTCAGCCTGATCAACAAGCAGTTGACCAAGAAGAACATCTCGGACGTGATCGACGCGGTCTACCGCCATTGCGGCCAGAAGGAGTGCGTGATCTTCGCCGACCGGCTGATGGGCCTGGGCTTCACCCAGGCGGCCAAGGCCGGCATTTCCTTCGGCAAGGACGACCTGATCATCCCGGCCGAGAAGGAGGAGATGATCCGCACCACCCAGGCCGAGGTGAAGGAGTTCGAGCAGCAATACCAGGACGGCCTGATCACCGCCGGCGAACGCTACAACAAGGTGGTCGACGCCTGGTCGCGCTGCACCGACGAGGTCGCCGGCGCGATGATGAAGGAGATCAGCCAGCAGACGATCGGCAAGCCGATCAACTCGGTCTGGATGATGTCGCATTCCGGCGCGCGCGGCTCGCCGGCGCAGATGCGCCAGTTGGCCGGCATGCGCGGCCTGATAGCCAAGCCGTCGGGTGAGATCATCGAGCAGCCGATCATCGCCAACTTCAAGGAAGGCCTGTCGGTTCTGGAATACTTCAACTCCACCCACGGCGCCCGCAAGGGCCTGGCGGACACGGCGCTGAAGACCGCGAACTCGGGCTATCTGACCCGCCGTCTGGTCGACGTGGCGCAGGACTGCATCGTGGCCGAGGAGGATTGCGGCACCGAGCGCGGCCTGACCGTGCGCGCCGTCATGGATGGCGGCGAGGTGGTGTCGAGCCTGTCGGAACGTATCCTGGGCCGCACCGCTGCCGAGGACATCGTCGATCCGACGACCAATGCCGTGCTGGTCCCCGCCAACACGCTGATCGAAGAGACCGAGGCGGAGGTGGTGGAGAAGGCGGGGGTCGAGGCGGTGAAGATCCGATCGGTCCTGACCTGCGAGGCGCCGGTCGGCGTCTGCGCCCACTGCTATGGCCGCGACCTGGCACGCGGCACGGCGGTCAATATCGGTGAGGCGGTCGGCGTCATCGCGGCGCAGTCGATCGGTGAGCCGGGCACGCAGTTGACGATGCGCACGTTCCATATCGGCGGCGCGGCGCAGCGTGGCGCGGAGCAGTCCAGCGTCGAGGCGAGCCACGAGGGCACGGTGCAGGTGAAGAACCGCAACGTGGTCATGAACAGCCAGGGCATCGCCGTGGTCATGAGCCGCAACTGCGAGATCGTGCTGACCGACGACAAGAACCGCGAGCGTGCCCGCTTCCGCGTGCCCTATGGCGCACGCCTGCTGGTCGAGGACGGGCAGGCGGTGGCCCGCTCGCAGAAGCTGGCCGAGTGGGACCCGTACACCCTGCCGATCATCACCGAGCGCGCCGGCAAGGTCGAATATATCGATCTGATCGACAGCATCACGCTGGTCGAACGGATGGACGAGGTGACCGGCCTGACCTCGAAGGTCGTCGTCGACTACAAGCAGGGGGCCAAGAGCGTCGATCTGCGGCCCCGCCTGCAGTTGAAGGACGAGCATGGCGAGGTCGTGCGACTGCCGAACGGCACCGACGCGCGCTACTTCCTGGCGCCCGATTCGATCCTGTCGGTCGACAACGGCGCCACGGTGGCCGCGGGTGACGTGCTGGCCCGCATCCCGCGTGAGGGCAGCAAGACCCGCGACATCACCGGCGGTCTCCCCCGCGTCGCCGAACTGTTCGAGGCTCGGCGGCCGAAGGATCACGCAGTGATCGCCGAGACCGACGGGCGCATCGAATTCGGCAAGGACTACAAGGCCAAGCGCCGGATCATCGTGAAGAACGACGAGACCGGCGAGGAAACCGAGTACCTGATCCCGAAGGGCAAGCACGTGTCGGTGCAAGAAGGCGACTTCGTCCGCAAGGGCGATCCGCTGGTCGACGGCCCGCGGGTCCCGCACGACATCCTGAAGGTGCTGGGCGTCGAGGCGCTGTCCGATTACCTGGTCAACGAAATCCAGGACGTCTACCGGCTGCAGGGCGTGAAGATCAACGACAAGCACATCGAGGTGATCGTCCGCCAGATGCTGCAGAAGGTCGAGATCCTCGATCCGAACGACACGACGTTCCTGGCCGGGGAGCAGGTGGACCGGTCGGAGTTCGAGCACGTCAACGCCAAGCTGACGAAGGACGAGCGTCCGGCGACGGCGATGCCGGTGCTGCAGGGCATCACCAAGGCGTCGCTGCAGACCAGCAGCTTCATCAGCGCCGCGTCGTTCCAGGAGACGACCCGCGTGCTGACCGAGGCCGCGACGGCCGGCAAGACCGACACGCTGATGGGGCTGAAGGAGAACGTGATCGTCGGGCGGCTGATCCCGGCGGGCACGGGTGCGGTGATGAACCGGCTGCGAGCGATCGCGGCTGGCCGCGACCAGCGCCATCTGGGCCGCCCCGAGATGCCGCGCCTGCCCGAGGATGCGAAGGCGGCCGAGTAGCCTCGGTCCGGCACCCGGTCTTTGCTGATAACCTGCGGGGTGGTGCTGCGGCGCCACCCCGTTTTCTTTGTCCGGCTGCCGGACGAGTACCGGGGTGCGAAACCGGGCCGGCGCACCGGGCTGCCATGGACGCATGGCACCCCGCCATTATGGAAAAGCCGGAGGCGCGGCGTTTCAACCGCTTGACTCCGCTCCGCGCCGCCTCTAGGTATCGCGCCCTCGGCCCACCCTGGCGATGCCTGGGCGGCCGTCGTTCGCAGGGCAAGGACGCTTGCGGCGCCGCTCCTCAGGAGCCTAGGCCGCGGGTCTGACAATCTCCCGCGGGCATGGGTTTGCCCCGTGCCGGCGGGCGTTTCCTGTTAACTGACGATCGCCTGGCTCGGCGGGTGGCACGAACACGGAAGAGAAAGAGGTCCATGCCGACCATCAACCAGCTCATCGCCAAGGGGCGCGAGCCGCAGAAGGCGCGAAACAAGGTTCCGGCGCTCGACGGCTGTCCGCAGAAGCGCGGCGTTTGCACGCGCGTCTATACGACCACGCCGAAGAAGCCGAACTCGGCGCTGCGGAAGGTCGCGAAGGTGCGCCTGACCAACGGCTATGAGGTCGTGAGCTATATCCCGGGCGAGGGGCATAACCTGCAGGAGCATTCGGTGGTGCTGATCCGCGGTGGCCGCGTGAAGGACCTGCCGGGCGTTCGCTATCACATCCTGCGCGGCGTGCTCGACACCCAGGGCATTGCCAAGCGTCGCCAGCGCCGGTCGTTGTACGGCGCGAAGCGGCCGAAGTAAGCGGGGGAGGAGAGAATGTCTCGCCGTCGCCGCGCCACCAAGCGCGAGATTCTGCCGGACGCGAAGTTCGGCGATGTCGTCATCAACCGTTTCATGAACGCGCTGATGTACGACGGCAAGAAGTCGGTCGCGGAAGGCATCGTCTACAGTGCGCTGGACGTGCTGAAGCGCCGTGGCGGGCCGCAGGCCGATCCGGTGCGCATGTTCCATGAGGCGCTGGACAATGTGAAGCCGGCCGTGGAGGTGCGGTCCCGCCGTGTGGGCGGCGCGACCTACCAGGTCCCGGTGGAGGTCCGGGCCGAGCGCCGGCAGGCGCTGGCGATCCGCTGGATCATCGATGCCGCCCGCAAGCGGGGTGAGCACACGATGCAGGACCGGCTGTCGAACGAGCTGCTGGATGCGGTCAACAACCGTGGTGCGGCGGTGAAGAAGCGTGAGGATACCCACCGGATGGCGGAGGCGAACAAGGCCTTCAGCCATTATCGCTGGTAACGCAACGGACTCAAACGAACCCTGATACGGATTCGCGGAGAATACGACTATGGCCAAGGCTAAATTCGAGCGGACGAAGCCGCACTGCAACATCGGCACGATCGGGCACGTCGACCATGGCAAGACGTCGCTGACGGCGGCGATCACCAAGGTTCTGGCCGAGACCGGCGGCGCGACCTTCACCGCCTATGACCAGATCGACAAGGCGCCGGAGGAGAAGGCGCGCGGCATCACGATCTCGACCGCGCATGTCGAGTACGAGACCGAGAACCGCCACTATGCGCATGTCGACTGCCCCGGCCACGCCGACTATGTGAAGAACATGATCACCGGTGCGGCGCAGATGGACGGTGCCATCCTGGTCGTGTCCGCTGCCGACGGCCCGATGCCGCAGACGCGGGAGCATATTCTGCTGGCGCGTCAGGTCGGTGTGCCGGCGCTGGTCGTGTTCCTGAACAAGGTCGACATGGTCGACGATCCGGAGCTGCTGGAGCTGGTGGAGATGGAGGTGCGTGAGCTTCTGTCGTCCTATCAGTTTCCGGGCGATGACATTCCGATCATCAAGGGTTCGGCGCTGTGTGCGCTGGAAGGCACCAAGCCCGAGCTCGGGCATGATGCCATTCTGGAGCTGATGCGGGCGGTCGACGCTTATATCCCGCAGCCGGAGCGTGCGACCGATCGTCCGTTCCTGATGCCGATCGAGGACGTGTTCTCGATCTCGGGCCGCGGCACCGTGGTGACCGGCCGTGTCGAGCGTGGCGTGATCAAGGTCGGTGAGGAAGTCGAGATCGTCGGTCTGCGCCCGACGCAGAAGACCGTCGTGACCGGTGTCGAGATGTTCCGCAAGCTGCTCGACCAGGGCCAGGCGGGCGACAATATCGGTGCGCTGCTGCGCGGCACGAAGCGTGAGGAAGTGGAGCGTGGCCAGGTGCTGGCCAAGCCGGGCTCGATCACGCCGCACACGAAGTTCAAGGCCGAGGCGTATATCCTGACCAAGGAGGAGGGTGGCCGGCACACGCCGTTCTTCACCAACTATCGTCCGCAGTTCTATTTCCGCACGACCGACGTGACGGGTGTGGTGAATCTGCCGGAAGGTGTCGAGATGGTGATGCCGGGCGACAACGTATCGATGGACGTCGAGTTGATCGCGCCGATCGCGATGGATGACGGGCTGCGCTTCGCGATCCGCGAGGGTGGCCGCACCGTGGGCGCGGGCGTCGTCGCCAGCATCACGGCCTGAGGAAGACTACGGGGACCGGCGCCCTCCGCCGTCTGGTGGGGCGCCGGTTGTCGTTTCGGCGGGAAATTTAAGAGCGACCTATGGACAACCAGAATATCCGCATCCGGCTGAAGGCCTACGATCATCGCGTGCTGGACAACAGCACGAAGGAGATCGTGAACACGGCCAAGAGAACGGGTGCGCGGGTTCGCGGACCGATCCCGCTGCCGACCCATATCGAGCGGTTCACCGTGAATCGTTCGCCGCATATCGACAAGAAGAGCCGCGAGCAGTTCGAGATCCGGACCCATCGCCGGCTGCTCGACATTGTGGAGCCCACGCCGCAGACGGTGGACGCGCTGATGAAGCTCGACCTGGCTGCCGGTGTGGACGTCGAGATCAAGATCTGAGCCCGGGATATTCGCCATGCGCACCGGATTGCTGGCCAAGAAGCTGGGGATGACCCGGATCTTCAAGGAAGACGGGACCCATGTTCCCGTGACCGTTCTGCACCTGGACCAGGTGCAGGTCGTTGCTGCCCGCACGCAGGACAAGGACGGCTACACCGCCGTTCAGCTTGGCTGGGGCAAGGCGAAGGTCAAGAACGTCTCGCAGCCCAACCGCGGCCACTTCGCCCGGGCGAAGGTGGAGCCGAAGCTGAAGCTGGCCGAGTTCCGCGTGGCGGCCGATGCCGTGCTGGAGCCGGGGGCGACGCTGTCGGCCGCGCATTTCGTGCCGGGCCAGCGTGTGGATGTGTGCGGCACCTCGAAGGGCAAGGGCTTTGCCGGCGCGATGAAGCGCTGGAACTTCGCGGGTCTGGAAGCGTCGCACGGCGTGTCGATCAGCCATCGCAGCCACGGCTCGACGGGCAATCGGCAGGATCCGGGCAAGACGTTCAAGAACAAGAAGATGGCCGGCCATCTCGGGGTCGAGCGGATCACGACCTTGAATCTGGAGGTCGCGGCGGTCGATGCCGACAAGGGGCTGCTGATGGTCAAGGGCGCCGTTCCGGGCGCCAAGGGCGGGTATGTGCTGGTGCGTGATGCGATCAAGCGTGCGCGTCCGGCGGATGCGCCCTATCCGGCCGCGCTGATCGAGGCGCCGGCGGCGGCGGGTTGAGGACGAGAGCGATGCAGGTCGAGATCACCACCCTGGACAAGGGGCGTGCCGGGAGCGCTGAGCTGCCGGACGATATTTTCGCGGTGACGCCGCGCGCCGACATCATGGCGCGGGTGGTTCACTGGCAGTTGGCGAAGCGCCGCGCCGGGACGCACAAAGTCAAGGGCATGGCCGAGGTGTCCGGCACGACGAAGAAGCCGTATCGGCAGAAGGGTACCGGCAATGCCCGCCAGGGCAGCCTGCGTGCACCGCAGTTCCGCACCGGTGGCGTGGTGCACGGCCCGGTGGTCCGCTCGCACGAGTACAGCCTGAACAAGAAGGTGCGTCGCCTGGGCCTGATCTCGGCGCTGTCGCAGAAGGCGGCCGAGGGCAAGCTGGTGGTGCTGGATGCCGCGGCCGGCGCCGGCAAGACCGCCGACCTGGCGAAGCAGGTCAAGGCGCTGGGCTGGTCCTCGGTGCTGATCGTCGATCGCACGGTGGACGAGGGGTTCCTGCGCGCCAGCCGGAACCTGGTTGGCATCGATGTGCTGCCGACGATCGGCGCGAATGTCTATGACATCCTGCGTCATGACATGCTGGCGATCACGACGGCCGGGGTTGCGGCGCTGACCGAGCGGCTGCAGGGCGCGGCGTCTGCGCCGGCCTCGACCGAGGCGCTGGCCGAGGGAGGTGTGGCATGAGCGACGCCGGCAAGCACAAGCCTCAGCTTTCGCGTGAGGCGATGTATCAGATCATCCGCAGCCCGGTGATCACCGAGAAGGCGACGACGCTGAGCGACCATGGGCAGGTGGTGTTCCGGGTGGCGATCGATGCTTCGAAGCCGCAGATCAAGGCGGCGGTCGAGGGTCTGTTCGGCGTCAAGGTCGTCGGCGTCAACACGCTGGTGCAGAAGGGCAAGGCCAAGCGTTTCCGGGGTCGTCCGGGCCAGCGGTCGGATGTGAAGAAGGCGTTCGTGCGTCTGGCCGAGGGCCATTCGATCGATTTCACCACGAGCCTCGCATAGGGCGCGCGAGACATGGCACTGAGACAATATAATCCGGTCACGCCGTCGACGCGCGGGACCGTTCTGATCGACCGGAGCGAGCTGTGGAAGGGCAAGCCCGTGAAGACTCTGACCCAGGGTCAGAGCGGCACGGGCGGCCGCAACAACCATGGGCGCATCACCACGCGGTTCCGGGGCGGCGGGCACAAGCAGTCCTATCGGCTGATCGACTTCAAGCGGCGCAAGTTCGATGTGCCGGCGACGGTCGAGCGTCTGGAGTACGACCCGAACCGCACGGCGTTCATCGCGCTGATCAAGTACCAGGATGGCGAGCTGGCCTATATCCTGGCGCCGCAGCGGCTGAAGGTGGGTGACACGGTGGTGTCCGGCGCGCGGGCCGACATCAAGCCGGGGAATGCGATGCCGCTGGCGGCGATCCCGGTCGGCACGATCATCCACAATATCGAGATGAAGGTCGGCGCCGGCGGCAAGATCGCGCGCGCGGCGGGCACCTATGCGCAGTTGGTCGGCAAGGATGCCGGCTATGCGCAGATCAAGCTGATGTCGGGTGAGCTGCGCGTGGTGCGGGCGGAGTGCATCGCCAGCATCGGTGCGGTGTCGAATCCCGACAACATGAACCAGAAGATGGGCAAGGCCGGCCGCACGCGCTGGCTGGGTTTCCGCCCGCACAATCGCGGTGTGGTGATGAACCCGGTCGATCACCCGCTCGGCGGCGGCGAGGGGCGCAGCTCGGGCGGCCGCCATCCGGTGACGCCGTGGGGCAAGCCGACCAAGGGGTTCAAGACGCGCAGCAACAAGCGGACGGACAGCCTGATCATCCGCCGCCGGAACAAGGGCAAGTAAGATGGCGCGTTCCGTCTGGAAGGGGCCGTTCGTCGACGGTTACCTGCTGAACAAGGCCGATGCGGCGCGGGCTTCGGGCCGCAACGAGATCATCCGGATCTGGAGCCGGCGCTCGACGATCCTGCCGCAGTTCGTGGGCCTGACGTTCGGCGTTTATAACGGCCACAAGTTCCTGCCGGTGCAGGTGACCGAGAACATGGTGGGGCACAAGTTCGGCGAGTTCTCGCCGACCCGCACGTTCACGGGCCATGCCGCCGACAAGAAGGCGAAGCGAGGCTGACATGAGCAAGCCCAACCATCCGCGTTCGCTGGCCGACAATGAGGCACAGGCGGTCGTCAGCAACCTGCGTGTCAGCCCGCGCAAGTTGAATCTGGTTGCCGGCATGATCCGCAACCTGCCGGCGCAGCACGCGGTCGCGACGCTGACCTTCAGCAAGCGGCGCATTGCGCAGCAGGTAAAAAAGGCGCTGGAGAGCGCGATCGCCAATGCCGAGAACAACCATCAGCTCGATGTCGACCGCCTGGTGGTGACGCGGGCCGAGGTGGGCCGCTCGGTGGTGATGCGCCGCTTCCATGCGCGTGGCCGCGGGCGGGCGGCGCGGGTCGAGAAGTGGTTCAGCCACCTGAAGATCGTCGTCGCCGAACGCGAGCAGGAAACCGAAGCCGGGCAGGAGGCCGCGTAAGATGGGTCACAAAGTCAATCCGGTCGGGCTGAGGCTTGGCATCAACCGCACCTGGGACAGTCGCTGGTTCGCGGGCAATGACTACGCCAAGCTGCTGCACGACGATCTGAAGCTGCGCAACCATCTGCGGAAGAAGCTGCATGGTGCCGGCGTGTCGCGCGTGGTGATCGAGCGTCCGGCGAAGAAGCCGCGGGTGACGATCTATGCGGCGCGTCCGGGCGTGGTGATCGGCAAGAAGGGCCAGGATATCGAGGTCCTGAAGAAGGACCTGACCAGGATGGCCAGCGCCGAGGTGGCGCTGAACATCGTCGAGATCCGCAAGCCGGAGATCGATGCGACGCTGGTCGCCGAGAACATCGCCCAGCAGCTTGAACGCCGTGTGGCGTTCCGCCGCGCGATGAAGCGGGCGGTGCAGTCGGCGATGCGGCTGGGTGCACAGGGCATCCGGATCAATTGCGGCGGCCGTCTCGGCGGCGCCGAGATCGCCCGGGTCGAGTGGTATCGCGAGGGGCGGGTGCCGCTGCACACGCTGCGCGCCGACATCGATTTCGGCATCGCCACGGCAAAGACCACCTACGGCACCTGCGGCGTGAAGGTCTGGGTCTTCAAGGGTGAAATCCTGCAGCACGACCCGATGGCGCAGGATCGTCGTGCGGCCGAGCAGGCGCCGCAGAGGTAAACGAAGATGCTGTCACCGAAGCGTACCAAATACCGCAAGCAGCACAAGGGCCGCATCCACGGTCTGTCGAAGGGCGGCACGACGCTGAATTTCGGCACCTATGGCCTGAAGGCGCTGGAGCCGGAGCGCATCACTGCGCGCCAGATCGAATCGGCGCGGCGTGCGATCACCCGCGCGATGCGCCGTGCCGGCCGTGTGTGGATCCGCATCTTCCCCGACGTGCCGGTGTCGACCAAGCCGGCGGAAGTCCGCATGGGCTCGGGCAAGGGTTCGCCGGAATACTGGGTCTGCCGCGTGGCCCCTGGCCGCATCATGTTCGAGATCGACGGCGTATCGCCCGAGCTGGCGCGCGAAGCGCTGCAGCTTGGTGCGGCGAAGCTGCCGATCAGAACCAAGTTCATCGCCCGGATCGGAGACGCCTGACCATGGCGAAGACGGCATTGAGCAAGGCGGGCGACGTTCGCGCCAAGACCGTGGACGAGCTGACGGCGACGCTGCTGGATCTGCGGAAGGAGCAGTTCAACCTGCGCTTCCAGCGGGCGACCGGGCAGTTGGAGGGCACCGGCCGGATCCGGCAGGCGCGGCGTGAGGTCGCGCGGGTGAAAACCATTCTGGCGGAGAAGAAGCGCTCCGCCACATCGCAGTCGTAAGGAGAAGGGGCGATGCCGAGGCGCGTCCTGAGCGGGCGGGTGACCAGCGACAAGATGGACAAGACCGTCACGGTGCTTGTCGACCGTCGCGTCATGCATCCGCTGTACAAGAAGTTCATCCGCCGATCGAAGAAGTATGCGGCGCATGACGAGGGAAATCTCTGCAAGGTCGGCGACGTCGTTCGCATCGAGGAATGCCGTCCGATCAGCAAGCGCAAGACCTGGCTGGTCATCGAGCGCAATGGTGCGCCGCTGACCGCCCCGGCTGACGAAGGAGCCTCGGCATGATTCACCCGGAAACCAATCTGGAGGTCGCCGACAACTCGGGTGCGCGCCGCGTGCAGTGCATCAAGGTGCTGGGCGGCTCCAAGCGGAAGACCGCTTCGGTGGGCGACGTGATCGTCGTGTCGGTGAAAGAGGCGATTCCCCGCGGCAAGGTGAAGAAGGGCGACGTGCACCAGGCGGTGATCGTGCGCACCAGTTTCCCCGTGCGGCGCCCCGACGGTTCGGCCATCCGCTTCGACCGCAACGCGGCGGTGCTGATCAACAAGCAGCAGGAGCCGATCGGCACCCGCATCTTCGGTCCCGTGGTGCGTGAGCTGCGCGGGCGCAAGTTCATGAAGATCATCAGCCTGGCGCCGGAGGTGCTGTGATGGCCGCGCGCATTCGCAAGGGCGATACGGTCCTGGTGATCGCGGGTTCGAACAAGGGGCAGCGCGGCGAGGTGCTGTCGGTGTTCCCGACGGCCAACCGCGCGCTGGTGGCGGGCGTGAACATCGTGCGCCGGCATACCAAGCAGACCGGTCTGGGTCAGCCCGGCGGGATCGTTCCGAAGGAAGCGCCGATTCACCTGAGCAACCTGAAGCTGATCGATCCCAAGAGCGAGAAGCCGACCAAGGTGGGCTTCCGGATCCTGGACGACGGCCGCAAGGTCCGGATCGCCAAGGCGACCGGCGACGTGATCGGGAACTGAGAGGCCAGTCATGAGCGGAAGCAAGAGTTCCCCCAAGGCCGGCAATCGCGGCCAGCAGGGCAGCGGCCCGCCGCAGGGCAAGGAAGCGCAGCGCGCCGCTCGGCGGATCGAGGTGGCCGGCGTCGACAATCCCGAGGCGGCGCCGAAGGAGATGCCGCGCCTGCAGAAGCGCTATCGCGAGGAAATCCGGGCGAAGCTGCGTGAGGAGTTCGGCTATGCGAACGAGATGCAGGTGCCGAAGCTCGAGAAGATCGTGATCAACATGGGCGTCGGCGAGGCGACCGCGGATCAGAAGAAGCTCGATTCGGCAGTGGCGGACCTGACGGCGATCGCCGGTCAGCGCCCGGTCAAGACGGTGGCGAAGAAGGCGATCGCCGGCTTCAAGATCCGCAAGGGCCTGCCGATCGGCTGCAAGGTCACGCTGCGCAAGGCGCGGATGTATGAGTTCATGGACCGGCTGATCACCATCGCCCTGCCGCGGGTGCGCGACTTCCGCGGCATCCAGGGCAAGGGGTTCGATGGTCGCGGCAATTTCGCGATGGGCCTGAAGGAGCAGATCGTCTTCCCGGAAATCAACTATGACCGGGTCGACCAGGTCCGCGGGATGGACATCCAGTTCGTCACCACTGCGAAAACCGACGCGGAAGCCAAGGCGCTGCTGAAGGCTTTCGATCTGCCGTTCGCCAATTGAGGTTTTAGGGAAAACCGTCGGGTTCATCCCGGCAGGTTCCGGAGGGATTATACAGGATGGCCAAAGTCTCCCAGGTCAACCGCAACAAGATGCGTGAACGGCTGGCGGCGCGCGACCGCGCGAAGCGGAAGGCGCTGAAGGACGTGGTGATGGACCGCAGCCTGCCGGTCGAGGACCGGTTCAACGCGTCGCTCAAGCTCGCGCAACTGCCGCGCAACGGGGCGTCGGTGCGGGTGCGTCTGCGCTGCGAGCTGACCGGCCGGTCGCGCGGCAACTACCGCAAGTTCAAACTCTGCCGCATCGCGCTGCGTGAACTGGCCAGCACCGGCCAGATTCCCGGCATGGTGAAGGCGAGCTGGTAAAGGGGCCCGGCGATGTCATTGTCCGATCCCTTGGGGGATATGCTGACCCGCATCCGCAACGCGCAGCGTGCCCGGCACAGCGTCTGTGTCGCGCCGGCGTCGAAGCTGCGTGAGAACGTGCTGGGTGTGCTGAAGCGTGAAGGCTATATCCGCGGCTACGCGTCCGAGGAGCTGCGTCCCGGCGTATCGCAGTTGCGGATCGAGCTGAAATACAACGAGGGCGAACCCGTGATCAAAGAGATCCAGCGGGTGTCGAAGCCTGGTCGCCGCGTATATTCGAAGATCAAGGAGCTGCCGCGGGTCTATGCCGGCCTGGGCGTCTCGATCCTGTCGACGCCGCGCGGTGTCATGAGCGATGCGGAGGCGCGCGCTGCCAATGTTGGCGGCGAAGTCCTCTGCCGCGTCTTCTGACGGAGGATCGCGTATGTCGCGCGTCGGAAAATATCCGGTCGAAATCCCCGCCGGGGTCCAGGTTGCCATCGCCAATGGCGTGCTGACCGCGAAGGGCAGGCTGGGTGAGCTGAAGCTGCCGCTGACCGAGCATGTCGAGGCGAAGGTCGAGGGCAACAAGGTCACCGTGGCGGCCAAGGGCAGCCAGCGGCAGGCGCGCATGATGTGGGGCACCACCCGCGCGCTGATCGCCAACATGGTGAAGGGTGTGTCCACCGGGTTCGAGCGGTCGCTCGAGATCACCGGCACTGGCTATCGTGCCGCGGTCCAGGGCAGGAACCTGGAGCTGAATCTGGGTTTCTCGCACCCGGTGGTCTATCCGGTGCCGGAGGGCATCAAGATCACCTGTGAACGCCCGACGGCGATCAAGATCGAGGGCGTGGACAAGCGCCTGGTCGGCCAGGTTGCCTCCGAGATCCGGGCGTTCCGCCCGCCCGAGCCCTATAAGGGCAAGGGCGCGCGCTATACGGACGAAACCATCCTGCGCAAGGAAGGTAAGAAGAAGTGAGCGGCAAACAGGATCTTCGCGACCGCCGGCGCCAGCGCCTGCGGTTCCAGCTCCGCCAGAAGTCGCATGGGCGCCCGCGTCTGTCGGTGTTCCGGTCCAGCAAGAACATCTATGCGCAGGTCATCGATGATGCGCAGGGTTGCACCCTGGCGGCCGCGTCCTCGCTGGACAAGTCGCTGCGCGAGGTGCTGAAGACTGGTGCCGACAAGGCAGCGGCGGCGGCGGTTGGCAAGCTGGTGGCGGAACGGGCGCTCGCCGCGGGCGTGACCGAGGTTGTCTTCGACCGTGGCGCCTATCTGTATCATGGCCGGGTCAAGGCCCTGGCCGATGCGGCCCGCGAAGGCGGGTTGGCCTT
>WBZO01004873.1_pt1 | contig 14137 bp, 10 predicted proteins | sample 5204261 | NCBI WGS metagenome assembly WBZO01 (sample SAMN12412400, study PRJNA552823) | activated sludge metagenome | isolation source: activated sludge from anammox sidestream of wastewater treatment plant... | place: USA: North Carolina | collected 2017-09
GCCCTGCGGGGTCTCTCACAGGCTCGCGCTGGAAACCTGGCGGCCGCCGAGGAGTCGTTTGGTCGCGCGATCTCCCTTGATCCTGAAATCGATCTTCGCAGACTGCCCGCTTTCTGGTCGTTCCCACGCGACGTTCACGAAACGGCGCTCCGCGCACTGCAGGTTGCCGGACGGCGGAATCAGGCGGCATCGCTGATCGCCGACATGAGAACACGATTTCGGCCGCGGCTCCTTCCCGGAAGGGTCAAGCGCTGACTGATACGGGTTTGCGCCCTGCCCCTCAGATTTGGTATACGAGAGAAGTTGGGACGGCAGTGGGTCGATCGATCGTGATCGACTTCACAGCATCAGAAGGAGTGTCTTCATGAATGGTGTCATTCGGCTGGCTTCGGCGCCGATCAACTGGGGTATCACGACACCTGGTGAAGACGGCAACCCAGAGCCGGATGAGCTCCTGGACTCAGTCGAGAAAACGGGATACACGGGTTGCGAAATTGGGCCGTTCGACTACTTCGGTCAAAGCGCGGACGAAATCAATGCGCTTTTTGCCAGACACGATCTGGACGTGGTGGCATTCTGGGTCGATGTTCCACTCCACGAGCCATTGAGTGAGGAGCGCCGAACCTGGCTGAATGGCGTTTGCCAGCGGCTTCAAGCCATGAACGCGCCATTTCTCATCGTGAGCGACCTGATAACTGAAGAGCGACTGGCCATCGTGGCCAGGGTGCCACAGTTTCCAGAACTGCAATGGACCGATGAGCAATGGAAACAGGTCCGCTTGACCCTGATCGATATCGCCGCCATTTGCACCGCCCACGACCTGACTCTGGCTGTCCACCCGCACCTCGGCGGTCACATTGAGTCGGGCGATGAGGTCGCCAAACTTATCGAAGCCATCGACGGTACCGATGCCAGACTGTGCATTGACAGTGGACATATCCGCATTGGCGGCGTGGATGCAATTCCAATTCTGGCCAGGGAACTGCACCGCACGGTCCATGTACACGCCAAGGATATCGACGAAAGCGTCCTCAAACAGTTGCAGGACGGTTCGATTGGCGTTTGGGACGCGGTCGCCAGTGGGCTCTTTTGCGACCTCGGCACCGGCATGGTCGATTGGCAGGGTTTCCGGGACGCGCTGGTGGACGGAGACTATTCCGGCTGGGTTGTGGCCGAGGAAGATCGACTCCTCTCTCCCGGTTCACGCGCACCATACATCTCCAACGAGCGCAACTACGTCTTCCTGAAGGAACTGCTCGGCGAGGTCGTAGCCGTGTAAGTGGGCCGATCCGGATGGAGGTCACTCGTTGCTCCTGCTCGGCAGTCGCGAAGACAATGCACATATCGGCTATGTGGAGGCCAGATGCCCGCGGTGCAATGCCGCTGGGATGATGCCGGTCTACCTGGGCAAGCGCAAAGTCACATTCGCCGCGCTCGTGGCATTGCCGATTGCTGAACAGATGTATCTGGAATGTCTTGAGTGCGGGTCGCGACTCGGCGTGACGGCGGCACAAGAACCGGAACTACGAAAGCGGCTCGTGTCAACTGAGCAACTGGCGAATCTGGCCACTGGCGCTTCGCGTCTGAATGAGCAGCGCGCCCGCGCGCTGACAATGCGCACGGCTTATCAGGTTTTGCAGGTCGACACTTCAGCTGAGCCGGAAGTTATCCAGGCCGCATTCAAGCGCCTCGCCCTGAAATATCACCCGGACACGTCGCAGGACCCCGATGCCTCCGGCAGGATGCGGGAGATTCTTGAGGCCAATGACATCCTGAGCGACCCCGTGAAGCGCCGAGCATACGATCGGTCCCTGGGTATCGAGCGGGCCGAACCGGTGACGCGTCCAGCTGCGATGCGCGCCGACGATGTCTGATCAGGCCCGAAGGATGAACTCCGGCAATCCATGCTCGGCATGCCGCTGCGCATCGAGGTTGCGACCGAATTCCGCGATCGATGCGACCACCGCTTCGGAAACGACTTCCTGGGCGTGATCCACCCGCGCCGCCCAGTCGGCGCAGATTCGGCTCATCTGAATTTCGTTGTTGAATTCGTCGCGATCGAGTTCGGTCAGCGTGCCATCCGGTTCGATCCAGAGATCGAGCTCCAGATCCAGGTCCCGATAGTAGTTGGTGCGCAACTCCGCCAGTGGTAGCGAAAAATTAACATAATAGCCAATCGTTCGGTCGTCGTCGGTGCGAAACCGGAGCAGCGAAAACCATCGGTCGACAAAAAACCACTGGTCGGCTCCCGCCCGTTCCATGAGTTCCGGACCGTCCGGTGTGCGCACCTCGACCTCTCGCGGACGATAGAAACTGAAGCGATGGTAAAGGACGTGCCGCGAGCACGGGCCCTCGGGCACGGTCAGCCAGCCGCCGTCGACCTCGTACTCCCACGATGCGCCCCGGAGCTTTTCTTTGCGGTAATAGATGCGGTCCCCCATAAGACTATCCTCCGAGCGGTTCTCGCGCCGGTAGCCCGGACCGCCGTGGATATCGATCGATGATGGGACTCATTTTATCCATAAGTGCCACCTGAGTCACAGGACACCCCTCGAGCGGATCGAGTTCGATCACTCCGGCAACGCTCGCCCCCAGGATCGACGCTGCCCGTTCAGCCGCCTGCATCTCCTCACGACCGATGACGCCTTTCGGGAACACAGCTCGACCGCCCACCCGGAGCAACGGCATCGAGAGCTCCAGCAACGTGGAAAGTGAACCAACTGCCCGCGCCGTGACCACATCACGCGTTTCTCGCCAGTGAGCTTCGTGAGCCAGTTCCTCGATTCGTCCATGCACCGCTCTGGCGTTGGTCAATCCCAGCACTTCGATCGTTTCATCGACGAACCGGATCTTCTTGGCGGTGGCATCGACCAGAGTGACGTCGACCTCCGGATACAGGATCGCCAGGGGAATGCCCGGTATCCCTGAACCTGTGCCCATATCCACGATGCGAATCGGGGTTTGCCGGTCGGCGAACGCCGCATCGAAGATCGGAGCCAGGCGCAGGGTTTCGAGCAGCAGTCGATCGTCGATTGCATCCGCCGTGCGGATACTCGTCAGATTAAATCTGGCGTTCGCCTCCAGAATCCGCTCTCGGAAGTGCGCCATCGACGCAATCTGCTCGACGGAAAGATGAGGGGCAAGGTGTTTCGCACGAGTCTGCCAGATCGGCGACGGAAGCTTTACCGAGGGGATCGCCATGTTTCCGCTACAGGGCGGCTGACGCTTCCCGGAAACCCGGTCGCCGAGTCCGTTTCGCCTCGACCAGGCGTCTGGCTGTTTCCACGATCGAAGCGTCGTCAATACCGGCGAGTTCCCGAAGACGCTTCTGCGAGGCTTGCTCAAAAATGCGATCCGGGATTCCCAGGGTCACCACGGGCAACTGTCGCCCCTCGTTGGAGAGAAGCTCCAGGACGGCCGATCCGAAACCACCCGCGACGGCGTTCTCCTCCACCGTGATCAGACAGCCGCAATCATCGGCGGCTCGCAGAATCAACCGGCTATCGAGCGGTTTGACGAATCTGGCGTTGATAACGTTCGCGCGAATTCCCTCCGCCGCCAAGCGCTCTGCGGCGGACATCGCCGCCCCGGCCATCACGCCAATGGCGACGATTGCCACATCGCGACCTTCGCGCAGCACTTCACCGGTACCGATGGGCAGCGCCTGCATGGGTTCTCGCGTCGATGCACCGGCGCCGACTCCCCTCGGATAGCGAATGGCTACCGGCCCATCCACGTGTATCAGAGCCGACTTGAGCATGTCTCGTAGTTCGCGCTCATCCTTCGGGGCCATGATCGTCATGCCCGGCAGACAACCGAGGTAGGAGAGATCGAAAACACCGTGATGAGTGCGGCCATCGTCACCGGCAAATCCAGCTCGGTCGAGGGCGAAGACGACCGGCAATCGCTGCAGGCAGATGTCGTGGATGATCTGGTCGTAGGCGCGCTGCAAAAAGGTCGAATAGATCGCGCAGACGGGTCGATATCCCTGAGTTGCCAGACCACCGGCGAATGTGACGGCATGCTGCTCGGCAATACCCACATCAAAAAAGCGCCCTGGGTGCGCTCTGGCGAACTTGTTCAGCGAGGTACCAGTAGGCATGGCAGCGGTGATCGCCACGATGCGGGGATCGTCGTTCGCCAGCTCGATCAACGCTTCGGCGAAGACATCCTGGTATCTCGGCGGAGTTGGCATCGAGCCGTTCGTTGCCGACGCATGGGCCGAAACACTGTGACCCCGCTCCTGATCCGCTTCCGCATCGGCGAATCCCTTGCCCTTTTCCGTGAGGACATGCAGAAAGACGGGCGTTCTCACCTGGCGAGCCTGTTTGAGTGCCTCAATAAGCGCCCGGATGTCGTGGCCAGGAACCGGGCCCAGATAGGTGAACCCCAATTCTTCCCAGATCATCCGATGATAGACGAACTCCTTGAACGAGTCTTTCCATCGCTTGCCGAGTTCGATCAACAAATCGCCCTGCGGCACCTTCTCCAGAAGTGACTGAATATCGTCTTTGGCTCGGTTGTATCGCTTGTCAGTGCGCATGCGATCGAGATATTTGCTGATTGCACCGACATTTGGCGCGATCGACATCTCGTTGTCATTGAGCACCACGATGAACGGAAACTGCTGGTTGCCGGCGTTATTCAGTCCCTCGAAGGCCATGCCGCCGGTCAGGGCGCCATCGCCGATCACGGCTACAGCCCGCCGGTCGGTCGCCGGATTGTCCAGTTGATGGGCCACGGCCATGCCAAGCGCAGCGGAAATCGAGGTGCTGGCGTGACCGGCGCCAAATGCATCGTGCTCCGATTCATCTCGTGACAGAAAGCCGGAAACGCCGTTTTCCTGGCGCAGCGTTCCAAACCGATCCAGTCGGCCAGTCAGAAGCTTATGCGCGTACGCCTGGTGCCCAACGTCCCAGACGATGGCGTCTTTCGGGGATGAGAAAACGGCATGGAGGGCAATAGCCAACTCCACCGTGCCCAGACTGGCGCCAAGATGGCCGCCGGTGCGGGTCACAGTCCTGATCAGTTCCTCACGGATATCCGACGCCAGCATTTCCAGCTCCGCTATGGAGAGGCTGTGCAGGTCCGTCGGGTGCTGAATGTTTTCGAGCAGCGTCATTGCTGTCTGCTATTTCCACCGCACGACAGGGCAGCCATGATCCTCATCGTGCGCGTCGATCACGTTTCTGGTGAAACGAGACTGCTCCGACCTCCGTTGACATCGGTCGTCGCAGGAATCTATTGTCACGAAGCCCGCGTCTCGTCGCCGTCGGCGATTGCCCCGACGAAACGACACCCGCGTGCTCAGCCAATAGTACGCGAGAAGGCTGCCAACTGGCGCTCGTTCGTCAGTTGGGGGCCATCCGGAGCCCAATATGACCAAGGTGGATGCACTCGAACACATTCTGGCCATCGATGTCGGCGCCGGCACACAGGACATCCTGGTATTCGATGCGAAACGCACACCAGAGAACTGCTACAAGCTCGTTCTGCCTTCGCAGACGCAGGTCGTGGCGTCTCGTGTCATTGCTGCAACTCGCGCCCGTCGCCGCCTTCATCTGACCGGTCGACTGATGGGCGGAGGCGCGTCGAGCGATGCGGTTCTGTCCCATCTCGCCGCCGGATTGCCGGTCACTGCCACTGCGGACGCAGCCAGAACCATTCACAACAACCCGGAACGGATCCGCCTCGCCGGCATCACCATTGCAGAGAGTGCCCCGGCCGATGCGATCACGGTCGAGTGCGGGGATATCGATCTGCCGGCGATCGCCTCGACGCTCGCCACCTTTGGTGTGGTCATGCCGCAGAACATCGCTGTGGCCGTACAGGACCACGGTTATCGGCCCGGGAGTGGAAACAATGAAATGCGCTTCGATTACCTGCAGTCGCTGCTGGACGATGGCGGCGATCTCTCCCGGATGGTCTTCAGCGCTGCGCCACCTGGCATGACCCGCATGGAGGCCGTACTGCAGTCCATCGGAGGCGGCATTGTCATGGACACCGGGGCCGCGGCTGTTCTGGGCGCTCTGGGCGATCCCCTCGTTAAACGGATGGCCAACAGCGAAGGGGTGATCCTGGTCAACGTCGGTAACATGCACACCTTCGCCACGCTCCTCAGGGGTCGCCGCCTCTATGGACTCTTCGAGCACCACACGGGAGGTATTACCGCCGCCCTCATCGACGATCTTGTAACGAGGCTGCAGCGCGGTGAACTCGATGCTGAGACATTTCGCACATCATTCGATGGCCACGGAGCATCGATACACCCCGACTATGGCGTGGACGGACCGTTTACCTTCGTGGCAGTGACCGGACCCAATCGGGTCATCACAAGGAGCCTCGGGTATCACCAGGCAGCACCATTCGGCGACATGATGCTGACCGGCGCGTTTGGGTTGGTCGAAGGGATGCTGATGCGTTTCGACCCGTCCCGCTCGCTCACCGCCGACGTCGATAAGCGAATCTAACGCGCACAGCTGATCGACTATTCAGCTTTCGAACCTGGGCGAAAACTCCGATTTTCGGAGTGATCGTGTGATAGGCTAAGTGACGGCTCGGTCCCGGCAGGAATCGAGTCTCTTTGTCTGCCCGTAATGAGTCATCACCTGAAGCGAGGCATTGTCATACATGACTGATCAACACGAAATCATTCGAGCCAGTGCGGTTGTGCGCACCTACGATACCGGAACAACCAAAGTTCCCGCGTTGCGCGGTGTCGACCTGTCGATTCATCGCGGGGAGATGGTTGCTGTCATGGGGCCATCCGGTTGCGGCAAGACCACCTTGTTGAACTGCCTGTCTGGACTCGATCATGTTGACTCCGGTGAGGTTTGGCTTGATGGGAAGAATCTGGCCCGGATGTCTGACCGCGAGCGAACCACATGGCGCGCCAAACGAATGGGATTCATTTTTCAGGTCTATAACCTTCTCCCGGTCCTCAAAGCTGTCGAAAACGTGGAACTGCCATTGCTGGTTTCCGGCGTTGGTCAGCGGGAAGCACGCCGCCGAGCGACGGACGCACTCGAGCGGGTCGGACTTGCCGAGTGGGCAAAGCACCGCCCGGCCGAGCTATCCGGAGGTCAGCGTCAACGGGTGACGATCGCCAGAGCGCTGGTCAATGAACCGGCGATCGTCTGGGCGGACGAACCGACCGGTGCTCTCGATTCGGCGACCGCCACGGACATCGTTGGATTGATGAAGGAACTCAATCTCCGGAACGGCCTGACCCTGGTCATCGTGACTCACGATGCGTCGGTCGGCGCTCAATGCCAGCGAATTATCCACATGCGGGACGGCGTGATTACCGGAGAGGAAAATCCAGACCCTGCGTCGCCCCGGTCCCCGCAGGAAGTTCTGGCGTCCTGATCGGCACACTCCGGAAGCTTTCGTCCTTGCCCTGATTCATTGATCAGATACTACAGGTGACAACGTGAACGAACTATTTGGCGTCCCTATGAACTCCATCATGATTGCGTTGCTGATCATGCTGGGTATCTGTCTGCTGGTCATCCTCTGGATCGCCCTGCGCCGAACCGTCATGTTCAAGGTCGGCGTGCGCAATATCCCTCGCCGCCCGGCGCAGTCGATCCTGGTAGTCATCGGGCTGATGTTGTCCACGCTGATCATTGCTGCGGCTCTGGGAACCGGTGATACGATCGATCACTCCGCAACTGCCCTGACTTACGAGTCCCTCGGTGATGCCGACGAACTCGTGGTGCACAGTGCGACCGGGGATGGGGAGGGGAGCATCGGCTCAGCGCTGCAGACCCGCATCCCGCAATCGGTGCTCGACGACCTGGAGGCGATGTTCGCCGACAGCGATCTTGTCGACGGCATGATGCCGCTCCTGATCGAGCAGGTGCCGGTCTTTCTGTTCGAGGGTGGTCCCCCTGCCCCTGGCACGGATTTGACAGCCATGCTCTCCGACGGCAGCATCACCCAGGCAGAACCCAACGCCATTTTTGCGGGTATCGACTCCTCACGAGCCGAACTCTTTGGTCACCTGAAGACACCCGACGGAGACATCATCGACCTGGGCGCGTTGCCCGCGGATCAGGTGGTCATCAGTGAGTCGATGGCGGACGACCTTAACGCCAAAGCCGGCGACGCCATCGGTTTCTTCTACGGAAACAGCCCGATAGTGCTGACAGTTGCTGCCGTCGCCGAAGACTCCGCGCTGAGTGGCAGATTCGATTCGACGATACCGAGCATGGTCACTGATCTGGCCAACCTTCAGCAGATGGTCGGCGCCGAAGGTGAGATCACCGCGGTCGCCGTGTCCAATCGAGGAGACATGCGCACCGGGATGGAACTGACCGATGACGTCAGCGACGTAATCAAAGCGGGAATCGCCGGCAGAGACCTGGGCGTCGATCCAATCAAAAAGGATTCGATCGATCTGGCAAATCTACTCTCCAGTGTCTTTACCACCTTCTTCATCCTGTTTGGTCTCTTTTCCATAGCGGTTGGCATCATGCTCATCGTGCTCATCTTTTCCATGCTGGCTGCTGAGCGCCGACCGGAAATGGGGATGACCCGCGCCGTTGGTGGGCAGCGAGCGCAACTCATACAGTCCTTTATTGCCGAAGGCACCGTGTATGCCCTTTTTGCCGGGCTCGTCGGCGCCATGCTCGGGGCTTTGGCGGCCTATCTCATCGCGTGGTCACTCGGCTTTGTGTTTGGAGATTTCTTCGAAATCAAGCCGTACGTCACCCTTCGCAGCATGGTGGTGGCGTACTGTCTCGGCGTCACAGTCACGTTCATTGCGGTCGTTGTGGCCAGCTGGCGAAACAGCCGGCTGAATATCGTGGCCGCCGTGCGGGATATTCCCGACATTGTTTCGCCTGTTCGCAGACGGCGCACGCTCATCTGGGCGGTCCTGGCGCTCGTTGTCGGAGTGTTGAGCGCGTCCACGGGTCTGTCCCGGGACTCCGCAGCGCCGGCCCTGCTTGGTCTGAGCCTGATTCCATTTGGTATTTCACTCATCCTGAGATATTTCGGTGTGGCGAGCAGAATCGTATTCACCATCACTGGCATCTATCTCCTGGTTCTCTGGCTGCTGCCCGATTCGACATCGCAAAAAATCTTCGGCGAACTGAACGGTGATATCGAGCTCTTTTTCATTTCCGGCATCTTCCTGGTCGCCGCGGCGACAATGATCATTGTTCAGAACCTCGATGTGCTCCTGTGGCTGTTTAGCAAGTTCGGCTCACTTTTCCGCTCCGCTACGCCGGCTGTCAGAACGGCAATCGCGTTTCCCAGTAACGCGCCGGGGCGCACGGGTCTGACCATCGCCATGTTCAGTCTGATCGTCTTTTCACTGGTCGTCTTCTCCACGATCAACGAGAACTTCGTGAACATCTTTCTGGGTGATGAGGCCAACGCCGGCTGGGACATTCGAGCCGATCAAACCACCGCCAACCCCATCGGTTCAACAGACAATTTCGAACAACTCTTGCAGGACCGGGGTGTCGACACGACCCAGATCGCCGCAATTGGTGTGGGAACCACCTTCTTCCAGGGCCAGGTCAGTCGCGTCGGCGGCGATGAGGGTTCCTACATGCTGCACGGCATCGACGACGACCTGATCAACGAATCGGTTTTGAAATTCCAGCAGCGGGCTTCCGGTTACGACACTGACGAAGCGATCATCGAGGCGTTGCTGAGTGACCCCACGGTGGCAGTTATCGACTCGTTCGCCCTTTCCCAGAATCAGGGATTCGGCGGACCTGACAATCAATTCAGTCTGAGTGACCCGGACGGAGACGGTCCTGAAGAGGGGCTGAGCGCCGATGATAAGACGTTTGCGCCGGTCGCCATCCAGGTCGAAGGCGCTGACGGGCAGCTTCATGACTTGAAGATCATCGGCATCATTGACCAAAAAATCGGTTCACTGTTCGGTCTCTACGTCAACGACGCAGTGATGCAGCAGATCCAGCCGGAACCACAAATGGTCTCCTATTTTCTGCGGTTGCACGATCCTGACCAGTCACATGCTTTCGCGCAGAAGGTCGAGACGGCGCTGATGGTCAATGGCGTCGATGCAGTTTCGATCCGGGATGAGCTCGCCGACTCACAAGACCAGAACCGGGCGTTTCTCTATATCATCCAGGGGTTCATGGCTCTGGGACTGATCGTCGGTCTGGCCGCCGTGGGGGTTATCGCTTTCCGGGCCGTAGTTGAGCGCCGCCAGCAGATCGGTGTGCTGCGAGCAATCGGGTTTCAACCCCGCATGGTCACCCTGGCGTTCCTGGCCGAGCAGATGTTCGTCGTGGCACTTGGCGCGATTTCCGGCGCGATTCTGGGACTGGCCCTGAGCAAAGTGCTCTTCATGGGCGACGACTTCGCGCCGAGCGGCACTGACTTCATCATCCCGTGGGATATCGTCGTTGTGCTGGTCGTGGTCACCCTGATTGCCGCCGCATTGATGACATTCCTGCCAGCCAGGCAGGCGTCGAAACTGGCACCAGCCGAAGCCTTGCGCTACGAGTAGCGTTGCACCTGACGAAACGATTTGCAGGGCCGCGTCCGATACCCGGAAGCGGCCCTGCCATTCAATTCATCGGATCGCGGTTCAGTGGATATACGACGCCGGTGGCACCGTGAGCTCGATCAGTTTGCGAGCTCGCTGACTCGCTCGCACCTGCTGGTCCAGGGCCTCCGGGTTCCACCTGCCCAGAAGATCTCGTTCAAGCGCATCCCGAACTGAGGCATATGCCGGATCCTGAGCAAGATCATTGAGTTCGTCAGGGTCGGCTTCGACGTCGAACAACTCCGGGGCATCGCCAAGGCTGTAATTCAGCTTATACCGTCCTCGCCGCAGCATAGCCATAGGCCCCGCCACACCATGCGCCAGGTACTCACAGAACGCTTCATCCTTCCATGCTGCAGCGTCTTCCGTCAGCAGGGGAAGGAAGGAATCGCCATCGAGCGAGTCGTCCATCGGCGCACCGGCAATATCAAGAAACGTGGCGACAACGTCGACCAGGGAAATCACCCCCTGTTCACGACATCCGGCAGTGAACCGCCCGGGCCATGAGAAGATCACCGGGATGCGAGCCGACCACTCCCGAAAGTTCGATTTGCGCCACATGCCATGTTCACCGGCCATTTCACCGTGATCGCTCAGATAGATCACGACTGTGTTGTCGAGTTGTCCCGTTTCCTCCAGGGTGTCCAGCAATCGACCAATCTTGTGATCGAGCCATGTGATGAGCGCGAAGTAGCCGACTCTGGCCCGCCGGACTTCATCGTCCGTGAAATCGACCAGTCCGAACATCCTGCGCATTCGCTGATAGACGGGAGGCTGATCTTCCAGATTCGGACGGGCCCGAGGCAGATCGATCGATTCCGGAGGGTAGAGATCCCAGTATTCCTGCGGCGCCACGAAAGGGAAGTGCGGCGCGATAAACCCCACATTGAGGGCCCATGGCTGTTCACCGCGTTTCGGATCACGCAACCAGGCCAACGCCGCCGCTTCGACCCCATCATCGACCTCGATTTCCACCGTCCTGCCAGGCCCAGCCTGTGCCATGTGGCGCCAGGGATGAGCAGCGGTAGGAGTGCCATCGTCCCACAGCAGCAGTTCGTGAAAAGATTCGGCGTGCAAATCTCTGGCGATCTGTTCGTGGAAACCATGCAACTGATCCAGACCAACGAAGTGCTGTTTTCCACACAGCACGACTTCATATCCGACGTCTCGCAGCCGATGAGCCCAGGTCGGTTCATCGACACTCAAGGCGTTTGAGTTGTCATAAGCGCTGATCTTATGCGCATATCGACCCGTCATGAACGACATTCGGGAAGGGGAGCAGAGCGGGGAATTGCAGTAGGCATTCTCGAAAAGTACGCCCGTTTCGGCCAGAGCATCGAGATTGGGAGTCTGCACCTGTTCGTGCCCGTACGCACCCATACACTGAGGTGCGTGCTCGTCGGACATGATGATCAGAAAATTCGGCCGGGATTCACTCACTGACAGGTTCCTCACAATTGACACGATCTGCCGACTGCTGCGCCATCGTACCGAGATATCCGCATTTCCGCTGGCGTCAATCTATGCCCCGACACGCTCAAGTGGCTGTCCGGTCAACGGTTCGTCATCGTAGTGCGTGAAAATCCGCCGGTAGAGAGCGCAGCGGACCAGCAATTCATCATGGGTGCCGAAGTCGATCATTTCACCCTTGCGCAGCACAACGACCTTGTCGGCCCACCGAATTTGCGAAAGCCGGTGCGTAATCAGCAATGTGGTGCGCCCCTCGAGAACACGCCGAATCGCCCGCTGGATCTGATCCTCGGTGGCGCTGTCGATGGCGCTGGTCGAGTCGTCGATCATCAATATGCGTGGATCGGTAATCAGCGCCCTCGCGATGGCCAGTCGCTGACGCTGACCGCCGGAGAGCGTCACTCCCCGTTCGCCGATGATCGTGTTGTAGCCTTCGGGGAGCTCCCGGATGAAACCGTCGGCCTGTGCATCACGAGCGGCTCGTTCGACCTCCTCCTGGCTCGCTTCCTGGCCAAGGCTGAAACCGATGTTCTCGTGCACCGGGCGGGAGAAGAGCACGATATCCTGTTCGATCGTGGAAATCTGCGAACGGAGCGCGTCGAGACTCCAGTCCCTCACGTCGATACCGTCAATCAACACCCTGCCGCTATCGACATCGTAAATACGATTGACCAGTTTGGTCAGAGTGCTCTTGCCCGAACCCGTTTCGCCCACAATTGCCACCGTTTCGCCCGGCCGCACATGAAAGCTGACATGCCTGAGCACAGAGTCGCCATCGTAGGACAACGAGACGTCATCGAATACCAGATCTCCAACGATTGGTTGATCGACCCCGCTGACATTCTGGTCGAGCAAGGTTTCTTCGTTGATCAGATCGATGATCCGTTTGGCGCTGGCCAGACCGATCTGCACCAGTGAAAACGTAAAGATCGAGATGAAGGTGGGGAAGCGCAGCAGAAACATCAATCCGAAATAGGTCACCATCGTCCCGATCGAAATCTCGCCCCTGTCCACCAGAAAGAGTCCCAGGAGAAACGCGGACGCGTTGGCCACGGCCAGCAACAGGGTGGGGATGTAGCGAGCCTGGATGGCTCCCTGACGGACCATGGCATCGCGGTAGGCCCTGGCTCGTCGTGCGAACTTCTCCCTTTCCTGTGTTTCCTGCGCGGTCGATTTGATGACTTCGATACCGGTGATCGATTCCTGCAGCCCGCTGTTCATCTCCCCGAACGATCGGCGCATATCGTTCGACACCGGATTGAGTTGCCTCATATACCGGCGCAGCGCTACCAGAAACAACACCGTGAAAACCAGCGGAGGACCCAGCAGGCGCCAATCGATCATTGCAATGAAAACAATCGGAATAATCAGAGCCGTAAACGAATCGATGATCAGAGCCAGACCCGGATTGACCATCATGTTCAGTTGGCGAACGTCATTGGCCGCCCTCGCCATCAGATCACCGACCGACTGTCGGTTATGAAATGTCTGGCTCTTACCCAGCAGGCTGATATAGAGCTCATCCCGCGCGTCACGTTCGAGGCGTTTGGCGATGACCTCGGCTGAAAGGGACCCCATGAGATCGAGGCTGCCGCGCACCAGGACGATCACCAGCAGGATGAGGGCGATGATGCCGAGTTCACGCTTATCCGGCGGCGTCTCCAGCACGGCATTGAAGGCTCTTCCCGTCATCACCGGCACCATGCTGTTGAGGATGGTGTGCATGACCACACCGCCCACGCCGAGGAGAACGAAGAGCCAGTTGCGACGAATGTGCGACACAATCCAGAGGGCCGGTGAGGTCGTGCCGCCCTTGTACCGGCCCTCGATCGTAAACTCCGCTTTCACCAGATGTACATCCTGTACTGGGCACCGCACCATGCCGAGACGGTACTCAGCTATGCAGCAGGCGGTTCGATGTTCACTGGTTCATCGAAACGGGACAAATCGATGCGACGAACAATACGGCCAGCGCCGATCTCAGATGGTAGCAGTCCACCGGCGAATTCGACACGAATGACCCGGTGTTCGGCGTCAATCCAGATCGTCAGACCGAGTGGCTCGATTTCCGCGGTGAGTCCCTGCGCTATCGGGGTGCCGTCAAGCGCCACTGCTGCCGGATCGAACGTGCCG